>Ga0209700_100402_pt1 | contig 78700 bp, 59 predicted proteins | sample SiratroredBW_FD_187528 | JGI IMG/M metagenome (GOLD analysis project Ga0209700, IMG submission 187528) | Root nodule microbial communities of legume samples collected from California, USA - Siratro red BW (SPAdes) (version 2) | ecosystem: Host-associated > Plants > Roots > Nodule | place: USA... | reverse complement strand
TTTAGGTTTTCAGTTTTAATTAAAAAAACGCACCCAACATATCAAGAGAATGAAATGGAAAATGTCTTATCCAAGTGAAGCAATACCCGAGTTCACCGGCACAAGAAGATGTTCCTAGTTCTCTCCCCCTCCTCCTCCTCCTGCACCTGCTTGATAAAGCACCACCACAATGCTGTCTGGTTTCACGGTCGCACTCATGGAAGAGTTCCTTACACCGGCAGTGAAACATGGCGCATCTGGTGTGCAAAGAGAACCGGTAAACAGAGGTACCCGTCGGAGAAGAAGAGGCTAAGAACAAAGCGCAAAGAGCTCTTATCCGAGTCCAAGGAGAAGGACAAGTTTGAGGGCACGTGGAGGCTCTTCAAGCTCGCCGTTCCAGTTGACGAAGACCCTGGCAAGGACTCTCTCCATGTTTCGGATGCCCTTCTCCAACAAATTGCCAAAGTTCTTAAGTTCCCGGTACTCAAGCAAACCCACCCTTCCACATAAGAAAAACCTATGAAGAAATATTCTTTAATTTTCATTTCTTTCTCTCTTTCTCAGGTTGCTTCTCTGTTGCCAGCAGAAGCTTTCACCGTCGTTAGGAAGTCTTTTGATGCTAGAAAGGTATGTACTAATATCAGTTGTTCAATGACAAACTAAAATTCACTCTGCATTTAAAACAAATTTGAAAGAATGAGAGAGACAATAGAGGTTGAATGGGAAATGGGAGCGTGCATTGCCTGGAGTAGTGGGGTGGCTGATATGGCCTGAATTGTGGTCGCATTGCAGTTTTAGAGACCTCCAAAATCCAAAGCCTTAATTGCAGTTGTAGATGGAATTTGAACTTTCTGGTAATAATAATTAGCTTGAGGTTTGAAATATTTGACTGTAGTAATTAATATATGACATGGTTTTGTGCAATTGTTAATTCTTTTCGTCACGGTTTAGTTAATGAGTTAAATGGCTTATATTTCAATTCTTTGGTTTTGACTAGTGTGTGTGTCAAACAATAAACAAAAAGCAGAACATAAACCTGAGGACATAAATCTATACACGTGTGGAATCTTTGCAGCAGTTAATTTCAGTTTGAATTGACATAGCTGAAATAATTCATTTGCGTCCTCTTATTTTCTTTTGCTGGTTCTCTTTTAGAAATTAAAAGAGCCCAAATTTGTACATACTGTGGATATGGATGCCCAAAAGCTCATCAGTCTGGAGCCTCGTTGTTGGGACTTTATTTCACGGCTGGAGCCTAAAGTTGGCCTTGTGGAACGTGTGCATGATGAAAGAGATTTTGGTGATCTGGAAAGTATCATTCGTGACTGTAAAGAAAATAAAGAAGCTGTTTTGGCAGGGGGAAATGGACATAGCATTTTCTCAAGGGAGTTGTCCAAGAACCAGGCTACTAGAAAGCCAAAAATTGCCGTAGTGGGTAGTGGGCCTTCTGGCTTATTTGCAGCTCTTGTTCTTGCTCAGCTAGGTGCAGATGTTACATTGATAGAAAGAGGTCAACCAGTAGAGAGAAGAGGGCGTGATATTGGTGCTCTTATAGTTCGTCGAATTTTAGAATTGGAAAGTAACTTCTGCTTTGGGGAGGTTGTACTATGCATCTTGACTTATTTCTTTTAATTATGGTTTATTTTCTCACTATGATAAATGGTACATTCATGATTACATCATTCATTGCTTTTGACTTAAAATGAGTTTGTTTTTGGATTTCTTACTAGGTCCATCCTACTCTTATACTCAATTTTGCTTTAACTTGTCAGGTTCTGGCAAATATGCCATTTTTCTCTAAAAGAAATCTCATGGAAATATTCTTTTGTTACATTTTTGCAACTTTGCTGCTTGTTACTTCAATTTGAATTTTCTTCAGAATCTCTACAAAAGCCAACAGTCAAGGAAATTATTATCACATATTGTTTGAGTTAATGGAAACAATGTGCATCTTTTTAATGGTCATCTACGCTGCAATATTTATACATTGCTAAGGCTTTTGAAATGCATATGAAAATCATAATTGGGGTTTTAAAGGTAGCTTGCTTAGCTCATTTGTGATTCTCATGTTTCTTTTTATGTAACTAGTCTTTGTCTCATATGAGTCTTGTTTATTTACTTTGTCATTTATTAAGGACTTATGTGTGGCAGGGTGGTGCAGGTACCTGGAGTGATGGAAAGTTGGTAACCAGAATTGGACGCAACAGTGGCAGTGTTCTTGCAGTTAGTACTCTTATGTAGTATTTATAAAGTTTATATGTGCATCCTGTATGTGTAAAATTGATGGTTGTAGACTTATTAAGAAAACACTTCTAACTGATAAATGATTTGATTCTACCCATTGTTGAAGTTAAATCAGATACTCTCATAATTTGTGTTGATTATGAAAGAAAACTGTTGTTCCCTTTGTCTTGCAAGGTATTTGGGGACTGTTCATAGACTGGAGAGAGAAAACTAAAAAATATTATCTGTACTATTGAAACTGAATTTTTCCTATACGAATACATGAGAGACAACTCTATATATAGATATGATATAAAGAGAGAACTGACAAGGGACAGTTATAACACGCTAACTGCCAGTGTTAGCTTTAAAAAACTAACTCTCTTACAATATTCATTCACTCCTATAAAATCAAGGTGGCTGAGAAGAAGATGGAAGCTCAATCACTTTGCGATGTTCCTAAGAAACCAAATTCAAATAGTGGAGAGGGGTTTGGTGAGAACATCAGCCCATTGATCTTGAACAAGAATGTGCTGAATAAGAAGTTGCTTGGAAAGAACCTTTTCCTGGACAAAGAACAAATTGATATCCATAGTTTTTTGCGAGCATGCAAAATAGAATTGTGAGCAAGAGAAAATGTATTTTGGTTGTCATGGTAAATAATAGGGGTTGAAAAAGGAACTTGAGAAGTGTTTCCACCCAAAGAACTTTAGGAGTAACTTGAGCTAGACTCATATCCCTATTTTAGTAGTGGACCTTGCTACAACAGGTTGTTTCTGGGACCACCAAGAAATAAGATTTAGTCCAAAAAAGATGGCAGCTCATGAGGTAGATCTTCTGTCATCAGGGTCAACAGCCCAGTCAACATCACAAAAGGCTTGAAGAGAATAAGGTTGACCAGAAATTGCACGTTGAATATGAAGCCCATGATAGAGGTTACCTTTAAGGTAATTAAGAATTCTCTTGATAGCAGCTCAATGAGACTCGGAGGCTTGGCCATGAATTACTTTGTTCACAACAAAGCTTATTTTAGGTCTGGTGATTTTAGTGTACTGAAATGCTCCAACTACTGATCTGGATTAAGGTTGAGTCAGGTAGAAGATCAGCTCCATTTTTTTTGGAGAGTTTACAGGTACACATCATAGGAGAGGATATGGCTTTTGCTTAAAGCATATTTGTCTTTTGCAAGGTCTATAATATACTTGCTTTGAGCCAGTAATACTGATCCAGAAAGAAGGTGTGTAACTTCAATATCCAAAAAATAATCAAGTTGTCCTAACTGTTTGGGAGAAAGTATGACTGAGTTGAGTAATAATCTTCTGAGTAAGACAAGGAGAGCTGTCAGTAATTATAATATTATCTACACCAACCAGTGGATAAACAACATAAGAGTTAACATGGTATACAAACATAGAAGGACCACGCTTGTTAGCTGTGAAGTCAAATTATAGAAGTGTGTTTTGTAACTTGTCAAACCACATCCTTGGAGCTTGTTCAAGGCCATAAGAGCGTTATTTAACTCGCCGAGCAAGGAATCAGGGGCCTCAAATCTTGGAGGTTGCTGCATTATATGGATAGTCTGTTCAAGAAGTCCATCCAGAAGGCATTTTTAATGTGAAGTTGATGCAAAGCCCAATGCTTAGTTAGAGCTAGGTGATAATTATTTTGATAGTAAAAGGTTTGATAACTGGAGAGAAGGTTTTATAAAATCATATAAGAAAGTTGAGGAAAGCCTTTAGCCACTGTTATGCCTCTCCCTTACTCGTAGTAGAAATCAAACACAAGAACACCAATTTTAATGAATATACCTCGTTTATTGGCTTAATTCTGCTCGATACAGAACTATGAAAATTCAGTACAAAGGAACCACTCCTCCTTTCCACAGGATTCACCTGTCAAACTATTCACAATTCAAAAACTGCCTAAACTGTCCAGGTTGGTCTTATTAAATAGACCAACCTCCTAACCACACTAACAACCCACCTTAACTGCCCCTCATCTTATTATCTTTCATGAATTTCCTTCTATAGTAAACTTTTAACCCTTTTTCCTGGCTTCCCGACCCTCTAACAGCCACTAATCTGGCTTAATTTTGCTAATAGTACCATCAACATTTTTCTTAATATGAAAACCCTCTTGCACCCTATACAGTTATTAAACTTGTTATTACGAGGACTTAGGGGTATATATATTGTTGAAAATTACTCATCCTATACTATACAAACTGTCTGCTTTGGTAGCATTTATTCTTGGAAAATAATTGATGGTAGTTATGTTAGGATTATACCCTATAGTAGGGTGTTTAATTAGGCAATTGTGTTGTTATCTGTAGTGTGTTGACAGAATACTCTATAGTCTCAATAGGAGACTTTTTTTTTCTGGGACAAGAAGTGTATTGTTGTATTGTATGTCATTTCTGTGTACAATACAGTTGAAGACTTAGTTTTGATGAATTGCTTGAGTGAAAAAGAACCAAACAGGTCATATATTTATATACATTTCAGAATTAATTTCAATTTTGAAGAGAAACAAGATGCAATTCCCTAAGTACATATTATAATCACTATTAGGGAATCTTCTAAACATTCATGAACATTCATAAATAAGCACTATTCATGAATCTTCTGAACATTCAGAAAAGACTGTTTTCAATTGTCCTATCAATGTCTAACCTTTATATCTTACTGAATGGTTGACTTTATATCTTTTTAGATTATGAAAACTCTAGTGCAGTTTGGAGCTCCAGAACAGATATTGATTGATGGAAAGCCTCACCTAGGAACAGATAGGTTGGTTCCGTTGCTTCGCAACTTTAGGCAACATCTGCAAGATTTGGGTGTGAGTTCCAATAGGCTCCTTATATTATTAAAAATCAATTCATGTCATTATAGTTTTCCTCGTGGTGGTCTTCATTTTGTCCAATTAGCAATACTGCTTGTTTTTCTAGGTCATCATAAAGTTTGGGACCAGAGTGGATGATTTAGTCATAAAAGATGGACATGTTCTGGGAGTCATGGTATCTGAATCAGCTGATAAATTACGTTTGACAAGTAAGAAGATGGAATATGATGCAGTTATTCTGGCTATTGGTCATTCTGCTCGTGATACATATGAAGTACTTCATGCTCATAATGTGGAATTAATACCAAAAGATTTTGCTGTGAGTTTATATTGACATTGTATTTTAATCATTATTTCAATTTATTAAAAGTTGGTGTGCTTATTTGTTCATAATCATCTGTTTGCATATCCCCGTGTAAGATTTGTGTATTCCTCAGACATTTCCAACTTCCAAATGGTAGTAGTGCTGTGGCTTTTTCATCACTGCCATGCATTGTTGACAAGTTAGGCTTGATTCATGTGGATTTATTTTAATTCGATAGTTGGTTCAGTTTTTGTTTGATATGCATCATCTGACATTGAGAATTATCTTCTATTCTTGTCTTTCCTATGTCTCATACATTTGAAGGAGCCAGTTTTGACACTGAAAAGGATTGAAAATCTCAGCTAACGTTGCAGCATTGGAGCTTGTTAATCACTATAATATTTCGTAGCCTTCTGAATAATATGAAATTAATGCATGATCAATCCTTGAGTGGCAAGGAGAATGGTCTACATTATGTTGCCCTAAGGGTGGAGGATCTAGTATTTGTTCATGGTAGTCTTCTTCTTCGCTCAAGAAACTCTTCAAAATATGAAGAAGAGGAAACTAAATTGTGCGATATTACAGAAGATGACTTTTTCATTAAATGATCATGGAATTTTTGAGATTGCTAGCTTCTTCATGAATCAGACTTAGAAATTGTATTTTTTAATGAGATGAACAAATGTAATAGTCAACATTATAGTTTACATAAGTTTTTCTTGTTAGACTTTTTTTATGATTGTTTCTCTTGATTTTTTAACTTATGAAGTATAATTACGACAGTCATATATATATATATATATGTGTGTGTGTATGTATATATATATATATGTATGTATATATATATATATATGTATGTATATATATATATGTATGTATATATATATATATATATATATATATATATATATATATATATATATATATATATATATATATATATATATATATATATATATATATATATATATATATATATCATCATGTTTTGTGTCCTATATTTTCAATTTAGCCGTGTCTTCATGTTTGTGTTGTATTCGTGTCTATATCCATGTTTATGCTTCATTGCTATTGAGCACAAAACATGATCTTTTGATCATGAAGACATTGTATTTTGGCTCAAGCCAAGTGGCTTCTAGTTGAAAGAATATCCACCTTAAGTTAGGAGTGGCTTGTAGAATGAATACTTGGGTTGAGTCGGAAATTTCTTGTTAAAAGAATACTTAGATTAAGCCAGAAGTGACTTGTGAAAAAATACTTGAATGAGGTCAGCTCGGAGTGTTTGGGTGTCGAAACAATACTTGATTGTGTTTCGCATACTAGAACTTGACTAGTTAGTCATGAACTGGATGTAATCTGTGTTATTAGACGAACTATTATAAAAGTATGTAAATTCTCTCTTATATTGCCTTGTACATTGAAGGTTATTTACGTATGACTAACTTAAGAGGGTGAAGCTTTTAAAACTAAGTTTGTGAAAATCTGAATTGGTTCGTTTGATTGAACACTGAACCTATTGTCTGAATAAGAAGTATGAGACGATAATTGTGAAAAACAAAGAAATTTTTAAAACACAATTCAATCCTCTCTTGTGTTTTTTCTTGTTTTTCACATATGGACACTTGAGAGCCTTCTTTATGGAAAGCAAACCTCTAAATTCAGTAAGTGGCGACTAATATGGATCCTTAGGGCTGACCCAGTTCTCAAAAAATCCTTGATTGACGAATTCATATTGGTTATGATTTTAAGATATAACATCATGTTCCCTTTTCTGCTTGTGTAATTTTGTTTCAGTTGAATAAAAATGATCACGTGATGCCAAGTTGTTTTAGACCCTCGATTTGTCATGATTCTTATTTTTATTGCTTTTTGTTACAGGTAGGGCTACGTATTGAGCATCCTCAGGAGCTAATAAACAGCATACAGGTTTTTATCTAATCGAATAGTTTCAACACCTTTGTCTTGTGATTGATTAGTTTAAACTATATCTATGAGAAGTGTTCCTTATTGCTCATGTAATACAAGGATGGTGTCTCAAATATCATTCCCACAAAGACTTATTAGTACTCATCACCTCTCAAAACCTGTGTTATCTAGAAAATTGAAATGGAGAGATTATGCATGTCATTTAGAAAGAGGAATTAAACTGTGATTTTGAAACAACAGAAAAACACTCTAATGGCTCTGTGGTACTTAGAGCTGGGCCTTGACATATATTCAGTTATTAATAATTAACCTGAAAAGTTAATACCTCCAGTAATTCAATCAGCAATCAAATTTTCTTGATCTTAAAATGCTAATAATCTATTCTCTAGTTAAATGCCCTATTTGCTCTGTTGAATCATATCTTGGTATAAATAGGGAACTTGGAATATTGTATAGCTATTAGTTGGGATTCTCTTTGCTATTGGTTAGGGATTCTCTTTGATTGTATCTTATTTATTTTATTCCCTGATTATAAGTAAAGTTGTATGTTGGTGGAATAATGCACACTTTTCAGTAAGACCTGCTAATTTAAGGAAATAATTAAAGAAAGCAGGCATGAACTCTAAAGATGTTAAATTGACTCTGTGAGGCTATTTCAATTGATACATTCTAAACAGATAAATGAGATCTTGCCGTATTATTATAAGTCTGAGTTTACAGCACAGCTGGTGCAGTATTATTGTTAATTTTGTTATTGCATTCTCGTATCAATTGGGAACAAATATTTGTAGGTTTGAGGGGAGATTTTCTTCGCCTTCTTTGTTAAATCTGAAACTGCCATAGTTGGAAATAGTTGCTTATTGAGTGTGTATTTTTTGCACTCGCACCTCGCTGTATTTTGCTTCTTTTGTGGCTGATATCCCTTTTTTTTTCTTTCACCCCCGTGTCTCAAGTGATGTTTCAACCTGTTTGCAGAGTGTCTCATGGGACTGGCAGATTTTTTTAAATGTTTTTGGTTCCCAAAATTTCCTTAATATCTTCTCTCTTCATTTCAAACCCGTTAAAACAAGACACTGAAATACAATTCAGGTAGAAGAATATTCATCAAAACACAAGCTATGGGATTTCAAACATCACATAGCACTAAAAGGATAGCACAACCGAATTTTCCAGAGCAAGGAGGACTCAGTTGATACTCATGAAAACTCAATAAATTGAAGGATCACATTGAACTTTACTGATCATACCCAAACCAATATCAAGTTCATTCTTTTTGGCTATGATTCATAGGTGACAAGGACCAACCCAGTGCGCATGATATGGGCCATTATACTTTTAATTTCAAGACAAGTATTTAAGATTTTTTGGGTTAAACTATTCTCGAGTGATAAAAAATCCAAGATGTCATTACACACCAAATCCATCCTTCCCTTGAAGAAACTAAGAAAATAAATAAATAAATAAAGTAACATTTTGTGAAAGTGAACTTTTTTTTTCTTAATCTGTCCAGCAGCACATTGTTTGTGCTTTAATTCTCTTTGGCTATGACATTAAAAGCTGCAAAACAGGAATTCTATATAACAGCTAACGTCCACATAACATGAAATCAAATCAAAGGATTTCCACAACAATAATAGATGTAGTAGATCACAAATCCAGCAACAAAATTGCACAAAAAACAGCACAAGAACACAGATATTGTCACACACAGATCAAGAAAAATTGGTGGAGAAAACTGCTATAGCTGATTTGAATTTGCACCATAACCAGCAATTTGGCGCTGTGCAGATGAAAAAAGTGTGAATGATGATACTATTGGTGCAGCAGTTCAATGGGGTGTCCCCAAGAAAGCAAGTTTGATCCATTTAGGGGTGGCGTTATGTAACAGATAGTTTAGGTTTGACGCAAAAAGAAGAGGACAACTTCGTCATTCAACATAAAATTAGAACAGTTTCATTAAAGTGGGTCAAAGTAATATGAAGATACTGAGGATCTGTGTATAAATTTGTTCATTTTTATAATGTTTTATGGTTTACTATAGTTCTCTTGCTTGATTAGACAACAATAAGTTTATATTGTTGACAGTCTTGTCAGTGATCTATAATATATAAATATTTAATGGGGGAAAGGGGGGGTAATAATGATAACTTCATACAGAAATTTGATGTAGTAATTAACTTGTTCTGTACTGATAGAAGCTTTTTGATTGTAATAAAAGCTATTTATCTATTTTTCTCGATTATGATGCATGGAATTTTTATTCATTTAAACGTGTAGTATGCTGAATTGGCTTCCGAGGTATGCCATGGACGTGGTAAAATTCCAGTGGCAGATTACAAAGTGGCCAACTATATTGACAAGGAGGATTTCTACGAAGTATCTAATTCAGTGGTGGCAAACCGTAGTTGCTACTCTTTCTGCATGTGTCCAGGTGGGCAGGTAGGTGTTCTCATTTTACATGCATAGCTTGTATCATATGGTAGAACTCTTGACCGAAATAGCGGAAAAAGTCAATCTTTATTGAATAATCTCCCTATGAGAATGATACACACTCCACATATTTTTAGAGTCTGGTCGACTCAAAACTTTCTCATTCTTAAAAGTCCCATAACAATATCCCAATATTCCCCTTCTATAATGAAAAATGGTTTGCTGTTATAACAGAAAATACCGATAAATGGGAATCCAGTTGTGGTCCAACTACTTTTTATGGAGTATTTCTTTCTGCACCTTATAAAATTCTTGTGTTACCTCCTTTCATTCTAGAATGTCATTTTTACAATTTAGAATGAAAGGAGGTGGCCCTACAGACTGCAGGAAGTTGACCCCCTTTTAAAATAACTTGCTTAATCATAGGCCTGCACCCTCCCCATTCCTACCCCTAACCACAAAAAACCTAAAGCTCTCAAATTATTCCTTCAATCCCCAAAAGGAGGAAGATCCTACCTTCTGGTGAGGACTTCTGTTGCTCAGTGATCCACATACCTAACAGCTTGCACATCTTCTGGTTGGGGTTGGATCTCTCCCATTCCTTGGGTTAGGAACTAGTGGTAGCAGTTCTAACTGATGTTGTTGCCAGTGCCGTCTTTAGTAGGCGTAACTGTAATACAAGATGGATGTGAGCATGCTCTGGTAACTCCAGCTTGTATTCAACAAAACCTATTCTATGGGACCTTGTAGGGCCTGTTAGTATCAAAGAGAGATAGCATCTTATTCTCATTGCTTAAGATCTCAAGTAGTAAGGTTGAACTTTAAGATACAACCAGTCAGCCACACTGAGTTTTTCTTCACTTTGTGGGCCACTATTGACCACTTCAGGTTGACCATCAGTTTGGAGTGGTATGAGTGTTGTACTTGAGCTTTGTGCCTTCCTGTTGATTAGGGGGTAGAGCCAAGTACTTAAATACGCCTTTGATTCTCATGTTACTTGATATGAGACTCAAACACTCCACAAATACCAAAGGCTCTATCATCATATTAATTGGAATATGTGCTCTGTGGTGCTGAGCCCTTGCAGATGAATGTTATGGTATAAATATTTACTGATTGATTTGCATGGGGGGAAGCGGGAGGTGTGTCTGGCATAATTTATCATTAAACTATTGTTTCAGTGTTTTGATTTTCCTCAGCCATCATCGGATGCCATCAACTCGTACTGAATTACAGAAAATTGGAACTTTTAGGTTGTTCTCACCAGTACAAGTCCATCAGAAATATGCATCAATGGCATGTCATTTTCTCGGAGAGCATCAAAGTGGGCAAATGCTGCACTTGTGGTTACCGTCACAACAAAGGATTTTGAAGCTTTGAATTATTTTGGCCCTCTTGCTGGCGTCAAATTTCAGGTTGGTCTGATTTCTTATTATTGTAGCTGTGTTATTGTTAGGGGGTACAAGGTATTAAATGAGATCTAAGGACAACTGTCAGTAAGTTAGTCCATTAAATAGTTAGCTTAGTTTAGTTAGGAGGACTAATTATAGACAGGGGGAAATCAAATTAGACAGGATCATTCTGTGAATTTGGCAGTTTTTATGAAAGGAGAAATACTTTGTGAAGGAGAAACCCTTGAAGGAGTTCCTTCTAATCTCAAAGCAATCTTTCAAGAAAACTGGTGAATTTCATTGTTTATTTCTGTCAATTTCTGTTTTCTCTTTCCTAGGTTTGTTGCAGTTATGATTTTTAATAGTTCAAGTACGTGCCCTACTGTTCATTGCTGAATTATGGGGATTTTTAGGTAGGGAAGAAATATATAAATGGTATTGGCATTGGTTATAAAATAAAAGCAGTCAATTAGGTTGAACATTGTTGGTTCGAGCCACCCGCAACAAACATTTAACAGCATTAATTATAATAACATCATTCATTTCTTTTTTTTCATCTTTATTATTATCAAAAGCAATATTGAGATCTTCATTGTTCATTTTTTAGTAGTAAATCTTTCTTTCATTCCCTAGTGTACCAACCATGACCGGACTTGGATTATTGGATATTCAGATTTGACTGATCGCCCATAGGACTGTGTACCATCATAATGTAAACAATTCCCTTAAGGCCGAGCTCCCCAAGCCTGATCATCATAATGTGGATGATCCTCTTAAGGTTGAACACTCCAAGTCCAAGCCTGATCTCCGCTCAAGGGCGAACATCCAAAGTCCGACAAGTCTGATTCTATATTTTCGCATCCGATTCATGGCTATGCATGTTTAATCGTTTGTTGGACAAATGGGAATTGAACCTATTCTAAGTTGGTCTTGGGCCGATTTAATTAAATATTCGCATCTATGTAAAACAAAGTCGCGATAATTAAAGAAAAAATATAAAAAAAGGATGTTGAGTTACCATCGAGAACTAAGGACTTCATGATAGAGATCAATAAGATTGGTTTTCTAGTATCTCACAGAATCAAAAGTCCTATCTACAATTTTTGTCATGAATGCTTCTAAAAAAATTATAAGGGTAACTTAAGGTTAAGGGACCTTCGAACTTATTGGTTTAAAGTCGTTTCTTTGAACGAGACACCTAGAACCTTATTTCAATCCTTAATGATTAAATAATAGAATATATAAATTTATTCCTGTTTCTCTGTCCTTTAAGTGTAAGTGATGTGAGAAATGGACCAGTATATGCATATGATGCATAATTTTCAACTAGTTGGTCAGTGTTCTTGATGTTATAAATTGTCTGTATCTCTAATTTATCTAATACTTATATTATCTAGAGAGAGTTCGAACAAAGAGCTGCGATGATGGGAGGAGGAAATTTTGTAGTACCTGTCCAGACAGTTACAGACTTTCTTGAGAACAAGTTGTCAGGTAAAATTATTGACCACTATTCTTTATTTATTACACCAGGTTCTCAGCTTATAGATGAACTCAGCTTGATAGTTTGTGCCAGTAACATCTGTACCCCCATCAAGTTATCGGTTGGGTGTGAAGGCAGCAAACCTCCATCAGCTATTTCCCATGCATATAACTGAAGCTTTGAAACATTCACTTGTAACATTTGACAAGGAGGTTTGCAGTTTCTCATGTCCTTTCTATATTCATAAATTTATCCTACAAAATTAATAAGAATAATTTATCCATTCATGCTTAACTTTTCAGTTACCAGGATTTATCTGCAATGAGGCTCTCCTTCATGGCGTAGAGGTAATAAAAAACATGCTATCCTTTTTGGTTCGGGCTGATATCAATATGTCCCATTGTATATATGTTTTACCAAAATTCTGCAAATTATTCCCTGATCCTGCCTACTGGTTCAGTATGAAGTTGTTGATTAAAACTTTCTCACAAGGCAAGTGATTTTTTTGGTTTTGCTATTTATTTATTTGTACCAAACAATGTTTTTGTTCCAGACTAGGACTAGTTCACCCATCCAAATTCCACGCAATATTGACTCTTATGAGAGCACTTCATTAAAAGGACTGTATCCAGTTGGTGAAGGAGCAGGCTATGCTGGTGGGATCATTAGTGCAGCAGTAGATGGAATGCATGCTGGTTTTGCTGTGGCAAAAAGATTCGGCTTATTTCATGGAGATGTTGAGTCTGTTCTGGGCAAGGCTCCAAGTGTCGGCGTTGCCAAGTACTAAGAAGATCTAATATCGACTCTTATCAAGTGATATTCTACATTTTTGGTATATAGATCAGCTTTAGATAGTGTTAAAGGTACCATACTAGGTTACCATGCTGAATATTCAAGGTAATTCTTTACATTTTTTTATTCTTGTCTGCAAACAGTGCTGTCAGCTTGAGCTTTTCGTGGAAGAACACTGATTATAATTGATATCCTTCTTAATCTATTTTTTCAGAAGGTTATCTTCCAGATTGATGAACTGAGATAAGATGACCATTTTGAACATTCATTTAGGTTGCTGTTCTTGACATAAATTGAATGGCATACCGGATACTCACTTGCTGCTAAGTAATTGAAACTTATAGCACGGACTTGCGAACATTTGACCGAGTGGCTGCAATTTTGGGAGAATACAAATTTGACTTAACATTTATGTAGTTGCCCATGATATCTAAAACATAGAATGTGGTATTTATTAAATAAATTGGATAGTATGTCACCATTAACTCCATGTGTATGTGTATGGTCAAGTTCTTATCATGTTTCAACATAGTACGGTTTGCATCACGTTTTAACAACATTGACCGTCTCAAAAATAGCCCCTCAACCGTGGATGCTTCTTCCTACATCTTTATAGGAAAAGTAAAATTATTATTTTACCCTCTTCATTTTCTTCATCTTTCCCCATACCTTTTCACTTTGTTGTATGGAATACAATCTTTTGTATTCTAGAATCTCGAATAAATAAATTAGATTTCGGATTATGTAATAGAATAAAAAGAATTATTATAATTTGGAAAAAAAAATTTAGAAGTGGTATTTTCATAAGTGTGGGGGTGCAAGAAGAAAAACATAGAGGTGTGGGAAGAAGTGGCTCTTAACATAAAAGTTCTATATTCTATAATTTGAAATGTATATATTTTTTTTATATTTTGGAAAAATATTTTTACTACTTTTTGTTATATATTTCAAAATACAAAAAAATGCAATTTATTTTTTATATTCTAGAATTATAATTTGAAATTCAAATTTTAGAAAAGTATTTTTGATTTATTTGAAAGTATGGGGTACAAGATGAAAAGCATCAAGGTGTAAGAAGAAATTGGAAACTAATTCAAGACGACTAAGTTTTGCATCTAAATCTTTTTCATATTATTTTTGGTTATTTTGTTATTTTTCATCAATACTACTTAAAAATGTTCTGATCAAAATTTCATGACTTTTGCATACAAAAAATTTCCCAAACTTGCAAACCAATCCAAAATGGCTTGGCTTTTGTTCCAAAAACTTATAAAATTTTTTTTTTTTTTTTTTTGCCAATACATGGTCAAGAAAACTTCAGGTCAAAATCTCATTACTCTTTCAGGCACGCAAACAACCAAAGCTAGCAAAGTTGACAACCAAAACAAGATAATTTTGTTTTGCACCCGAAACATGCCCACATCCTTTTCAGTAGATTTCTTATCGTTTTTCATCAGCATGACTCAGAAAAGTTTCGGACAAAATTTCTTGACTTTTCGCACGAAAACCTGCCGAAGTTGGAAACAAACCAAAGATAATTAGGTTTTGCACCCAAACCTCTCCCACATCATTTTCAGACATTTTTTTGTTGTTTCCCATTAATATGGCAAAAAACTATTCTAGTAAAAATTTCATGACTTTTCACACAAAAACTCGTCGAACTTGCAAACAAATCTAAAATGACTTGGTTATGCACCTAAAATTTTCGAACATCCTTTTCTTGGGTTGATTTATGGTTGTTTTACATAAAAGATGGCCAAGAAAACTTTAGGTCAAAATTTCATGACTCTTTCAAGCACTAAAACCACCAAAGTTGGTAAAGTTTAGAACCAAGCCAAGATGACTTGGTTTTGCGCCTAAAACATATCCACATTCTTTTTTGTCCATTTCTTATTGTTTTTTGTTAGTACGACTTAAAAAAGTTCCAGTTAAAATTACATAACTTTTGACACGAAAGCCTACCGAAGTTGTAAAACAACCCAAGATGGCTAGGTTTTGTACCAAAACCTTCCTCACCTCATTTTTGGTTATTTTCTTGTTTTTTTCCCATCAATGCTGCTAAAAAATGTTTCGACCAAAATTTCATGACTTTTGATACGAAAACTCGCCAAACTTGCAAACCAACCCAAAATGACATGGTTTTGTCCCCAAAACTTCCAAACATCATGTTTTGGGTCGATTTGAGTTGTTTGACATAAAATAGGGTCAAGAAAAATTCAGGTCAAAATTTCATGACTCTTTCAAGCACTGAAACCACCAAAGCCAATAAAGTTGAAAACCAAGCCAAGATAACTTGGTTTTGCACCTGAAACATATCCATAATCTTTTATTTCCATTTTTTATTATTTTCCTTCAGTACGACTTAGAAGAGTTCCAATCAAAATTTTATGACCTATGGCACAAAAACTTGCCGAAGTTGAAAACCAACCATAGATGACAAGGTTTTGCATCCAAACCTTTCCCGCATCATTTTCGGTCATTTTGCTATTGTTTTCCATCAATATAGCTTAAAAATGATCTGGTCAAAATTTCATGACTTTTGGCACGAAAACTTGCAAACTAACCCAAAATGACTTGATTATTCTCCTAAAACTTCCAATCCTTTTGTTGGTCGATTTGTGGTCGTTTGACATAAAAGAGGGCCAAGAAAATATCAGGTCAAAATGACTAGGTTTTGCACACAAACATGCCCTGCATCATTTTTGGTCATTTTTTTGTTGTTTTCCATCAATGTAGGTCAAAAATGTTCTGGATAAAATTTCATCACTTTTAGCCTGAAAACTTGCCAAAATTGCAAACTGACTCAAAATGACTTTGTTTTGCCTCCAAAACTTCCAAACATCCTTTTTTTTGGCTCGACGTGGGGATGACGTGGTCACTAGTTCCAAACTTTCTTGCAGGAATTGATTGTGGAACTTCATATACGTGTGTTAACGGATTTTCAGCAAGTGTACTGAGTCCACAAGTAATATAGTAGTAAGAAAAGTATCGTATCCACAGGGAACGAGAATTGTAAATTGAATTATACCAAATTGTATTATGAACAAGTAAACAATTGATTAATGATTGGATGAATTGAGAACAAAGCAACGAATAATAAAAACGCGAGTTCAATAATGATAAAAAGCCTTGGGATTGAATTATAACACTCTCATTTGCATACACTCTTAACCTAATTCAATATCATTACTTCCAATTACCAATCTATGCAAATAAAAGCCTTTTCAACCTAATTCCTCTAGCATTGAATTTCATAAACTGAATTAGCTAGCTTCTATCCCTAGTTACTAGAATAATTTAATCAACATTAAGATCAGTTGCTATGAGCAGTCACTGCACTATAATCCATCCCTGAACTTATACATGCAATGCATTTACGTTTAGTTCTGATTTCGAAAAGTGCTTTCCAGTCACAATGAGAAATCTAAAATAGATCAAAATATGAATGAAACGTAAAACAAAGGTAATTGAATTAAATGAAATCAAAGTAAGACTAAGAGTGTATTTGAAGTTGAGAAATTACATCCAATCCCAAGAGTAAGAGAATTAGCTACGCATGGTAGCCATGAAATTACAAAAGAAAAAGAAAAGAATGGAGTTTGATGACGGCGCGACATCCAAAGAGTTTCCACGAATGAGAGGTGGTGAATGAGAATTGTCCCTTCACGTTTGACCTTCTCCTCCTTTTATAACTTTCACCCTTTCAATTAGGTCACCGTGCAGCCGTTATTTCGTAAGTCCCGCCTTCAGTAACGTTGACATCTTCAATTTAGGTTTTCGCGCATGATGGACTTTAAATGAGTTTTAGCCCTGGCTGTGCGTTTAGCTTAAGCAAAAAGTCACTTATGCTCTTTTTCTGCTCCTTTCCTCAATTTCGATACCTCTGTTCTCTTTCTCTCCTTGGATTGAACCTAATTCTCAATAAATTTTCTCCTTCCACAATAAAATGCATTAAATTGAAAAAATCAATAATAAAATTAAATCTAAACTGAATTAATAACAAAATCAACCTAATTACGAACAAAAAATCCCAAATCTGCACAAAATCAACTAAAAATCAACGCTTATCAACTTGTTTGATGATTTTGAAGTGTTGTGAATTGAGAACCAATTTTGAAAGTAATTATTGTATGAAATATTTTTTATTGATGTGATGTGTGATAAGGACACAATATCTTTAAGAAAGGAGATACCCGTGTTGAGATTGTTTAACATGTGCATTGTTTGTGGATTTGATCATTAAGGAGGTATCTTAACTCTATTGGTATGTTGGAATCATATGGACAAGATATCTAAGTAGTGACAGTCGATGGAGGTTTATATGACTGCATTGCGATGTGGAAAAGAACCAATTGGACCAGATCATACAGATTAATAGGTTCATATGACTACGCTACAATATGGAAAAGAACCGATTGGACCATATGATGGGCCAATCACAAGAAGTAGGTCCAAAGGCTTAGAGGAGGAAGAAAGTTTGCAGAAGACTTTTCTATTGTGGAAAGTGGATTATTAAAATTTTCCTCCTTTGTTTAAATTGTAAAAAGTATAATCACTACAAGAAAATCATTAAATAGTAACTTATTTAGAGACCAAGATAATTAGTTACTATATTAACCAATTTAGAGACCAAAAATAATTATTATTAAAAAATCATTAAATAGCAACTTATTTAGAAACCAAAAATAATTAGTCACTGTATTAACTAATTTAGAGACCAAAAATAACTATTAAAAAATTATTAAATAATAATTAATTATTATATTAATTAATTTAGACCTTATTTTATAATTTAAAAATTTATTAGTATAATTAGATATTAAATTTGTAGCAGTTAATGATCATAAAATAATTATTTACTTAGAAATTAGTTTTTGAAGTCTCTAATCAGAAACTTTTTTATGTAATTTTTATTATAGTTTAAAGATTAAACCTAACATAATTAAGTTTAGGGGTTTAGAGTGACCAAGAGAACGGAGGTTTTAGGTTTCAATGAGACAAGATAGTTCAGCGAGAAACTTACTCAAGCTTTGGATCATTTGTGTTTAGACTTCGAATGTCGGAAGCCATTGTCAGAAGAAGAAATTGACACTCTCTTGTTTCAAGATTCTCTCAATAGAGGAGGTTACGTAACATTTCACTTTTATTGGACAAATACCGACTCCACCTACAAGATCCGACGACTCCACCACCTCCACCAACGCCTTCTACACATGGATTCCAGATAGGTTTTTCCAGAAAAGTTGTTCAATAACCATCTTTTAGGGTTCGATAATCATTATTTGTTGTTTCAAGTTTGTTTCCAAGCCTATTCTGATGAATAGCTTTATTTTTTAATCTTTCGTGAATGTTGCATCTACTGCTTTCATAATAATATGTTTACTATTTGATGATTTGTTGATTTGGTATAATCGGGAGAAATTTAAAGTAGGAATACAGGACAATCACTGTATTTCATTCAAACGGTCAAAATTATAATAGAAAATTATAACCTAATTTAAAGGTATAAAATAGGTAACTAACTAAACTTTTGCAGGCTTTACGGGAAGATCGTTGAAGTCTAAATAATTTTCTCTCGAGTAGTTCTTGTGTTGGATAGGTAATAAGCTTTTGTCCCCTCCTCCACTTCTTTTAAAGGTATAGAGTTCTACTTTTACTATAAATGTATCGTTCATTCTATATCAACGCACTTTTCAAACCGTAAACTACCTGATACTTTTAATCAATTTTTTTATAGCTTTTAAGAGATTACTGATGCTTCAGTTAGCAATAACAGGACATATTTTCTTGATGCCATGAACATAGGTGTGTTAATAATGGTACGATGCAAAATATAGTTCAAGGAAAAGCAATTCAAACATCTATTAATAAAGTCTAGTCATAAATGACCTGGGAAGGCATTTTAAACCTGTGATTTTGTATGCTAGTAGAACAACAACAATAAAATAGCACCACAGTATAATCTTGGATTTGCAGGAATGGCCTATGCAAGCTTAACTCATTTGTTTATCTCTAAATTGTCTTTGTGGATGTTTACTTCAATGTTCTAAGGCTTTTTGACCTAAGTCAAATAGAAATCATTTATTTGTATGCCTTTTTTGTTATGCAGGATTAGTGTTATGCCTCTTATGGAATGTCCTAGTTGTTACTGCAACTTGGATTAAGGGTGAAACTGAATTTAGGTACGTTTAACATTTACTTATGTTATTATATATGGCTGAAATTACAAATTTAACATATCTAAACTTCATGCACGTTATATGGATTGTGCACCAAATTATTTATTGTTGTGTCCTTTTTTTTCATCCTCCTGCATAATCTCCATACATATGTATAAATGTTAACTTTATCCTTTAATTAAAATAATACTCTGTATCTGCAGAATGCAAAATTACTTTTAAAAATGTTTAGGTTGAATCAAAACATATTAAACCAGTGGCTTGGAAAAGTAGGTCATTTCCATGGTCCATTTAGCCCAAACTGAAACCCAGTGAGCTAAAAGTTAAACTACAGAACAGGGATAAGGCCTATAATTAGTAGCATTAGAGAAGCAACTTGGTGTAAAAGGAGTTCCTTTCATTTTCTAATAGTATGGTGTCATGATCTTTTTTGTGAAATAAACTAATTTAACTATTAATTATAAATATCTTAATTTCTTCTTATTTAAGTCTTTCCAATAACAAATTAGGCTCTGAGAGAGTTTTATCTTTGTGAAAATTTTTTTAACTTATATTAGTTCGAGTTCTAATTTTAGAAAATCCATCATGTATTAAATGAATATTTATAAACTTAATAAAAACATGTATTGATATAAGTCAAAGGCTAAAGTTATAAACATGTATTGATATCTTTGTGTTAAATATCATGTATTATTGTGGTTGAAATAGAAATAAAAATATAAAGAAGTTGTTTATGAGCATCTCTGAAGGTTTTAAATGTGTATGTTTTTCTCATGTATGTGCATGAGTACTATGAGCGTCTCTGAAGATTTTAAATATGTACATTTTTCTCATGTATGTTTGTGAGTACTGAGAGATCTGACTGTCCTTTTTCTGATAGAGAATTGAGAAAGCTGCTGAGAAAGGAGAGTATACTAAACTTGTTTTGATGGTCATATGGAATCGACTTGATCTTGCTCGGCATGATGTAAGTTATTATTTTAGCTGAACTTAACCCAAATATTTTGGTTAATACTGAAAAATAGATCACACATACATATTCTAGAACAATTAGTCAAACAAGTAGGAAATGCAATATTCTTGATTATTAAGAATCATACAATGTCTTTATCTCTTATGATTTCTTGATCTTAGCAAATTTTCAATATTGGTCTCTGACATTTTAGATCATTTAATAACTACCACTGCTAATGGGCTATTATTTGTGCCAATTATGATAGTGAAGCCACTTTTTGAAATATTATTGATTTTGCACCAAAAATGAGTGCTTTTTTTAGATAAAAAGGAAGAACATGAAAGTGCTAGTGAGCATGTGTTTGCTTGTTGTAACTACGAAAGAAGTGTTGGAACTTCATTTCCTCATTCTGATCTTTCTCAGGGTTAAACACTTGCATTTATAACTCCCAAGAAAGGAAAAAGGTAATCATAAGAAGTCATTATGAAATATGCAATGTTTTCCGTATATTAATTCATGTTCAAAGGAATAAAATACTCTTCTTAAATTATATAATGCTAGCAAATCTTGATAATAAAATAGCTTATTTCTTTTAGGGATTAAACATTTTGTTTTTTTGAATCCCAAGTAGCTATTATTCTTATGACTTACAAGTCATAACAGTAAATTAACTTTATCAGTAGGTAGATATGGCAGGGGACACGACACCCTATCAATATATATTGATATATGGAGACATGGATGATAAAATCAATAAGCTATGATTCTAAATATGAGGGACGGAAGAACCATATAGACATGGAGTCTTAACTAGAAACAAGAAGCCTTGTTTTCACCTCTATATATCCCTTTATTTGTTTACCTTTATCTCAATTTCCTTCGCATCAAGAAAGAGTTTTCTCTTCTTCCTTATTTTTACCTTCATTAAGAGGTAAGAGTTCAATGTTTCGTTGAAAGAGATTTCGAGATATATTTCTTTGTAGCCATATATAAAGCCTTTAGGAGCTATCAAGGTCCCCTCTCTTTCAAAGTCATATTTCTTTTAGGAGTTGAGCAATCCATGCACAAATATTCGTTGTTACAGTCATTTTCTTTTATATTGTATTATTGTGACTGAAGGTTAGTTGAGACAACAAATTTAGATTCTAATTTTGTATTTATGACAGATTGGTCCTTTATGATGATTGCTTGATATATGAAGAGTCTACTTTAAGAGACCAGATCATGACTTTTACAGAAAATAAAAATATCATTTCAACTATTTGGTATTAGTCTTGTTTGGCTTCAGACAACTATATTAAGCTTAGATTCTATTTAGAGGACAATAAGAGAGAATGCATCCCTTAAACTTTATTGAGTGGAATTGCCTATAGTTATCATCAAAGCTTGGTTGATTTTTAGTACTATTACTCTTAAGAAAGTGGGGGAGGTAACCAAAATTCAACATCAGTTATGGCGGGCCTACACTGACTACAATACAATTAGTATGAAATAAATTTGTTGTTCATGAAAATATATTGTTGAACTATTAGTTCAATTTTCTTATGCAAATTGATGTGTTGGAGGTTGATGGAGTCTATTATGGTATGTGCTTTTCTGGATTGTTTGTGAAATCTTTATTACCATATTACTTGTTCATGCTTCTCACGATTAAAACTTCTCTCATAGTAGAGCAACAACCATCATCCCAACAAGATCCAAAAATTAAGCTCCTTAAAACTTCTCACAAGCAACTCTTTTTAGCATCTACCCCACACTGGTAGTTTCTGTCTACTAACCTTCTTTTTCCTCTCATAGTAGAGCAACAACCATCATCCCAACAAGATCCAAAAATCAAGCTCCTTAAAACTTCTCATAAGCAACTCTTTTTAGCATCTACCCCACAGTGGTAGTTTCTATCTACTAACCAACTAACCATGAACACATATATAGCCACCATTGCATAGTCTCTGTTATCACACTTTGCTACACTACTTACCAACTATCGAGCACCATCTTACTAGAAACCAAATTGCCTTTAGATTTCATTGTGGCACTCAAATACCAAATTGGTGCTTTGAGAATTAGAACCACAATTATATTTTATTCTAGACGAAAGTTTAGAAGGCACCATATTTATACGTAATACACTAACATTTCATATATACTATCAATTTTTGTTAGATTAAAGTTATAACTAAATTACTAATTCTTTTTAATTAAGATTGAATAATATTTATTTCTTCCACATCACAAAACAAAGATGATTAAATGCAAAGAGGTACTCTTTTGAAAGCTAGAAGTTTGTAATACAAGAAGTAGTAGCTGGCTGTAGTTATAGGAGTAAGTTCATATTGATGGATAATGACATTTGACATTTTTTGCAGATCACATTTGCTATTCTCAAGCAGGTCTAGTCGAAACCTCATTCAAGAGAAAAGAAAAAAAAAAGGTTTGACATTTTTTATTTTGGTTGTTGTATTTTCTTTTGTGACTTTCTTTATGTCCACGGTTTAGGGGATAGTTTATTGTTCTCAAATAAATTAAGCAATGATAGATTATAAGACTTTCTTTTATAGTTGAATGATGCATTATGTTATATGAAAGATTATGGATATTTGCCAAAATCGAAGTTGGATGTATAATAGATTAATGTCTAATAGAAGGGGATATAATGAAGCATTTTTAAAAGGAGTAGATGAGTTTGTGTCCTATGCATGTCAAGAAAGGAATTTGTCAAATGGAAAAATAAGATGTCCTTGTTCTAAGTGCAAAAATCTAAAGTTCTTCCATTTTGAAGAAGTTAAAGTTCATCTTTATAAGAAAGGATTCATTCCTAGATATTGGTATTGGACATGTCATGGAGAAAGTGACCCAGACATATCTGTAGATACTAATCCTGAGATTTTCAGTACACAAGAGGGACACCTCAATAGATTTGAGAGCATGGTTTATGATGTTGCTGGTGTAAAGTATGAAATGGATCATGATCAAGAAATGGACGACTCTCCAAGTATGGATGAGACTCCAAATATAGAAGCTCAAAAATTTTATGAACTATTAGATGCTGCCCAAAAACCATTATGGCCTGAATGTAATAATCACACTGAATTATCTTTTGTTGTTAGATTTTTGACAATTAAATTAGAGGGAAACATGTCTCAAAGATCTTGTGATCAAACATTAACCCTTATGAAAGAGACGCATCCTACTAGTAATCTTATTCCAAAAGATTTCTATAGGGCCAAAAAATTAGCCTCAAAACTTGGTTTAACTGCAAAAAAAATTGATTGTTGTGTTGATGGTTGTATGTTATTTTACATCGATGAAGACATGCAGTTAAAAGAATGCAAATTTTGTCATAAACCACGTTTTCAGATACAAGATGTTGGTAGAGGTAAATACAAGGAGGTTCCTATTAAGAGAATGCATTATTTACCTCTCATCCTTAGGCTTAAGAGATTATATGCCTCCATGAGTTCTACTCCACATATGAGGTGGCATCATGAAAATAGACGAGAACATGGGGTGTTGTGTCATCCATCTGATGGTGAAGCTTGGAAACATTTTGATAAAATGCATCCTGAATTTGCATGTGAACCAAGAAATGTAAGGTTAGCCTTATGTTCTGATGGTTTTTCACCTTTTAATAATTCGAATCCACCTTATTCTTGTTGGTCGGTAATTGTCACTCCATACAATCTTCCTCCATAATTATGCATGACTACTCCTTTTATGTTTTTGACATTGATTATTCCTGGGCCACATAGTCCAAAAGGTAAAATAGATGTTTATTTGCAACCATTGATTGAAAAGCTAAAACAATTATGGAATGGAGTGTTGACATACGACATTTCAAGAAAACAAAATTTTATGATGAAAGTTGCATTAATGTGGACTATTAATGATTTTCCTGAATATGGAATGTTGTCAGGTTGGAGTACATCAGAGAGATTAGCATGTCTATATTGTATGAACCAATCAAAGGCTTTTAGATTGAAAAGTGGTGGGAAAGTTTCTTGGTTTGATTCCCATCGTCAAATTTTGCCTTTGAACCATTCATTTAGAAGAAATAAGAATGCATTTTATTAAAATTGAATTGAAAAGTCTCAACCTCCACATCTTTTGACTGGGAATGAATTATGGGAACAAATTCATTTTTTCCCAAAAATAACTGAAGTTGGTCCTTATATATGTGATGGACATGGTAAGTCTCATAATTGGACAAAACAAAGCACATTTTGGGAGTTGCCTTATTGGAAAACCAATTTGATAAGACATAATCTTGATGTAATGCATGTAGAGAAAAATGTGTTTGATAATGTCTTTAACACAGTGATGGATATAAAAGATAAGACCAGAGATAATGTTAAGGTAAGAATGGACTTGAAGGAGTACTATAGGCATAGAGAACTAGAACTACAAGTGCAACCTAGTGGAAAAGTCTTAAAGCCTAAAGCAAAGTTTGTTTTGTCTAATGAACAAAAAAATGTTGTTTACAAATGGATCAGTGAGTTGAAAATGCCAGATGGGTATGCCTCAAATTTGCGTAGGTTTGTGAACCTAGATCAAAGGAAGTTGTTTGGAATGAAAAATCATGATTGTCACGTGTTAATGGAGATGTTGTTACCTATTGTTTTTTGTGCACTTCCCTATCAAGTGTGGAATCCTATAGCTGAATTAAGTAAGTTTTTTAAGGATTTATGCTCAACAATTTTGAGAGTGGATGATTTGTTGTTAATGGAAAAGAATATCATCATTACAACATGTAAGTTGGAATGAATATTTCCACCCAAATTTTTCAATTCTACGGAACATCTACCTATTCATTTACCTTATAAAGCAAGAGTGGGAGGTCCTGTTCAATACCGATGGATGTATCCATTTGAAAGGTACTTGTTTAGTTTATTTAATGTACACAATTTTATATCTTATTTATGGGTTTGGTAGTTAACAATATGATTTTGAATAGGTACTTGAATAGTTTGAAACAAATGGTTAAAAACAAATCCCATGTAGAGGGATCTATTTGTGAGGCGTACTTAAGCATGGAGACTTCTCATTTCTGTTCATATTATTTTGAGCAACATGTCCAATCAATGAGAACTAAAGTTGGTCGAAATGATTTTGGAGTTCAAAATGACACAAGTCAAGACACTCTATCAGTTTTCAATCACGTTGGTCATCCAGCAGGAATTTGCAAGAGTCGTTATTTGAATGAAAAAGAAGTAGCTGTTGTGCATTTACATGTCCTGCTTAATTGTGAGGAAGTTCAACCATATATTGAGTGAGTAATTCAAATTTTGTATTTCATTTATTTATTTTGTTATAATTTTAACGTATATAAGAATGCATACATTTATAGACACTTTGTGCAATATTTGGAAGCATCTATTCCAAATATAAGTAGAATTGATATCGATAGAAGAATTACATCTGAATTTTCATTTTGGTTTCGAACATATGTAAGTATTGTACAATGTTATCCTTACTAATCTTATTAATTATGATATTGTTATTTATGGGTATTAATTTTGATTTTGGTATTATTTTTTATAGGTTCATGATAGAAATAACCTAATACAAAATCAATATTTGCATCACTTGGCATGGGGCCCCCAAAAAAAGATTGATACTTGGTCCATATACTTTGTGAATGGTTTCAAGTTTCACACGGAAGAGTGGAGTATTGGTAAAAAAACAATCAATTGTGGAGTTTGTGTTAAAGATGATGATGAAAAATACTATTATGGTATTGTCAAAGAGATTATGCAAGTAGAATACTCAGGAGAACCAACCAAACAATTAGTGTTATTTAATTGTGAGCAGTTTGATAATACCATTAATCATGGTATAAAAGTTCAACCCTAATATGACATTGTAGAGGTTCATTGTCGTAGAAGATATTTAATTTTTGATCCTTTCATATTTGCAAGAAATGCAATTCAGGTATATTATGTACCTTATCCAGAAAAAATAAAAGAAAAGCTTGATTGGTGGGTCGTCATTAAAACCAAACCATGATGTACCGTTGATGATCGATATACATTACAGGTTGCTTTTCAAGAATCAACAACTAATGTTAATACCACAACAAATGAGGAGCTACTTAGTCATTTGGTAGATGGAGAGGAGTATGAGGAATTAGATGAAATAGATGTGAGAGTTGTTGAGAATTCAAAAGAAATTGAGCAAATTGAAGAGGAAGAAGAGCAAGAAGAAATTGTATTTGAAAGTGAATTTGAGTATGATTCTAAAGATTATGAAATCTTACATCAATATAGACTTAATGATGACTTTTATGATAACAGTGATGATAGTGATGAGTAAATCACTTTCTTTTTGTTTGTGTAAAGGTAAGGTATCATCTATGTTTTAATTCTATTATTTTCTTGTTTTGTTTCATTATGTTTTGTTTATTTCTACAATTTGCTAATTTTTAAGTTGTGGAAAAATATTCAAATTATGGTTGTTGCAGATGTCAAACAAAAGTGGTAAAGAAGTTACTTCTACAAACCATCCAACCAAACAACGTTCAAAACATCCTTCTCAAATTACTTGTCGTTCTCAGCCAATTACTTTCCCGTCCATTGATTCATCATTTAGGACATCTCATTTTGGACCTCCACCTCTGGTAGAAGGAGTACAATCAACAAATTCACATACACCTCCTATGGATGAAAGACCTAATTTTGGATCAAATTAATCTGATTCTACATCAAATGAAACATTTGTTACATCGAAGTCAAATGACAATGGTGTCAAGCCAATATTAAACCTTGATGGGCAAAGGTATGTATATTAATTTTATGGTTATTTTATTTCATTATAATTATTGTGACTTTTTACATTTAACTTTGCAGATTCTTACCTTCACGTCCCACAGCTAATGGGATTAGTGATATCTTCAAAAGTCATTATACCAATCTATGGTTGTCATGGAAGAAGATACCAATTAGAACAAGGGACATGCTGTTTGGAGAGTTATTGGTTGATTTCATATAATTAACTTTCATTAATTTTAGTTTAGTTTTGATATCTATATTAAGTCTTACATATAATAACATTCTTTCTTTGTTAATGTAGAAGAAGTTTTCGATTTGTGCACCGGATCATAGGTGGGCAAGAAAGAATTTTGAAATGCGAGGTTCTGTAATCATGAAAAATAATCTAAACAAGGCTCGACAAAACAAGAGTAAGCCAAATTGGATTGGAGATAATACGTGGGATATATTATGTCAGCAATGGGCATCTCAAGCATTCAGGAAGAAAGCATAACTGGGAAAGTAAATCGAGCCTCTGAGTGTGGTGGTGTTGGAGGGTCTTTTCATACATGTGACTCTATTAACACATCTCAACATAGATATAATATGGTAATTTGTTTTGCTACCTATTTTCTTTTTATATCATGGAAAGTGTGTATAATTTTGTGAAAATTTATTTTATTTTTTTAGACAAAGATGAATGGAATTCCTCCTACCATATCAGAATTGTTTCGTCGCACACACCAACGACGTAAGGACAACTCTTGGGTGGATAAAAAATCAGAACAAGTAAATGTTATGGATTATTACCTTTTACGTGTGCTTTTTTTTTTCTTACTCTTCTATTTGGTTTATTCAAAAACTTGTGAATTATGATGTTAACAGAAAGAATTTACACACAAATTTGAAAAACTAGCATAGAGTGCATCCGTACAAGGAATTCCTCCACCAAATGAGTTAGATATTTGTTGTGATGTTGTTGGAACAAAGAATGGGAGGATATATGGTCTTGGAATGGAATCTACCGTGATTGGAGGTAGGCCTTACTACCGTGGTTCATATTCTTCCTCAAATGGGTGGATCCAAAGTCAAGAGCTTGATGAACTTATAAAGGATTTGGAAGAAGTTAAGAAAGAAAGAGATGAGCTTCGAGTCAAAATTGTAAATATTGAGAAGCTTTTTAAAGAAAACAATGCAATGATTCGAGGATGGATGGATAACATTAATCGTCATTATATGCCACCAAGCTTTGAGGAAACTGAAAATGATGATGAAACACAACCACCCAGTCAACCACTCGGTTTTCATCAAGGTATTTTTATTGCACTTGTTTTTGTTGTTAGTTTATGATTGGTTATCTTTGTTGTTAGTTATTTTAAACACTTTCCTTTTAAGATGGAATTGGACCAAACCTGATTAGATTAATATCCTATAATCATGTATAATGTCTAGCATTTTTTTCCTTAACTAGGAACAATGTTGTCATCAAGATATACAATGAATTTTTTTAGGCTTATCTTCCCCCTACCATGACACATGAAAAGAAAAGATAATCCGCTTCTCCATCGCTTTCGCTTTAATAACTTGTGATAAACATTTAATTATAAACATGATTTGACAATTGCCAAAGAAATTTGACATGCTTAAAATAATGATTGATTGATGAACATATCAATAAAATTGCAAATTATCATGAATGAATGTTAAACAGTGAAGCTAGAGAGAGATGAGGAACTACTAAGATAAATAATTTTCATTACTGGAACATTAATTATGTATAAAAGGAGAAGAGAATTGAAATCAATTTGACTGATATAGTACATAGTGGTACAATATAAGAGAGGCTAGAGAGCTAATTTAAGCTTTTTTTTTTCAATAGTTACAGCTAACAGAACAAGCAAATTTAAACCACACCTTTACATAGATCAAACCAAACACTTATACCAAAGACTTTGTACTATTCTTGCATTATAGATATGGGTGATATTAGATGTTGATTTCATTGGTTATCTATGTTGTTAGTTTAATAATTTTATTAATATCCCCACTTACTCTATGAAGAACACTGGAAGAAAACACTGTTAAAAACTTTTTAATGAAAACAGATTATAATATCTAAAAAAGTATCTAATCCAAACACGGATCTAGTTGAATACGCCAACTGGTGTAGAGTATAGGTTTTTAGTGTGGGAAGTAGAACTGTGATAATGCCTAGTGTTCATGTGGAGAATGAAGCCAATCTCTCCACATTGTCTCTTTCCATGGAAGGAGAAATGGTTAGGTCAAGATAAGATAATCATATCATGCATGTATGTTTTTCTTTACTATAGGGTGTGTTGATCCCATCATTATTAGGGTTAGATCAAGGTAATAATTATAATGATGTGAGATATAGATGAAATGTTATCAAAATTTTATTATAATAAAATACAATTTAAAAGAAATAACTCATTAAAATTAGAATTATACTTATATAATACTATTATAAATTACCACTGCTTTTGTGTACTAGGCATTTTAACCAAGTTACTATGTATTTTGTAATAGTATATAATACATATATCAATACTTTTTAAAGTGGTCATGCAGGAGCTTGAGTCCTGTAATGACTAACTGAGACATTGAACACACTTTTAAAGTGGAGACTGCCTTGCCTCTCTTATTTGCCTGGCTTTAAGGAATGGGTTTTCCTTTACATTAAGTTATATGGTGTCGAAGCTTAGTTTTTCTGTCCACTAGTGTGAATGAACTACCCTTTTCAAGATATAGGACTTATACAGGAACATAATTCCCATAACAGTCAATTATGAGACACATAACTCCCATTCATGAGAGTTTTTTCCACCCTAATTCTTCTGTCCTCCACGACATGCAGAATTTACCCCATTTAGTATTGGAATGGAATATAACCCCTTAGATGTACGTAGTAGTATGTAAACAATGTAGTTTCTAAATACCTAAGGTCAGCTGCATGGAATATACTTTCCTTGGATACCATGTCTCCTAAAAACATAGATAATTTAAGTACATAGATAATGTATTTTAATTTAATATAACACTTTAGATTAATTAAATAATAAATTGCAGACAAATAAATAAATGAGTTTATTCCAATTAATTATGAAGATGAATAAAACTACATTAACTTTTGTTAATAATTGTATTAGGTTATAGTGGAGACTGATATTTTTATGTTATATTGCAGGAGAGGAAGAAGTACGTGGTCCAATAAGAAAAAGAAAAAGCTACATTACCAAAAAGAAATAAACAAATTAAATTGTTGTTATTTCAAAGTTGAAATTTGTTATTAATATGGTGCTGTCATGGGATGTAATAGTGTATCATTTTCTATTTTGACTTGAAAACTTTTTCTTTGTATGGTACTTCTTAATATTGTGTTGACATGAGATGCAATAGTGTATCATTTTGATATAATGACTCATTTTTTCACATAGTTATATTTGAAACCCAAATATTTTTTATTTCTCGTATCAAATTAAAAAATAATTTTACTTTTCTATTCTAAATTATTTTAACAAGAAAAAAATATGATATCACAAATTTAATTATTTAAAAGTATAATATTATCATTATTTAGAAACCAATATAGTGACTAGTTTTTTATATTTATATATTTGGTCACTAAATTGGTTACAATGAAATTGGTCACTAAATTGGTTTCAATGAAATTGGTTACTAAATTTGTTTTAATGAAATCGGTCACTAAATTGGTTTTAATGAAATTGGTCACTAAATTGGTTTCAATGAAATTGGTCACTAAATTGGTTTTAATGAAATTGGTCACTAAATTAGTTTCTAAATTAGTATCTAAATTTGTATCTAAAATTAGCCACTAAGATTTTAGTCACTTATTACTATTAATTTCTAAATTAGTCTCTAAATACATTAGTGACCAATTTTATCATTTTATAAACCAATAAATTAGTTTCTAAAAGCAATTTTTCTTGTAGTGAATAGTGATTTTTGGATCTTGTATTTTAGGCTGAGATATTATAAGAATTTGAATTTTGGGTCTTGTATTTAGGCTAAATAGTAGAATAAGTTTTCTTGAAATTTTTAGCCTTGTATTTGGGTAAACCCTAACCCTAAGAGAGAAACAGAGAGAGTTAGAGTCTAGGGTATAGATAGGGCTTAGGTGGCGCTTACACATGCTTCCCATGCTCCTTGCCACATGTCACCTTGCCAATGGAGAGGATCATCTCCATTCATAGCTTGACATGTGTCATTCTCTAATTGAAGAGTTTTTTATACACTTGTCTTACAAGTTAGGTTAGTTTAGCTTTTTTTCCTATAAATAAAGGTGTTTTCCTCTTGTAAAATAACTTTGGTAAATATATTGAATTGCCGCCAAAATATTTTTAGCACTTCTACTCTTGTCAATATTCTCTCTAGATGAGTCTTACACAAGATGACGTGATCTGAAAAATATTAAAAAAATGTAATTTTTCCTTTTATTTTTCTGTGTTTAGTTTGGACCTTGGAAAGGAATGGGCTTGTTTATTCCTCTTCCACTATCCTAGGGAAGGAATGAGTTTGTCTCTTCCTCTTCCACTATCCTAGGGAAGTAATGGGCTTGTCTCTTCCTCTTTCACATGAGTCTATACAAGGATACCTATTGTACTCATTTTGACATATTTGAAATGAAATATTTTTTTAGAAAATCTTGAGTGTGTCATATCTCAAGAGATGTTTCTCCTTTGCTTATTCTAGAGTGACACTTCACAGCTTATCTCTTGATGGCGCATTAGGGTTCAACAAAGGGAAGTGGAGAGTTTCTCTCTTGGAGTTTCTTATATTGTGAGCTAGGTCACAAGGGGTGATTCACCATCTTGCTTATCTCATGGATTTAAGTGGCGTAAGGTTCTTCCTAATTCCTAGCTTTAATTCTTATCTTGTAGGCTAGGTCACAACTGGCGAATCACCATCTTGCTTATCTCATGGATTTGGGTGGCGCAAGGTATTGTTTTAATTCTTAATATTATCTTTATTTCTTGCATTTTTCTTTGACTGTTTTCTGAGTTTTCCGCAAGCTTTTGAAGATCATGTTCATCCCATAATTCATTAAAGAGCTGTTATTTGAAGCTTGAGTGGAATGATCCTACAACCCAAGCCTTTCCTCCATTACCATAGATGTTTTCGGCTTCTGTTTTGTACCTCTGGCTTGGGGATATTTCATTTTTTTCCTATAAATAGAGGTGTTCTCCTCTTGTAAAATAACTTTGGTGAATATATTGAATTGCCGCCAAAATATTTTTAGCACTTTTACTCTTGTCAATGTTCTCTCTAGATGAGTCTTACACAAGACCTTTTCTAGACTTCCTCCTAAGTGTTGGCCTAACCTCACTTTGGGAAATTCACTTCCAAATTCATCTCACCTGTCCAAAAAACAATTTTTTTGGTGTAATAATCCTCCAAGAAGAAGCACATTGAAGCATGCAATTAAAGTTAGAATTGCATCAAGATCATATAAATTAATCCTATCATATGAGTGTAATGTGATTCATTTTTTGTTGAGGGCCTTGTGGATTCCAAAATTGTGAGTCATATGATAGGTGCAAACCTATGAATCTTATTCAAAGCACGAGTTTTTCAGAAGTAAAGTTAAGTGTCTTTCTATATGACTCAGAGTATGTATGATGAGTTAGTATACAAAATATAATAATAGAAATTTAATTTATGATTATATATTTTAAAACTCTTTAGCTTACCCTTTCTTTTGTGTGGTGTATATGTTTTGTTTTTAAATCTACAATGATCAGTGGCATAGGATTTGGCAGGTGGTGTGACTCCTCAATAAGCTGATAGAGAAGCTTTATTTTATTTTATTTTATTTTGTGATTATATGAAGATATTTCTATTAAAGCCTCCATGGAGAAATATATTTTAAAATTTTAGGATGAATATATGGATATTTATACATATGTCTATTATTGAATTTTTACATGATATAGTTGTTATTATATGAAAAATATGGAATGTTACATTTAGTATCAAAGTTGTTCATCCTTTGGATGACCTGAAGGTAGTGGGTTTATTGTGTTTCTTTTACGTGTATATTTTTTAAATTTAGTTTGGAGAAATAGACAAAATGTTTCTAGTTGAATATTTAACCATGATTTTTAATTCTGATTGTATTTGAGTTAAGTTAATTGTGATAAATGCGAATGAAATTATTAAGAAACAAAAAAAAATCTTGATAAAGTAGTGAGGATGCACACTTGTCAACATTGGATTTTGTCTAGATGAAGATAATTTTTTTTAACTTATTTACATTCATTTTCTTTTAATTCAAAGTTAAAAAATAATTAAGATTAAAATTAAAATATGAATATAATAAAAATTAATTAATTATTTTATAATAAAGAAAATGAAAGAAAAAGAAAATGAAAACATAAAAAAATGAGAAGGTGGTAGGCGTGGAAGAGAGGGAGGTAGAAGAGAGTATGGGAAACGTTTTGAGGCAGGGGGAGGATTTGAAAAAAAAGAATGATTACAGAATAACGGATTCGAAGCATGTAAGGGGTGAGCGGGAAAAAATTGAATCACAAAAATATTCTTTATAAGAAGGGTCACGATTTTGTGATTAAGGAGGAGGAATCGTCAAAAATTGCAAAGGAGAAGCTGAGAGAAAAATCGGAGAAAAGTTCTTGAAATTGGAAGAGAAGCAAGAAATAGGAGTCTCTGGATTGACTCGTGTTTTTTTTTATATTCAGAAGCCATAAACCTGTTGAGAAGTTGGAAATCAGAGAAGAATTGACACAGGCTTCAAGAGGTATGAGTTGGAACACATGTCTGTTGCTAGTCTATGATTTCAATTAATTCCAATTGATTCCAACGTTCTTGCTTTAATGATCTGAATCTGTTATATTACTCTACTTGTAATGTTTAGAGTGCTCTGTTTACTTCTTGCTTCACTGATATGATTTTGTGCTCTGATTGTGGTCTGATTTTGTGTTTAAAGTGCTCTGTGTATGTGTAATATGTTGAAATACTTCCTTCCTATAAATTGAAAGAGAATTAGAAACAGAACCATATCAATTTAATCCAGAAATATAAAATCAGAATGTGTTCAAAATTCAAACCAATTCAACTTTGAAAACTCCAAATCAGAGAAGGTATTAAACAGAAATGGAAAAAAGAAGAAGACACGTTCACTACCACTTCTTTGCCATGAACTAGAACCAAAGCCATTCAAAGAATTAGAACCCTATCTCCAACGCATAAACCCAATTTCAAAAACTCAAAATCCTTAAAACCTATTGGAATCAATTTTACTTCGAAAAATCTTCAAGTTTGCTGCCATCCTTTTTGCGCCACTGTTCCCTTTGTCACCATTGTTATCACCGTCGGATTGGAGGCCAAGAACATTGTGGAAGCACCATTGATCTTCTTCCAAACCACCAAACAGTCGAGCACCACCTTCACTGCTTCACTTCCATTAACCACCGCGTCCCCTCCATCACCACCATGAACCTATCCTCCGCGACGGTGACACTTGCAACCGCGCCTCCGACAAGTTCACAACACCACCTCACCATGAACCTTACTCCACCACTGAAAACCATGCTTGCCTTTATCTCTATCTTTCATTTCGATTGGTGCTGCAGCCGCCATACCTTAATTTATTTTTTAGGGTTAAGCTTTTCTTTTGAAGTGGATAAGCTTGATGTGGAGAAATATGGGCTTGGGCCCATTGTGTTTCTAGAGTGGCAATATATAGAATAAAAAGAAAATAATGAATTAGACATAGGAAAAGAAAAATGAATGAATTGAGATAGGGTAAGCCACGGTGCAGGAAGTTGGATTTGGTCCAATTTCAATTTTGGTGTGCTAAGAAATTAATATATATATATATATATAAAAGAAAGTCAACGTAAATAGGTATAAAATAAATAAATAGGTGCAACACTGTTTTAGCATTTAACCATTTTGGCATTTAATTACCTTATAAAAAAATTTGAATAAAGTGTATGAAAGAAAAAAAAGTAACATGGATAGTTTTTAAAAAAAAAAACGCAATTAACTTTATTTTAAATTTTTACAAAAAGAAAGTTGAGTGAGTTTGGTTTATTTTAAATAAGTGCAGCATTGTTTTGGCATTTAATTGCCTTATAAAAAAATTGAATAAAGTTCATGAAAGAAAGAAAAGCAACATGGATGGTTTTAAAAAAAAAGAAAGCAAAGCCCAATTAACTTTATTTTAAACGGTTTTTACAAAAAGAAAGTCGAATGAGTTTGGTTTATTTTAAATAGGTACTTGTAGTTTCTTTTTATTTTTTTTTTTTTTTTTTTTTGCTTTTTCTATTAAATTTCATACTTTACTAAAATATCTTAAAATTAAATATTCTTTTTTTTGTGTTTATTGTTTCATTTAAAAAATAAAATTCAACTAAATATCCAAATGGTCGTACGCATCAAGCGGATTTTAGTTTGAATAAATTTTTGATTAAATTCTCAAATGACTGTTCGCGTTATGTGGGATTTAATTCTAGAAAAATGTGAATTTCGTTTGGAATATCAAAAAGGCCGTACGCGTCTAACGATATCCAAAATAAAGTTTAATTTCCAAAAAAATAATAAAAATATAAAAATTCAAAAATAAAAATATCAAGTTTCTCAAAACAACTCATCTACCCTTTAGAATTACGTATTCCCTGATTCTTCACCCATGGATGTTGATATGTAGGAGCAAGGTCAATCCTTGTCGGATCCTTTAATTTAAAAATTATTATTTTGTTTTTAATTTCATTTTACTTATAGTTTTGGGAAAATAAACATTTTTAAAATTACATTTAATTTTGCTCATTTGATTAAAGGTATTGTCTTAAGACAGGCGCTGTGGGGGACGCGTAACCGACTCCCGAGCTCATCTCTAGTTCGCAGACCTTTCCTTATTCTTTTATTGGTTTTCCATAGTTTTCCATAATAAACTATGGTGGCAACTCCATCTCTTTCTTTTCATAATTTTTTTTTTAATTTCTCTTTCGGATCGCCATTAGTCGTCATGAGCCACGTTGCGACAACACTCATGACTCAACAAAACCGATTTCTATCTTAAGGTTTCTTGTTTAGAGTATCTTTAAAAGTTATGTCTATTTTTTAAGGATATTATATCTCAATAGTGTTGTTATATTGTTGCTTGCTCTATTATAGGATTTATTATGTGAGATGCCAAGTTTAGTGGTTTAACTTCGAGACAAACGAAACCCTTAGAGAAATATGAATTTATTCCTTACCTAGTATGTTAATCTTCAAGGACAAAAACTTTTGTTATTGAGGAGAATGTAAGACTCTAGAAAATAACTCTAGAATAAAAATGTATTAGAACCTAAAATTTAGCTCTAGATATAACTAAGATGGAACCTGAATATTTTATTATTAAAGAGACAAGTATGATGGAACCTAAAATCAGTATTAAGTTTTCATTTAAAAAAAGCACACCTCTTTAAAACTATTTCCCATTAGAGTTCTCTGCCTTCTCTCTAGATTTCTGACCTCATATGTCATCAGATCGATGATCAAAACCTGACATCAGACTCCTGGCGGCAATTAGAGTAAGACTATCTTATCGTAATTTTAGAGTAAGTTCATTTTCTGCCCTTTTTTCCTTTGAGTCGTTTTCCATGTCTTTCTAGTCACTTGAGTCTAGATTGTGATTGCATGAAGTGTTTCTGTCATAAGGATTAGTCTTTGTTAATTCAGGGTTCTAGTGATGTGTTTTGATTGTTGATCAGGATTCTGTGGTGCAGGTTACGTTATCTCTAAGATCACTATGTTTTTGGAGCTCTTTGTGAATTTAGATAAGGGAAGCTAGTTTTATTTTTCAATAGAAACCTAGGTTAGAAGACCTGGATGTGGGGATGACGTAGTCACCGGTTCCAACTTTCTTGCATAATCGATTCTGGAATTTCATGTGTTTGATGATTTTTAGTGTTGTGAATTGAGAACTGATTTTGAAGTTTTGTATGAAATATTGTTGATTGATGTGATGTGTGATCACGACATAGTATCTTCAGGAAATGAGATATCGATGTTGAGATTGTTTTAGATATGTATTATTTGTAGATTTGGTCAATAAGGAGGTATCTTGACTCTACTGGTATATTGGAATCATATAGATGAAGATATCCAGGTAGTGAGAGTTGAAGGAGGTTTATATGATTGCGTTATAGTGTGAGAAAAAAAAACTGATTTGACTATATCATATGGATTAACAAGTTCATATGAATGCACTACAGTGTGGAAAAGAACCGATTAAACCAATTAATAAGGATTAACCATATCATATGAGTGTGATGTGATTCATTTTGGGTTGAGGGTTGTGTGGGTTTCACAACTGGGAGTCATGTGACAGGTGCAAACCTCTAAGTCTTATTAAATGCGTGAGTTTTTCAGAAATAGAGTCAAGTGTCTTTGTATGAATCAGTGTATATATGATACGAGTTGTTGTAGAAATAGAAATATGATAATGGTAATGTGATGTATGAGATGAATTATAAAAGTTTGATATGTTGTAGTTTGGCTGGGATAGAAATTTAATTTATAATTATATGTTTCAAAAACTCTCTATGGTACCATTCTTTTTGTGTGATATTTTATTTTGTTTTCGTGTGTTACACGTGAGGAGAGAATTTGACAGGTAGTGTGACTCCTTAGTGAGTTGATAAAGAATTTTTTTTATTTTATTTTGTGATTATATAAAAATATTTTTATTAAATCTTTTATGAAAAAATATAATTTGAAATACTAGGATAAATATATGAATATTTATACCATAATATTATTTTGTGATATAGTTATTATTATATAAAAAATATAAGATGCTAAGGTAATAATCAATTATGCCTATAAGGTATAATTGATTATGAACAAATAAATAATTAATTATATATAGATAATTAATTATATATAGAAACAGTCGATTACGTTCTTAATTATTCTCAATTATGTTCTTAATTATTTACTTTTTTGTTTTGAGTGAAAACTTGATTTTTATTTTTATTTGACAATTTTTTTTTTCTATATGTAAGTATGCATGTTGATGATGGTGGAAGGAAATTGAGAATCAAATTGAGATTTTAGTAAATATTTACGCAATATTTTTACGTAAGGAATAGATGGAATTATTCACAAAATAATGGTATGTTTTGTGAATATGAGCAAATGAAAACACATAAGTGTGAATGAAAAATAAAATTTCGATAATTAACTTCAATACATATCACTTTATAGATCAATAACAATTATAATAGTTTAATTTTATAGAACTGAAAATTATTGTATTTGGACAAAATTATAATTATGTAATTTAATATTAAGAATCCCAACCACGTATACCTTGATCATAGCTTGGAATATGTCGGTCAAAGAATTAAGCTAATTTAAGACATATTCAAGAACTTATAAAAAAATGGGATAGTACTTAACCTTTTTGTATGTTATTTATGTTATAATTTTATTTTTTTTATTGTTGTAATGAACATTACTTATTTTCATGCTTAATTAAATATATTTCTGTTTCCTTAAACGTATTTTAAATTTCATTTCTAAATCGAATTTCAAATATTGCGAATTTGATCCTACACTTTTACTTTTTATATTTTAATGAAAAAATAAATTTCAATCTTATTTTCAATTTATTATATATATATATATATATATATATATATATATATATATATATATATATATATATATATATATATATATATATATATATATATATATATATATATATATATATATATATATATATATATTCTCAAAAATTTAAATAAATGTTTCTAATTTTTTTTTCATTACATAAAGTGATTCTTTCATAATTATTCATTATTTAAATATTTATACATTTTCTTAATAAAATAAACCCAAAGAAATATTAGTAAACCTACACTAGCTGGAGGGAATGACGACTCACCAATCCTTCAACAAATTTTGGAGACTATAACTGAGTTACAACGGAGCAATGAAGAGCTTTCAGGAAGCGATAAGGGGAGGGAGAGAGAGAGAGAGAGAGAGAGAGAGAGAAGAGGCCCACATTGAGCAAGAGCGTCTAAGAAGCGGATGAGGCACATCATCAAATGGAGGAAGGTTTAAAGACTTATGAGGAAAGCCAATAAAGAACTGCAACAAATATTGAGAGAGTGACCCATAATGCCAAACTCGGAAACTTCTTGAGTACAACAAATGGATGTTGATCCCCAACCTTTCACGTAGAAGATAATGAGGAAGCAAGTACCGTCACACTTCATGGTTTCGAAAATGGCTCCATACTTAGGATCAGGGGATCCCAAAACGCATGTTAAGGCTTTCGGAGCCCAAATGTTGATCGTGGAGGCCTTTGACGCCGTCCGTTGCAAGATGTTTGTAGGCACTCTCATTGGAACGACCCTACAATGGTTCAGCAGAATCCCAGATGGTACGGTAGATTCGTTGCAAACTTTCTCCCAATTGTTCCTTAACAATTTGCAGCGAATCAGGTCAAGCCCCAAAGCTGGCAGACCTATTTGATATACGCCAGAAAGAGGGAGAGTCGCTCTGGGTTTCCTCAACCGATTCTGTGAGATTCTAGTAAAAATAGATCCTCAGAATGAGGAGATGTTCATTGAAGCTTTTGTAAAGGGACTTCGGGCTAATCCTTTCAGTGAATCTTTACTTTGGGATAAGCCTGAGACCATGGTAGAAGTACGTCGAAGAGCCACCACACACATGGATGCGGAAGAGACCATGAAGCAAAAAAGAGCTTAATAACTGCTCCCACTTGTGAAATCTCAATCTCGTGAGGATGCGCCGAGAAGAGATACGTCCCGTCCAACATTTCATAGAGATGAGCATCGTTACGTACCATATGTGGCTTCAGGACACAATTGGGGGGAGGGACGATTTGCAGGAAGAACAAGGACTCACGGTTCTAACTTCACCACATCAAAGAAAGAAATTCTAGGTGACTGCTAAACTAAGGTTTCCTGTTCTCACCGATAGGGTACTTAGTTATCACCCCAAATCGTGATGTGACTTTCATCAGGAAAAAGGGAACGACACCAATAATTGCTACACTTTGGCTACGTGGGAACTTTTGAATTCATTATATACATATTCTTCTATTAAATATTAAAAACCCTTTAAGACGGGTTCATGAACAAATATTTACAACAATCTCAGAGAGTGCAAAGGGATGCAACACAACGACATACGGCAGGAGAGCAACATGAAAGACCCGCTATGGGAGATCTAAACACTATTGTTGGAGGCTTTGCAGGTGGGCGAGTAAAAACTCAATAAGGAAAAGATACTCTCGGGCCATGTTGACCGTGGCGAAAGTACCACCAACGGGAGTGGCGAACATAACCTTCTCGGTGTCAAAATTAGCTGACGTGGCAGCGCATGAAGATGAACTTATTGTCCTATCAGTAGTGTTGGCAAGGCATAATGTCTACCGAGTGCTAATCGATCAAGGTAGCCCTGTGGACGTCATGTTCTGGGATACTTTTGTGGGGTGGCAGATACCGAAAGAGCAGTTGCAGAGGTATGATGAAGTCCTGGTGGGATTTTTGGGTGAGAATATTGATGTTAGAGGATATGTGGAGTTTAGGGCTACGTTTACTGACGGAACTCTCGCCCAAACCATTATGATAAAGTACATGGTGGTAAACGTGTCTTCGTCTTACAATTTACTTTTAGGGCGCCCAAGCTTACCGGTTGGGAGCGGTGTTATCAACATCGTATATGAAGACAAAGTTTCCCATAACAGACAGGAGGGTAGACACCATGAAGGTAGATAAGAAGGTGGTCCGAAATGCTATGAGAACAGCTCTTGCAAACGGAGAGGGCCATACGCCCTCCCATCCACTAGGAAAACTAACAACCTAGAAACTGAGGCCGAACCGCCATACAAGGAGCACAACCTAAAACCCATGGGAGGAATCAAGGAAATACATTTACCCGAGGGCAGAACATTGAGAATCGGAGCCGATTTGAGTGAGAAGGAACAAGAGAGCCTACTTTCGGTCTTACGGAAGTACCTTGAAGCTTTTGCGTCGACGCTGTTTGACATGCCGGGAATAGATCCAGATATTTTATGCTACCGTTTAGCCCTGGATCAAAATGCTAAATCGGTCAAACAGAGAAAGAGGAAGGTAAATAAAGAGAAGAGGGAGGCAATACGCGAGGAAACCCAAAAACTGATTAAGGTCAATCACATCCGGGAGATACAATATCTGGAATGGTTGGCTAACGTGGTGATGGTGAAGAAGGCCAACGGCAAGTGGAGAATGTACGTCGACTTTACAAACTTGTACAACGTCTGCCCGAAAGACTCCTGACCTTTGCCAAGTATTGACATGTTGGTGGGTAGTGCTTCAGCGTACGCCATGCTTAGCTTTACGAATACATTTTTGGGATATAATCAAATCTAAATGCATCCTTTGGATGAGGAAAAGATCGCGTTCATGACCGAAACGACTAATTACTGCTACAAAGTAATGTCATTTGCCCTCAAGAATGCTGGCGCCACGTATCAAAGACTTACAGATAAGATTTTGCAGCCTTTAATGAGAAAAATTGTACAGGCATATGTGGATGACATGGTAGTGACTTCATGCTAGTCCGAAAGGCATCATTTGGACTTAGAACAACTTTTCATGACAATTGGTAAGTATCATCTCAAACTTAACCCTGAAAAATGTATTTTTGGAGTGAAGGCAGGGAAATTTCTCGAATTCCTCTTGACTGAAAGAGGAATCGAGGAAAATCCAGATAAATATGTAACCATCATCAATATAAAAAGCCCAATCATTCTGAAGGAGGTGCAACGCCTAACTGGGAGTATGGCAACATTATCCTGATTCTTGTCGAAGGGATTTGATAAAAGGTTTCCATATTTTCAATGCTCCAAAAGAATGAACGCTTCTTATGTACTTTTGTAATGAAAATAAAACAAAAATAAGTTATCAATATCATAAGTTCCCAAATCACAAATACATATATATTGATAAGTTTTAATTCTTAAATAACAATATAAACCAAATTAGTAGATATATTTCTCCTTGTACATAATATTAATACATCATATAATAATTTACAATTACTTGAAAAACAAAAATTGGATGAGTTGTGTGAGTTGGCTCATCCCACTTATTTAAGACTCCACCAATTTTAGGTTAAATGAGATTAAATGAATTTAAGGATAGATTCACATGTTAACTTGCTTTACTCATTTTATATTGTTATCTCTATTTAGTATTATATCATTGATCATGTTAAAATATAAAACTTATATCATATATATTATCTTCACTACAAGAAAAATGTTGTTTAAAGACCAATTTTTAGCTACCAAATGAAATGGTTACTAATTGTGACCAAAATAGTCACCAAATTAGATTTTGGTGGCTAAATAAGTACAAAATAGACTACTTAGAATTTAATAGTATAGGTCACTAAAATCTTGGTAGCTAATGTTAGATACCAATTATTTGACTTAATTGGTCACTAAATTCAATCATTGTTTCTATTTTATAGTTATTTAGCAACCAAAATTTAATTTGGTAACTATTTTAGTCATAATTAACAATCATCTCATTTGATAGCTAAATATTGGTCTCTAAATAGCTTTTTTCTTATAGTGCTTAAGGAGTAGACTTTAAGTTTAAACAACTTATAAACTATAAAATGACTTTCAACACACCCCTTCACACTGGGACTGTTCAACTAGTGCATGGGACTAGATATTTATGAGTGGTTTGATAGTGATCCGATAATGAGTGAATGAGTGACACGATAGGCCCGTAGGATAGGCTCTAAATGACTCTGACACCATCTTAATAAGTGGACTTTAAGTCTTACTTAATCTTACAAAACTGACTTGTAAGGTGAAGTTTACACATATTTATAATCTATAAAATAACATTACCCCTATTTGACATGGGATGTGCAACATACTAAGCAAAAATGGTTAACACTTGACAATAAATTGACAGGAATCCAATTGTTACATGAAAAATATTTTGAAACCAGGAAAGCCAAAATAAAAGCAAGATGTATTACATAATCCAAGCATTTTAGAGAAGATAAGTGAAATTAAAAATCTAACTCTTCACTGATCTTTTGTGCATGAAAAGATTGTCAAGCTAGATATTTGATATAGCTTTATTTACACAATAAATCACTAATTAAAACCTTCTTTACTGTAGTAGTAGAGGAGGAAGGAATGGAGAAAAGATTTTCGCTTTGTATCAATGTTCAATATTAGCACTCTCCCTAATCTTTCCACGAACATGGTTGATATAGTTCTCAGCGTTGATGTCAACATCTTCTATTGCCTGACTCACATAGGTTGTTGGGTCCTCCTTCGGTGGTTTCATGAGGTACGAACGTGGCCTTTTTGTCCTCTCCATATCTTGTGTTCTTTCACTCTTGTAAAATTTCGATATTGAAGATCCATTGCCTTTCGTTCCTTCCTTTCTTGAGGGTGTAAGGTCTTTTGTGAAACTCTGGCCAGAAAATCTAAGAGACGATAATCTTATGATGTTTGCTACCAACAACATTGATGTCTCACAAATTGATCTCTTGTTATAGTCCTTGTTCATTTCGAAAAGGGTGTACAAGCTTGAGGCAAGGCAAGCTTAAATGGTTGTTCGAATATAAGAAAAACTGGAATTAAATATATATTATAGATATAATGGTGACCAAATGTGACCACGTAACACATTCAATTTAAAAGAACAATGATTTGGAAAGTGACAAATCACGTAACTACATGTACCCCGTATCTACATGTCGTTCATGGTAAATGATAAGTATGATACAATCATTATATGCTCTATCAAAAAGTATATTCTAAGAAATAAGGAAATTGTTCTTGGATTGGCTTCTAATAGGTATATTATCAATGTTCATACACGGAAACTCCGAAGTATATCACTCATCAAGTTATCACTTGTCTCTATTTCGTCCTTTAAATGTAAAATAGCATTGTCCATATACATTGGTGCGATAATATTCAAATGGTGTGGACAAAGTTTGATCTCTTTGGGAAGAAGATATGATCTTTGGAAGAGTGAAAGAAAGCAACTAAAAAGCATCGATTCCTTTAGCCCTAACTTCTGGAATGGTCCTTGTTTTCCCGATGATGCGCGGACCCACACAAGCCAGGTGCAGCTCTCACCAAAACTCCACTAAGATTCTAATACCCACCAATCAATTTCTCTTACTTTGATGTTTCCCAACTTTTTCTTTTTTTCAACTTCATATCAATCAAAGCATCCCATCTATGACAAATGTCTTTGTCAGTATCAATACTCTTGATCTTGCGTGGTGATTTCAAATTGTTCTTGATCACTTCATCTTTGTTTCGTTTTTTCTTTCTATTTCTCTTTTTTTTTTCTCCTATCATACCAGTGTGTCTTTATTTGTAAGTTTATAAAACTGAGTGGAGTTGAACGTACTGGAAGAAAATGATTGGATTTGGGAAAGCTCTTTCTAGCAAATACAATTTTCATTATAACATCTATCACTCTTTTTTTTTAATTACACCATTTAAGTTCATTTTGGGATGAGCATTCTTCCCCCAAGAATACATTTGATCCTGTTTGTATCGTATCATTTTTTACCACCTCAGGTTTTGTGATGGGGTCTCTAAAGACAATTTAACCTGGCTTAGCTTCATGTTACTCTAACACGGTTGATGATTTACCGGATCTTGCAATGGCAAATTAACTACGGATCATTTTGGTAACTTGGTTAATGGTTACGTTACAATATAGTCATTCAATTCAAAATCAAAACTGAGATCTTCAGTTGTTATTTAGTTTTGAATTGCGATGGACCGAAAGTTATTTTATAATGATGGTCTTGTAAGGATAGTGTAACTTTGTGAATACTTCCAATGTCTCACGATCACCAATTAATAGAGTACTCCAACTTTGAATTCAACGAATTCAAAATTACCAAAGTTAATACACAAGTGTTTGGTAAAAAATGAACTTTCGGTTAAAGCAATTCAAAAATGTCAACGATATATTAGAAGTCAAACAAAATATATTTCCTACTAAAATCAACATAAATATAACAATTTTATAAAAACATCATTCACGTAGTTTTCTTTCTTACTTTACAGAACCTAGTTTATACATTTTGTTAGTCGCTTGATTACCTAACTGTTTGAATGAGTAGAAAAATTCAATCCCAAACCCTAGTTCCGGAACAAAAAAAATAGCAAATACCAAATTTTGTAATGTAAAAATTCTACTTTAAAAATAGTTTCCGTTATAAAATTATTTTTTATATTAGAGAAACTAGAATTAAATGTGACAATGTGAAAAAGCAATTATACTACGGAAGCTAATAACTATATTGTAAAAACAATTTTTCATATTAGAATCACAATAGTTTCTCGATTAGTCCCTTCCTTGTTCTTCTTACTTTTTCCCTTATTCTCTCACTCTCACTTAGTTTTTTTCTTTTTCTTCCTTTTCGTCTTTCCCCATCCTGTACTACCAACCACTGCTTACCTCGTTGTTGACTTGTGTGCAGCTACTGCGCCGCAATCTTCATTTACAAAAACTACACTGGCAAACATGCAACATAGCAAACTTCACGGATGGTGGATGGTGCAATGGTGGAGGGTGTTGTGATGAACATAATGAATTGAGCGAAGAGGAGAGAAGGGGAAAAAGTAGACGCTAAGGGTAAACAAGGAAACTTGAATCAATAACTGCACTTGTACCCTCTGAAGAATGTTAATCCAGGATTTTGACACAGGTGAAAATTTTGATAAAACTCTGTCGACTCAGTTCAACATAAAAGGAAGTCAAAGACTAATTGACCAATACCAAATTGATTCAAATAAAAAAATAAAAAAAAAACTTAAGGTTACCATGATAAAATTTAATCACGAAAAATTAACACCTGCACTTTCATTAGGCATCATCAAAAGTCTCAAATGGACAACAATGTCAGGATTCAAAAATCTGCTCTCTAACTTGAGATTTAATTTAACGAAAAGAAAAAAGGATTACAGAACAAGATATACCATGTTATTGCCGCTTCCTCCTCCCAAAAATATACAACCCCAATTGGTGGCTTGTCAGTTCTATTGGTTTCTTGTATAAATACGACGGCGGCGGTGACGGCGAGGGGTAAACTCCAAAAGAAAGAAATATGTTGATGACCACCCTCCACTTAAAGAGTAAAATTCCTCTTTCCTTAAAGACACATCTACAGTAACAGCAGAAAGCACAATAACTACAAACAGGTAGATAAATGAAGTTACAAAAAATAATCTGGAGTCTTGCGGGTGGTGTCAGGCTCAATTTGCCTGGGAGCTGGATCAAACTGAAGAAAACTCTGATCCATATTCTCTCCTATTTCTAGTATGGCAGCCATATTCCCACATCGGTAACAGTAATTTGGAGCGCTAAATACGGTAACCACATTCTTCTCCTGAAAGATCATCAACATAAAGGCAACAGATAGATAATATCAAAAAGGCATTCCGAATGTGGCAATAGATCATTATATTGATTGAAAGAACTAGTCAGTCACCTGGCACCAGTTGTATCCTTCCATAACAAGCTGATGAGCTCTAGATATCAGGGAGAGACCATTGGTATGATTAAACTGAGTAGCAATATCCTGCCCAAATGTGTATCCTGCCCCACGGGGGGATATTCCCCATCCACAGCGATCATCAGGGTCAGACCACAATAGATCACACATTGGTCCTTCATGTGGAACCTGAAACATGCAAGTACAATTGTTATTGTTAGGCAAACCAGGTGAGATAATAGAGAAGGTAACTGGGCAAAACTAAATTTAAGAAATGGCTTTCCATCGTGGAGTTTAAGATGAGATACCCAAAAAGCTTTATGTGCCTGACAAGGCCGGATAGGAAGCTAAAGTTAAAGTACTGTTAAACTAAGAAAAACTACCATTAAAGAACTGAAGAGAGCTAACCAATAAACATTGATTCTTCACTGATTCATTCATGTACACCTATATAACCTTAAAATATACCAACAACTAAATGATGACCCTACAAGTGCCATCACCTCACTATAGGGAACTAAAATATAAACTAATAATATTTTAAATAATATTCTAATATTCTAACTATATCCTATAAAATCCTTCAACCATTCCTTCTTTTCAGCCTCTTTAGACCCATCCTATCATTTACCCACCCGTTCACATTGAACCTTGTCCTCAAGGTCCTCATTGAGTTGTTGAAAATAGAGGCTTGTGAAGATGAGTTTAATAGTGACTTCATGAAGGAAGCCATGTGGATGAGTTGGGGTATAATTGGAAGGTCAATTTTGTTTGTTCTAACAAGTTATGAGGTGTATGGAGGTATACGTGTGTCAAATAATTGGAGGGGCCATTAATAGTCTGAATAGAGGATGGATGGAGATTTGAGGAAGTTTAAAGGTTGCGAATCCAATGGCTTGCCTGGCTGCTGTTGACATAGATGTTAACCAGCTGGCTTGGGGGGAAAAGCAACTGTAAATGTGTGTAGGAATCAAGAGGAAATGGGTTGTGGGGTGCATAGTAGGTGTAAAACGTGCCATTATTTGTGTGGTGGTCTCCACAAGCAAAGGAAAAACAACAATTGTCTCCCAAGAGCATGACTCAAGTTTTATGACAGCAACATGAGGAGAACTAAACCCAAGGGGGTATGATGACATGGTGGGTAAGAAGAGGGCAAGGTGAGAGAAGAAGAACAAGAGTTTAATGAAGGAAGGAGGAAGTGAAAACTTTTGCAGCTGTGGAGGCAACTGAAGCGAAGAAGAGTTTTGAAGAGGGTAGTATAAGTGAAGGTGGTGGAGATCCACTGTAGATAATGACAAAGGTTGTGTTAATGCTGGCAGTGGTTGTTGTGACTCTGAAACCCATTGTGGATGAGCTTGTGAATTCATTGGGGGTGATGGTTGTAGCCACAATTGTGCCTGTAGTGACCACAAATAATGGTGGTAGTAGGTATCCTTTGGAGGTATGGATGCACCATTGATGAGAAGCTAAAGCTGAGCTACTGTAAAACTAAGAAAAACTACAAATAAAGAACTATTGCAGCTAATAGATAAACATTGATATTCCTCATTGATGATAATAGGTAAGAAGGAATACACTTATAAAAGCTAAGAGACACCAACAACTAAATGATGATCCTACACATGTCATCATCTCATTTAGAGAGCTAAAATATAAACTAAATAATATTATAAATATTAATTTTAGCATTCTAAGACCATCCTATGAAATCCTTGGGTCATTTAATTTTCCTTCTGTTGGGCCTGATAAAATATATCAGATTAAACTAAAGAGGAAGGACATGATTGTAGGTACTAGATGAAATAATCTCCAGAGAAAAACTATAATTGCAACATCAAGTAAAATATTTCTCAAACCATATTAAACATCAGACGTATACAAAGCTCAATATCATTTTCCAAATATATATTCTTCATACTAAATGGATCATAAGCAAATTCAGTGCATTCATGCTAGCCACTCATACAAACCTCTTGTATACGATCCAATGCTCTGATGTTATCCAGTGTATCCAAAGAAGGTGAGAGACCTCCATGCAAGCAGAAAACCTGTAATATGACTAGATGTTAGAGGCTGGCACTAAAATTAGTCAGATGAGTATTCTGCAACATATTTAACTCAAACCTGACTCTCAATGAGGGCGGTCAGAGGTAAATAATCAAACAAGTCTGTAAAGTATTTCCAGACATTGGCATTTCCATATTTTCTCAAGCATTCATCATAGAACCCATACCTGAAAGCAGAATGTAAATGACAAATGAAATGACAAAACAATACAAACATTTTAGTTAAAAAAAAAACTACTGTTCAGTGTTTTAAGAGATTTTCTATTTTTTCCCATTTCATTTCTGCCTAATACATTGGTTTAACAAGAGTCATACATACACAACTTACAAGTTTGGTATATAATGTTTAGCTGTTAAAGGGAATCTTTTTAAAGTTGGATCCCCTAGGAATTCATGTATCAGGTTCGTCTCACACAATTGGTTCTAAGATTGATAATTAACTTATAAGTCTGGTCAAATCATTGATCATTTGGTTTTAACAAGTGTCATTCAGCTGCAACTTACAAGCTATATAATCATAATGTTTATATTACATTTGGTATATAAAAGATGGTATCTTTTAAAGTTAGTTCCTATAGGAAATCATGCAGCAGATTCATTTCAACAAAGTAATATTTTTGTTGAGTTTGGTAAAATTAATTTTGAACTTCTGAACGTAATTAACATGTGTCCAAATTAATCTCAACCATAAAAAGTTCACATTGGAACCAGTAGTTAGTAGAGCTCACCAATAGGCACAAGCAATCTTGCTATGCATTCAGTGTAAAGGACCATAAAGGTCTCTATATTAGCACTATGCATCTAATAGATAGCTAAAAGCAAAACACATATTATCTATTATTCTAACAATTTATGACTTAAAACTAAACCTTTGAGTCAGCATAATAATAATGGGAAAGACAACTAAAAAAGAGAAAAAAAAATATGGCATAAAGACGTTACAAAACCAAATTGTTGCTCTTAAGCCCTTTGAAATCACCTACTGGATAGATGGAGCGCCAAAAAGTGAGCCCTATTGGGTAAAGAAAGCAATGATTATAGTTCTTGAGGTTGCATGCAACTCTGACAACTTATTCTCAAAATTTCAAGCTGAATACATAGTTACCAATCCTAATAGTGATGTAGACTGGTCGACACCAAAACTGTGCAGATAGTAGAATGACCACTATTGTCAAATTTTAGATAAATGTCATATGACATATATATGTGTGCGTGTGTGTGCTCAAATATTAAAAAAATGTCATCTTAAATTAAGACATTCATTGTTAGAAATGAAAAGTAACAAGGTCAGAGAACAGACCAAAAAGAGAAAAAGAGAAATTAGAGAATGCTAAAAAAGGATAACAGGAAAAATGGCAGCAGATGTCAGGGACGGACAGAAACTAGGGGAATGTCACCACTAGGTGGACAATATGGCCATCAGAGAAAGAAAGGTCTTTGAAAGTGAGAATGCATTGGATGTATGTTAAGAGAAATGTAGGCTTCCATTTTAAACCTCTGATTCAACAATAGAGAGGAGCAATCAAAGTTATCACTGACGGATAGCAGAAGACCAAAATTCCACCATATAACCATGACATAGTAGCCTATGGTGCTACCATAACGGGCTCCCTTCACAAATCGCCTATGACGGAGGGGTCAATAGATGCCAGAATATGGCAGCACTAAAAACGTTTATTCAACAACCATATGGCAAAATTGAAAAATCACCCCAAACACATCCCTAGAAGACAGTGAGGCGCTATTACAGGGATAACTTAGGGTTTCTGCATCCATTATTTCCATCACTGCAAAAGACAGCAATTTCAATGCTATAGTAGCTGCAATGCCTGCTATTCAAAACTGCAACACTATTTGAGTTCCATAGCACCGAGCTGTTTTGTAATGTTATCCAACTATAGTGTGCTATTGATAATTGTGGCTGAATATGCATCAGACCTTCGGTTTAAAATGATAGAACTTAACATATATAAAAATGACAATGGATCCAGAGATTTTGTTGCGTGAGAAACATTGATAAGAAGAAATGGTCCATACACTTGAGTAATTTGACGGCTTTCATGATTTCCCCTGAGAATTGTGATTCTATCCCTGTAACGAACTTTCAAAGCCACCAAAAGAGAAACAGTCTCCACTGAATAGTATCCACGATCTGCAAGAATTAAGCCATTACCATGAGGGAAAGGCAGAAGTAACCAGAGAGATGAAGAGTATAACTTGAAAGTCATAAAAGCAATATGACACAGAAAAAAAAAATTTATGACCAATGCTAACATCTATGTTTCACAGATACAATACAGGTATAAGGCAACATGTCCATTCTTGCAAAACGTAGTATGCAACAGGAATAGGATATGCAGATAAATAAGAAAAAAAAAAAAAAATCACTAATAGTTTTTTTATCAGTGAAAAATAAATTGAATTAAGTGGAACATTTAGCGATGTTCCAACCCATATACAACATGTATACAAAAATCACTAATATAAATATAATGACCAATGCAACATCTATGCTGCACAGATACAATACAGGTACAAGACAACATGTCTGTTCTTGCAAAACGTAGTATGCAAGATGAATATGTAGATAGATATATAAGAAAAAAATCATTAACATAATAAATATATAATTTCCATTCCAAAAGTCCAGAATAAGAAGAACATACTTCTCAAACATTACTAAAATAAAATATAACTGTTAACCATTATCAGCAGAAATCATTGCCTATTTCCTACAGTGAGGAATGACTCCAAAGTCATTGCCCCATCAACCATCATCTGTAAAGATGTGAAAGATGAGATTTTGCTACACGCTTTGCTAGTTCATTGTGTTGATATAGGCATTAGATCAGAAGATCAAAGCAATCATGCAAGAGAAAACTGGAAATTGTGTGCTAAGATATGTATGGGAAACCATATAGGCATTATACGATTAGTTAAAAAAAAAAAAACTCTCCAGAATACTTCACAAACACGTATTGGATATCACAGAACTTCACCCCTCCAGTCCCAATACAACCACACTTCCATAACACTAATTTCAAGGCAGCCCAAAGCAAAATCACCTCACCAGGAAGGAGGGAGCAAATTTCACAAAACAGCTCTCTAGCAAACAAGTTTCCGAGGCGTCAAAAGTTTAAGTTCCTATCATTATATTTAAGCATAGCCATTACAGACACAACATAGAACACAAATACGGAAACAAACCAGCTCACTTAATTCACACAGACCATCATTAACGGTTAGAACAAAAATAATCCATTCAAAAAAAAAATTCCAAGACCGTATTATCGACCTGTTAATAAATTCATTCAATGTTTATGAAACAAAATTACACATTGAGTCAGCTAAACAAAAAAAATTCTCAGAACCCTAATACAATACAAAAAAGGAAGGGGGAATTGAATTCAAAAAAGCGACTGACCTACATAATCACCCATGAAGAGATAATTGGTATCGGGTGCACTCCCTCCAATCCGAAACAACTCGATGAGATCGTAGAACTGACCATGAATATCGCCGCAGACGGTGACGGGGCACTTCACCGGTTGCACGTTCCACTCCTCCACCAGAATCGCCCTTGCTTGATCGCACAGCGTCTTCACCTCCGACTCCGCCAGAGGCTTGCACTCCATCAGCTGCTCGATCTGACGCTCCAGATCCGCGTGAGACGGCATCGTTTCGTTCCCTCCTCTGAGATCACCCCTTCCGGTTTTTCTTCTTCTCTCAGATCGATTCGCCCTTCCGAGACGGTGAAATCGATCGGTTTCTTCGGGTTCGGGCGATTAGCGCGGAAGGCGTCGACGGCAACCGGAGGAATGCCGGGGATAGGGTTAGGGTTTGGAGAGTGGAACGCAGCGTTTCGAAGCTGGCGTGGTTGGATTTGGTCTCTCAAGTTCGCGGTTGCGCCTTTTCTCTTTTTCTTTGTTTCCTGAGCTTTGTGTTTCTCAGTGAGACAGACAAAAACAAAACAACAAAACAATTTTTTTTTCTTAAATCATAAAAAACTATAATTTAATTGTTAATTAATATTTTGTGTGATTGAGAGAGAAGAAGAGGCTGGGAGAGCCTTGCCAGCCAGATAACTAAATAGAAAAAATGAAAATAAAATTCAAATACAGAATAAATAATGAAATTTTCTAAGGCTAAATAGGTGACTTTGTTTGAGTTATGTTTTTAAAAAAATAGTTCTTATATTTTTTTAAATATGTAAGATTGCTATTTTTAAGATAAATTTAAAAAGAATAAGGGTTAAAATTCAACATTACATGTAAAAATGAACTATAGGAATTTTAATTATTTAGTTAGTTATTCACCATACAAAATTCATCATATTTTTAAAACTTTTTTATAACATTTTAGGTATGATTTTTATCTTTCTCTCAATCAGATAACACATGTGAGAACATACAGAAATGAAAATGAATTATAACTCACCAGAATTTATTTTGACTTCTACGCTCTATAATTTTATTTCTTTTCAAATGCTTATAATTTATCTTTAATGGAATAAAAATTAGTTATATTTTTATGAATATTTTGGTTTTTCAAATACTTATAAGTGCCGAAGGTGACGTTTCTTTAAGATTGATTTCACTTTGATGTTTTTTTTTAGAATTATATAGAATAGTTTCATATTCCTTTTTATCCTTAAAAAAACCATTTTTCTCGCAGAAACAAACTACTTTCGAAAGTTGATTGAATGAAGTATAATTAAGTCAACTTTATGAGTTTAATGATTTGAAAGTATATATTGCGTTAAATTGATATAAAATTTGACTTAGTTGAAACATTATGAAGTTGTAATAGATTGGTATATTACTAAGTTATTTAAATTTGAAAGTTTAGAATAACTATTTTTAATCATAATTGTTTAATATTAGACGGTCCAAAATTTTTTTAAAAGATTAAATTGTTTGATAAAGTTTTAATGATAAAAAAATTCAATGATACATTTATATTTGATGGCTTATATACATTTTGCAGTTAATATTAATATTATTATTATTAAAACATCATACACATAAGTTTTTTATTATTTACTTTTATATTATTGATTTGATTTAAATTGATTTTATAACATGTTGTGCTTTAATGTTCAGATTTGTTCATAATAGAAATTATTTTAATGTTCAAATTTGTTCATAATAGAAATTATTCAAATTATTATGAAATATTTAAATGTGATTAATTGATGTTATATCATATTGTGCTTTAATGTTTAGATTTGTTTATAATGGAAATTATTCAAATTATTATGAAATATTTAAATGTGATTAATTGATGTTATATCATATTGTGCTTTAATGTTCAGATTTGTTCATAATGGAAATTATTCAAATTATTGATAAGTATCTCAAATATAATTTCTCTATGTTATTTTAAATTATTTTCGATACAGAATTATTCAAGTTTAATGCAGTATAAAATATTAGAGAAATATATTCAGTTTGAGCTCCATACATCATCAGAAAGTCAAGATTGCTCTGTTCAAGCATCACAACAGCTAGTTTCTAAAAAGCTACATATAGAGGAGCAATTTCAAGTTGAAGAACAAGAAGCAAAAAGAGAAATACATTATATAATACATTGAAGAAAATATACTGAGTATTTATTGTCAATATGCTATAGAGAGCATATAGAGTTTTGGGTTGTGTGAAACCATTATGAAGTAAACCCTTTGTGAGCTTTCATTGTTCTCTCTTTTGAGAGTGTTTATTTCAATCTTGAGTAATCTTGATCTTAGGGGGAGATTGGGACTGGTATAACCTGGAGAGGTTTGTGTACTCGTGATAACCTGGAGAGGTTTGTATACTCGTGATAACCTGGAGAGGTTTGTGTACTCGTGATAACCTGAAGAGGTTTATGTATTCGTTGTAACCTGGAGAGGTTTGTGTACTCGTTGTAACTATTTTATAGATAGTGGAACCTCTTGAACAATTTGTTTAAGGGAGAACTGGACGTAACCCAAGAGATTAGGGTGAACCAATATAAATTGCTTTATTTGTGCTTATATATTTTTGCCTTGGTTGGTGATTTCTATTTATAGAGAATTGAGTTCAGGCTCCATTCAACTCGCCTTCTGGAGCCAGATGTTCCTACAATTGGTATCAGAGCTAACCTCAGGGGTTAGTTCTTCATAGGACTTGAGGCACGATCCTACAGGAACTCAATAGAAGGAGACGGACTACACGTGAGTCAACCACCCTTGTTCAAGGGCCAAAATTATGAGCTTTGGAAAATGAGGATGATTGACTTCATCCAATATAACGGTATGGAGTTAATTAATATTATTAAAAATGACATACCTACATTGATAAATCAGGAGAATTGCTTCCTTTTGAATCTATGATTGAGGAGGAAAAGCGCATCTGTCAAAATAATGCTAAAGCTAGACACCTTATAATGTATGCTTTATCTGAGGAAGAAATGTCAAAGGTACATGCCATGGTCAATGCTAAGGAGATGTGGGATACACTTGCTCTCACATATGAAGGTTCAAAAGAGATAAAAAGAAATAAATTGACTATGCTTAAACGTCAATATGAAATGTTTGCTATAAAAGATCATGAATCTATACAATCTATGGTTTCTCATTTGCAAGTTATTCTAAATAGTCTAAGATCCTTGGGGTCAACTTTTAGTCAATATGAAATCAATAATAAAATTCTTAGAATTTTACCTGCTAAGTGGAGAGCTCAAGAAACTGCTCTAAGAACTTCTAAAGATCTTGAGGCCATGCCCCTGAAAGAATTGGTAGGTATTCTTACTATATATGAGCAGGTCATACAAAATGATGTAGGTTCAACAAAAGGGAAGGTTTTCGCTTTGAAATCATCTTAGAAAAATGTAAAGAAAAAGGTACCACCCAAAGCTTCTAAAGTTATAGACAATACATCAGATGATACAGAGTCTGATGATGAGATCTCACTAACAAGATCAAAAGGTTGTTGAGAAAGAAAGAGAGCAAGAGAAAGGAAAGAAGGTTCAGGACTAAAGATGGCAAGGAGCAAGATGAAAGGATAATCTGCTATGGCTGCAAGAAGCCAGGACACTTCAAATTAGAATGTCCTGAGCAGGTTGAAGAAAAAGAGGAGAAAGAAAAGAAGAAGAAATTCTCCAAAAAGAAAAAGAGTTTTATGTCAACCTGGGAGGATTTGGATTCGTTCAGTTCTGATTCTGAAGAGGAGGTAAACAAGGTGTCATGATTGATGTCACAGATAACTCTATGTTAGAGGACTTAGATAATGAGGTAGATTTTACTGATATTGATGTTTTACGTTTAGTTTATCAAGAAACAATATCTAATAATGGTATGATTGCATCTGCATATAAAACCATGAAAAGAAATTATAAAAATGCTTGCAAATAAATTGTTTTAATGCAACAAGAGAAAGCTAGTCTAAATGATATTTTTCTAAAAGACACAAAGTTTCTCAAAGAAAAAGAAATATTGTGTACTGAAAATAGGAACCTTAAAAGGGACCTTGCAGTTCATAACACAAATCTGAAAAACTTGGAAAAATAACTTGTGTTAGTTAAAGAAAAAATAGGAAAACGGCCTATTGAATCAAATGAGACAAACATTGATGATATTATAACTAAAAATATTGCTCTTAGAAAAGTTTTATCTCATTCAAATACAAATGAAAAAACTCTAAACATGTTGATAAAAAGTTCTAGGAAGTCTCATGATAAGAAAGGAATAGTCTGTGATCAAAATAATACATCATCTAGTTCTTCCATTGTACATCTTATTTCTGTAGGAACCTTCAAGGATAAATCTTGGAGTAAAACTAACATGAAAGGACCCAAAACAGTGTGGGTACCAAAAGAGAAAATTATTCCTCTTGCAGATATATTAAATCCATACAAGAAGACTCAAATATTGGATTTGGGAAAGTGGATGCTCACTATTCATAAAGGTAAGAAAGTCTACATTCCCAGAATTGAGAGACAAGAGAAAAAGATGAACGAGATTTGTTGGAATTGGTCAAATAAGGATGAGACGTTCACATTTTACTAACAAAGGTTCATCTAAGATTAGATGGTTTGTCCCGTCTAAAAGATAAGTATTTCTTTTTGCTTGCATTTTTTACTGTATATATTTTACACATTAGACGGTCTAATAAAGTTTACATGTATTTGATGATATGTGACTGTCTAGGAAAGATGTCATATTTTTTGCATTATTTTTTTTTAAATTTGATTTTACACTCAATTGATTTCTTCAAATTTGTTTTATTTATAAAAACAGGTGTGTGTTTTTAGCACATTGAAATTAAACATCATTTTATAAGAGATCATGTTTAAAATAGTACTATTGATTTGCAATTTGTCTCAACTGATGAACAATTAGCAAATATTTTTATAAAACCCTTGTTAAGTTGAAGAAATTTTTAAATATGTAAGATAACTTTTGGGTGATAACCTGGAGAGGTTTGTGTACTCGTTGTAAACCTGAAGAGGTTTGTGTATTCGTTGTAACTATTTGATAAATAGTGGAACCTCTTGAACAATTTGTTTAAGGGAGATATGGACATAGCCTAAGAGATTAGGGTGAACCAGTATAAAACTGCTTTATCTGTGCTTATATATTTTTGCCTTGGTTGGTGGTTTCTATTTATAGCAAATTGAGTTCAGGCTCCATTTAATCCCCTTTCTAGAGCGAGCTGTTCCTACAATAATTTATCTTTAATGGAATAAAAATTAATTATAATTGTAAGAATAACTCCCTCGAGAAGCATATTTGAATGATGTCTAAACTCATGTTGTAAGTAAAAGCACAAAACAAAATTATCTAATATAATAACAAATAGACACAAACAAGACATATTTATACTGGTTCACCCCTACCATTTAGGCTTTATCCAGTTCTTCTTTGAACAAATTGCTAAAGAGCTTCAACTGTATAATAAACATTTACAATGAGTACGCAAACCTTTTTAGGTTACGACGATTACACAAACCTTTTCAGGTTACCACAAGTATACAAACCTCTCTAGGTTACCACAATGACACAAATCTCTTAAAGTTATCATAACAACACAAACCTGGAAAGAATTTTAGGCTGAGTTCAAGAAGAGACGAATTGAACTTTAAAATTTTTTCGCAAAAGATCACTTAAAAAAAATAAATTTTCACAATTGGATTAATTTATTACTGTTTTAGTAGCTACACAGCAGAAAAATAATCAAATGACAACTAAAAACAATAAACCAATATTTCAGTCAGTACAACTCAATAGAAAGTCAATCAATTCAATTAACCAAACAATTAGTTAATTTTTCTTATGAAAAATTCAACCAGAGAATGCAATCAATTTAATTTGTAAAACAACAAATTAAATTTTCTCTAATTCTTGCAGGAAAAATTCAATCAATTAATTTGCAAAACAATGAATTAAATTTTTCAGCAAGACAACAACACAAAAAATAGTTGATGAAATCTTATAATTAATAAGTTGATTTGTCATAATTATTAACTTGTCCAGAATTATCAAGAATTGATAAATTATTGCAGACAACACCAGTTTATATGAATTAGATCAACACCAGTTAAGAAATTTAGCACAATGCAGTTTAAATTGGAGAGTTACAGTCAATGCAAAATCAATCCATTGATCTTCAAAAATAGTTGATTGATTAAACATGTAGAGACATAAATTATGCAGAAACTAAAACACGATTAAAGATCAAGGAAAAGAGAGCAAGAACACAAGGTTTTATACTTGTTCACTCTTCCCCAGGAGCTACATCAAGTTTTCCTTGCAACCAAGTAAAGAATTCCACTAATCACCACAAATGTACACTCAATAAATTCAAGAACTAATCGTGCACCCTGCAAGATTACACAAACCACTGTGCAACATCCTATTACACTTCTACAAATGTAAACCCTATACAAATATAGACCGAAGACACCTTACAACAATGAAATTGAGTACAAAACACTATTACAACCACACTAATACATATCAGATGAAAATAAAGGGTTGCAGTAAACTTCTCTAACGATAAAACAGTAGAAAACGTGTAGTCATAGTCCAATCGAATTTGCTCCAAGATTCACTTTCTTGGTTTCTCTTTATCAAAAATTCGCTTTGTTGGATTGATGTGATTATGATTACAATTAATTTTAGAAGGAAAAAATGCATAGGAATAGAAGGAAAAACAACAAACTAATAAATATTATTGGCTTGTTATTTGCATATCATAATATGACTTAGAAATAGAAATGGAACATGACATCATGACATAGGTTTATAATTTTCGATTGCCAACTTCTATCCAAGCATTTCAGAATTTTAATGTTCAACTTTTCCTTGTCGAACACCTTGCTCAGACCTATCAAATGATTAACAATATGTGTGAATCGTTTTTAGACGTCCGCAATTGTCTCTCCTGGCTTTATCCTAAATAACTCATATTCTTATATTAAAGCATCCTTTCTTGCTCTTTTGACATCGCTCGTTCCCTCATGCATGACTTCTAATGTGTACCATATCTCTTTAGTTGTTGCACACTGTGAGACTCTGAAAAATTCATCAAGATTAAGAGATGAGGTTATTATGCTTTTGGTAATACTATCATACTAAGCTTTCTTACTCTCTTCATTAGTCCAATCACACCAAGGTTTATCGACATACTGATTATCAACACAAACTTGAGGCACATAAGGTCCACTAACTATAGCATCCTATACACCCCGATCATTCTGACTTTCCAAAATTGATAGTTCAATCCACAAAACATAGGTGGCCTATTGATCGAGGCACCCTCAGCAAATAGAAGTTTGTTTTGACCATTTTTGGATCAACTTTAGTAACTTTCAAGAACTCGCTCTAGACACCAATTGTTGAAAAAATATGATGGCCAAATTTCAAGAGGGGGGAGGTGAATTGAACTATTAAAACTTTGCAAAAATCAAGAAAATATGAATGAGTATTTTTATGAAACTTTGTTTAAAATGTAGTGGATGCGCAAAAAAACCAATTAAATTGCAAAATAGCAAGTTAAAAATGCAATTGGTATGTGTAACCAGTCAAAACAATTTGTTAAATTGCAAGAACAACTAGTTGAATTTTTTCATGCAGTATTAAAATAATATGTTAAAATTCTTTTTCGTGCACTTAGAAAAATATCTCTAATTCTAGTAGAAAAACTTGTTAAAAATTGATTTTATCCTGTTAAAATCACTAAAACAGTTGTAATGTTTTATGAAACCAGTAAACAAAATTTCAAAATGCTTTTATCAACACCGTTTGAATCCGAATAAAAGAATCATGCAGTGCTCAAAGTTCTAGACTGGAAACTAACTTATTAATTTTGAAGAACAATTTGTTAAAGAGATTTACAACATGTTAGTCAAACAAGAACTTTCAATTAAGATAAGCACAAGTCGATTTACTTGGCCAATATGTAAAAAAAGTACAACAATGATACACACAAATTGTGTTGCAGTTGAACTAAGACATTTTTTACAAATGAATATCACAAGAAAGATTTTAATCTATATTTGAAATTGTGCTTTAATGAATCATGCAAGAAATTTACCAAGAAGGATTCAAACTTTAAAACTGCAAATAGAAATTGAAATGCACCGGTTTAAGAAGAAAACAATTTAAAAAAAAAACCAGCACAATGTTTTATAAAACTGATAATCTGAACTTTTAAACATATTCAATAGAACTAAGTTTCTAACTAAGAAATATGATAAACAACACTGCACTTGATTTCCATAATTTTAACAGATTAAAACCCAATTTTAGCAAGTTAATTTTACTGCCAGAATTTGATTATGGTTGTTGTCCAGAAAAATAAAAAGGTTATTTTTACATTTTAACAGGTTGTTTATACCAGAAAAACTAGAATGCAACAAATATGGCTCGTGAATGAAATAATGCAAGGAAGAGAGGATCACATAGTTATTTTTATCCTGGTTCACTCTTCCTCAAGAGCTACATCCAATCATTTATAACAATGCAAAGATTTCCACTAAATTCACAAGTTTACATACACAAACACAACCAAGATTCAATCTTGAATGCTACAAGATTACCTCTACCGTTATGCAGAACCCTACCACATATGATGCACCACCCTAGTGCTAAATGCACAATCCTACTACAGTGTTTTATGTAAACTATATAGCCAAAACGAAATTACACAAGATTTCAATACAAACAATGCTCAAATATCCTATTCGAGCCCAATTCTAGCAAGAAATGTATGATTAACGAATTACAACTACAAGACAGCAAAACAAAAGCCTAAAACCAATCTAAGTGCAGAAAGAATCACTTATCTCTACAAAGAATAGATGCTGAATGACCTTCCAATCACTACGCAAGCAAAGTTTCCTTCAAGAATGAGAAATCAATGTGATCTTTTGTAAATCTTGACCAATCTCTCTCACTTTGAAGGTGTTTTCTCCAAGAAGCTCTAAAGTGATTCTTTAGAAATTATTTCAAAACTTTTCAAATGAAAATGTGTATCAAAAACGCGTTGCACGCAGGCCTTTATAGTGACAACTAGCACTGTTAAGTGAAAACAACATGTTGTTTTCGGAAAATAACATGTAGTTTTTACTTAAGCACAAAAACAACAAATTGTTTATAAGAAACATGTTGTTTTTGTTCTACAGCAGCTATACTTTCTTAAACACTTTCGGAAAACCTTTTCACTTGACCATTATGAAGAACTTTGCAAGCACATGACAATATGACTCATACAAATGCAAATATGATCTAAACTCATTCTATACTACCCCAAATAAAGGATTCTAAGCTCTTCTTCATCCAAAATAAGTCTTCATGGAATTTCTTCATCAAATCTTCAATCAAAGAGCATCTTCATCAACTCCAACAATCTCCATTTACAAACTGATCTTATTTATTTTATTTTAATTATCTCTAGTTATACATTGGTCCTCTTTATTTTATTTATTTTGCCTCTAATTACTCAACGGTCTTGTTTATTTATTTATATTATTTATTTTATCTTCAGGTAAGTATTGATCCTTTTTGTGTAATTTATAATCATATTGTTTAAGTTATATCCAGTTTATTCAAATTATATTTATTTAAAGTCCTTGCTTTAATTCTTATTTTATTTTGTAATATTTTAAATGTTATTTTTATATAAAATTAAAAGAAATATATATAAAATAAAAGTAAATATTTTTTATGAACTTGGATAAAAGGAATTTACCTATACATTCTATTGTTATTTTATTGGTTATATATGTTTAAATGTGTGTAAATTATTAATTAAGATAAATATGACATATCCCGATGGTCATTATGTTATGTGAATCTTGAAAATGTCAAAGGTATGTTTACTGTGAAAGAGTTGTCGATTTTAAAGAATTTAGACCAGGTTAATGTGTGAGTGTTTGTATTTGGAAAGTCATAGATTGGTACATTGTGGGACGAAAGGCAGGGACCAGGTGGCGTCTAAAGAAGTATTGCAAAGTAGAGGAATATCTGGATAGTTCAAATAGTGCCCTGGATTAGGATATTTCATAGGTCGAACTTGGGACTATCCGATACCCACTCAACATCGCCAATATATCTCTTCTATTGGTAAATGACCAAAATTCTTGAGAAAAATAATTAAGATTGTAGTAATGTTTTTATGAGAAATACTCTACAACCTAATCACTTTTCAAAGAACTTTTGATGTTCAGGGTGGATCATCAAAAGTGTTATATGGATCCATATGTCTGATAGAGTGGGCTTGAGTCTTGTGGTTGTAAGTCAAGTTATAGGCCCTCCTTATTTGTGGTTCTAGGTCAAGTTATAGGTCCCCGTTGTTTAAATTGCTTGTTAATTTTATTAAGATTGATGTTTAAGGTTTATAAAAGGCCTCACTTCTTTTCATGTTATTGTTTCTTTCATATGTATCTATCATAAAAGTAGAAGCAAAACTTACTCAGTAAAGAGTTATTTAGGAAAATTTCGAAAGACTTTTCGTGAATGTTGACTTATGGAGAACCTAACTCTAATGTTTTAGATTATATAAGATATATAGTTCTCTATTCTGATGTAGAACACTTATTATAATAGAAGTTATATATATTTTTTGAATAATTATAAGGATTTAAATTGTTGCATATATTTATATCTATGAGATTATATTATGAGTAATGTTCTTTCTAAGAAAATCTTACTATACACAACAAATTACTCATAATTTTTAATTAAATTAGAAATATTTATATAGTAGTCAACGTTTTACAAGGAGTACAAGCAATTGGTAAAGGAGTATATAACTCATGAGGCATGACTTTAGACTTAGATTGTAATGCAATGCCTTTGGACATCATGTCTCATATGGGGCCAAAAGAATTTTTCCTTAAGCATACTAAGAGTTTTGTCAACTCTAAAATGACCCATGAGACCCCTCTCATGTATTTCTTTAACAAGGATTTTTCTATGTAAACTTTAGGGAATATAAACTTTTCCTTCTTTAAACAAATACCCATTAGTGACACAAAATCCTCCCTGTGGTTTTTGTTGGCAACCATAAAAAATGTAAGAAATTTTGGAATCTTGTCTATATAATTCTGACATGTGTTCATATCCAAGAATTTGGACTCCCATTTTAGAAAACAGAGTATGGCTACAAGATAAGGCATCAACAATAATGTTTGATTTGACCTTTTGATACTTGATCACATAATGAAAGTGTTCCGAAAATTCCATCCATTTTGCATGTCTCTTATTTAGTTTGTCTTAACCCTTCAAATATTTAAGTGACTCATAACAAGACAATATCCCTAAGTTTAAAGGGCCCTCACTAGAGTATAAAGCTTTTTGTCATAGGTGAAATAGTAGAGGATGGCAGCATATTTTTTCACTGAAATATACAATAGGGTAACCACCTTATAACAATACCACATCTATGCCCACTCTTGATGCATCACATTCTAGCTCAAAAAAGTTTTGAAAAAATTGGGTAAGGCTAGAATGGGTGCATTAGTAAGTAGAGCTTTTAACCATTGAAAAGCATACTCTTGTTTTTTACCCAAGCAGAACGTGACATTTTTCTTCACCAACTCATTGAGTGGTGAAGTCATACTGGAGAAATTAGGTACAAAATGTCAGCAAAATTTGGCTAAACCATGAAAGCTCCTAACATCTCCCACATTCTTTAGAGTGGGTAATTTTTGGGTGGCCTTGGTTTTTGCAGGATCCACATAGACCCCTTTTCTATTAACTATGAAACTGAAGAAAACTACACTATCAACACAGAAAGTATATTTATCTATTTTTACAAACAATTTGTTTTTCCTAGGTACATACAATATTTCTATAAGATGTTGTAAATGTAAATCTAAATTACGATTGTACACTAGAATATCATCAAAATAAACTACAGTAAACTTACCTATGCAATACCTAAGGATGTGATTCATTAGCCTCATGAACACAATAAGTGCATTAGTAAGGCCAAAAAGCATCACCAACCACTCGTATAGTCCAAATTTGGTTTTGAAAGCAGTTTTCCACTCATCACCTTTTTTAATATGAATTTGGTGATATTTTCTTATCAAATCAATTTTGGAAAATACTGTGGACCCATGCAGTTCATCAAGCCTTGGAATTGGGTGCTTATATTTGACAATTATGTCATTGATTGCGTGATAGTCACAACATATCTACCATTTTCCATCTTTCTTGGGCACCCTCAAAACATGCATGACATAAGGACTTAGACTTTTTTGTACCCAACCCTTATACAACAACTCTTGGACCTGAGCTTCTATTTCCTTATTCATGGAGAACCATATGTTAAAGAAAAAATTAGACTAATAACTCGTGCCATAGCCAGAAGAATGGAGGAGGAAGATGAAGTTCAGAAGACTCTTCTTTTGTGGAGAGTAAAATATTAGGGCTTCCTTTTCTTTTGTTCTTGTCTTGTAAAAATTGTAAATAATATAATAGGATTTTTCAGGCCTTGTATTTTAGGCTAGGTAGTGTAAGAAATTAATTTTGAACCTTGTATTTGGGCGAAGGATTAGAATAGGAATTCAAAATTTTGGGTCTTGTATTTAGGCCAAACCCTAACCCTAAAAGAGAGAAAGGTAACACCTAGGGTGAAGACCCTAGCATGTCATGCAAGCTAGGGTTAGGGTTAGACTGACGTGCTCCAAGCATGTTTCCCATGTGCCTTGTCACATGTCACTCTCCCAATGGAGAGGATCCTCTCCATTCCTAACATGACACTTGTCATAACCTTCTTTGAGAGTTATTTTTAAGCTTGTCTTGCAAGTTAAGATTAGGGTTAGGGTTGAGCTAGGTTTGACATAAACTAAGCCTATAAATAGGTGATGCATGTACTTAAAAATTTAGTTTAGAATGAGTAATAAAATGCTAGCCAACTTTTCCTCTTCAAACTTGTTCACGAATTCTCTCTAGAGTAGTCTCCTCAAGACTCTTTTTTTCTCTAAACTTTCTCTTAATATGTTGACCTAACCTCACCTAGGTTTTTATTGAATTTCTATCTCTAAATTGCACCAAATCTACACTTCAATTCATCTTCCGCTGCCTTCATACATCTCATATTAAAAAAATCACATCAAACTATGGAAGCAAGCACATGAAACATGTAATGGAACTAGCAATTGCATTACTTGGTTTCTTTTCGATTTGTCCTATAAGGTGGTTTATTGGGCAGACTAGCTCCAAGAATAAAATTTATTTTATGTTTTATGCCCCCTAAAAAGTGGAAGTCCAAGCATGTTTCCAATGTGCCTTGCCACATGTCACTCTCCCAGTGGAGAGGATCCTCTCCATTCCTAGCATAACACTTGTCATAACCTTCTTTGAGAGTTTTTTTTAAGCTTGTCTTGCAAGTTAAGATTAGGGTTAGGGTTGAGCTAGGTTTGACATAAACTAAGCCTATAAATAGGTAATGCATGTACTTAAAAATTTAGTTTAGAATGAGTAATGAAATGCTAGCCAACTTTTCCTCTTCAAACTTGTTCACGAACTCTCTCTAGAGTAGTCTCCTCAAGACTCTTTTTTTTTTTCTCTAGACTTTCTCTTAATGTGTTGACCTAACCTTACCTAGGTTTTTATTGAATTTCTATGTCTAAATTGCACCAAATATGCACTTCAATTCATCTTTCGCTGCCTTCATACATCTCACATTAAAAAAATCACATCAAAATATGGAAGCAAGCACATGAAACATGCATTTTATTGATTTATTTGACAAAATATTCTCCTTCTAAATGACCTCATGGGAAGGAACACTAGTCTCCCACACCTCTGACCCATCTTTAGGGTTATCATATTTTTCTGCATAAAACTTGAATTTTACTTGTTTATCTACAAAACAATGTCCCCATCTTCATTTAACCAGTGCAATTTATAGGGTTTAGGATGAGGGACAACAATGAAACTACAAACCTACTGCTACAATAGTTGCAACATGACCCACTAAAATTATAAGAGAACATGTATTTTCCAAAATTTTGCAATGAGTATGAAATATGTTCTCCATCTGAGACTCAGGTTGAGGATTAAACTAGTTGTTTAGAGTCCTCATAATCATAAGAAGCTTTCATTCACATGCAAAAATCTTCGTATTCTCACTATCACTGACATCTGCAACCTCGTCTTCGTTATATTTGTGTGCTTCAGAAGAATATTCCTCATGGAAGGGCATTGGGCTTTAACATGAGCTCGACCCAGACATTTGAAACATTTAACATCACTAATGCAGGTGTGTGATTGATGCTCACTTTTATTTTTATAATTTTCTTTAGCTAAGCTTAGGGAAAACTCTTCTTGTAGTTTCTCTTTAGAATGTTTTCCCTCCCTCTTGAATTCCTTCTTCATATTAGAACCAGAATATGCACTTTTACCTTTTCTCAAATTCTATTGCTCAACCTTAATAGAAAGTTGAACCAAGTCATTAAAATTTTTGTAATGACAATAGTTCAACTCTTACTCTTATTTCAAGACTCAATCTGCTCATGTACCTAGCTATTGTAGTATTTTATTCTTCTCTGATTCCTACCCTCAACATGTACAACTCCATCTTTTGTCTAAATTCTTTAACACTCATGTTCTTTTAATGGAGTTGTTAGAGCTTATCCATAAGTTCCCTATTATAGTAAGAGAGTCTTAGAGCACCCCTTAAAAATTGTAATACAAAATTGGAGGCTTATTATGGATACATCTTTCTCTTTCAAGAGAAGTCCACCAATACATAGTATAACCTAGGAATACCAGAGGGATTCCTAGGAAAGATAGGTACGTCACTTAGACAACTTCAATACCAAGTCCTTCCTTTGCCAGAACCTTACCCCGATATACTTCACAAATATTTTCTCAATGAAATTACTTAAACACAAATGAAGGTTTAAGGTATAAGTATCACTAGATGAATAATACTTCTAAAAAAAAAAAACAAAAACGAAAAACAATTTGCAAGTACTTAAAACTAGTCAAAATCCTAAGGTGAGGCTTCTTGACAATTTTGAACCTTCAAGACACACTCACCCTCCACACAATTACTAATCAACTAAAAATAAGTATTTGAATTACAACTCAAATAAATACAATGAAAATTTAATATTGGATCAATATCTTCCTTCTTTTAAATAAAATATTGAAGCAATATCTTTCTTCTTTTGTGCATGACAAATCATCCAATTCGGGCAAATTATTTATGCTGGTTGATGATAGCCACTTTTGCTATGATGACAAGTGCACTTGTCACAAATGTAGCAAATAATAAATATATCATTATTTTCCAAAGGATTTGTGCAATATACAACAATAGTTACAATTATAATAAATTTAGATTCAAGAATAATTTCATGATTTAGGTTGATGTGCAACAAATAAAATATAATATTTTTGTTAACAATTCAATTGTACAAAAGAATTAACTATGAATAATATGAGTTGTCAGGGTTAGATTCACCAATTCTCACTCTCATGCATAAAAACATTTACTTCCTTCCAAATAATAATCAATGTCAACCCACAATTTTATCCAAACCCTAATTCCTTATATGAAAGAGCCTAAGCTTATCTATTAATCATTAATTCCTCGATCAATTATATAAATAAAACTTGCAATCGCCACAAGGATCTTAAGACAACAAACAAACCTGCTATATTCCTAAACACAAGCTTTCATTTAGTATTTTAATTTAATTCTTGATTACAGGAGATATTTTCCAATGCCCAAAGAATCAAAGATCAAGTCATGAATCAACAAGACATGCAATAGTTGCATAATTAAAATACTATTATATTGAAGGGAAAGACATAAATATGAAATCCAAAACGATTACATGAGAGTTAAAAAGGTAAATTCTAACCCTAACAACAATGGATTTAGTTCCTCGTAATTATGAAGTTAAATATTACAAAAGAACAATGAAAATAAGAAATTACTCCCAAAGAACCCTAAAGTTACCTCCAACTGTCAATTTCGCTCCTTGACAACTCAAAACTCCCTAACCCTAATGTAGAGCAAATATTAAATAGAATTTGAAATTCGACACTCGTGGTCGATTCAGCCTCAGTGGTGTCGGGCGTGACTGGGGTCTGTTGTTATTTTACACTTCTAAGCCCAATCGGCGTGAGGCTCGGGCTACCTACACTAGATGCATTTCCTCTAAAATTCTCTCAAGTTTCCTTAGGTCAGGCTCAAGTTTTGTGCATTGGGTCTGAGTTGTTTAGTGTCAAATTGCTCTTTAATCACTCATCTTCAGGGCTTCAATCATTCTTATAAAATAATCCAATGTTTTTTTATCGAAGTCGTATCCGATCAAATAAATATGAGGAAGTGACTCCTAGGTCGTCTCCCAAAGACCTAATTTTCTGTCAAAGGATTAAACACACAAAGAAAGGGGGGGGGGTTCAATTTAATAAAATAAAAAACCAACAAAACTGAATTAGATTTCCTTAACCGAATTAAATTACCCTCTTGATTAGATTGCAGTCCGCTTATCACAAGATACAAAAATTTATGCTCAACTTATTGAACCCTAATTCTAACCTGAATTAATTAACTAACAGTGTGTTTGCTTCAAGGTGAATACTATTTAAAGAGATGGATTTATGGGAGGAAGCATCGTTTGTTTCTATCAATTTGCACAAAAAAGAGAGTGTGGATTTACGAGATATATTTATTTTTGATCTTCGTTCCACTGAGAAGATTTGAGAAGAAAGACAAGTAAGCAATAGGTTAAATACAAATTTAACCTTACTTTTATAGTAAAAAAAATCAATTATATAATATAAAATCATAATTAATTATATATTAAATATAATATAATAAAAAGATACTAAATAATAAAAAACTTCATTATATATATATTATAATTAATTATAATATATATATATATATATATAAGCGATTATTATATTAACGTAATAGATTATACGTTGATTATTCACATATAATCGATTACAACGTTTATAATCGATTACGTTAACGTATCTAATAATTTAATTGATATATATATATATATATATATATATATATATATTTATTTATTTATTTATTATATAATATAATAATAAATCATATTTAAAAAAAAATATTATATAAATTTTTATAATAAGAATATGAAATAATATTATTATTAAAATAACTAATAATAATAATTATAATTAATAAAAATTTATATAATTATTTAAAATTAAATTAAATTATAATAGTTTATTATTATTATTGAAAAACAATAATATTATTTAAATACAATATAGATATTAGTTTATAAATTTTAAATTTATAATTTTGTTCTTTAAACAATTAATCTTTATTTTAATAAATTATTTATATTTTATTGTAAATTGAAGTTTATAGATAATTACACAATTTAATATTTTTATATATTTTTTTTAAAAAATATCAATTACATTACATAAATAAATTATATTTTATTTTTAATTACAAGGTTAAATTTGTAATTTTATAATTTTATATATTAAAAAATATTAAAACATTTATCACACCTATCATATCATTTGCAAACTTTCACAAACCTTCCACTCAAATATTATCATCTTTCCTTTAATCTGAACAAGAAAACTTTTTATATACTTTCATCTCAAATCATCCCAAATTCATTCTCTTAAATCCACTCCCTAATCCAAACATACCCTAAGTGAGAATTAACACAAGTTTTCCTTATGCAAATTAAGCATTCACATACATCATTCATACCCTAAGTGAGAATTAACACAAGTTTTCCTTATGCAAATTAAGCATTCACATACATCATTCATTCCATCCCAACAACTCGTGACTCACTCCATTAAGCATGAACAGAGACATGAATTTCATATTAACTGAAACATTAAGCATGAACTAGTAAAAGCATTAAGCACCAAAATAAAATGATGAATAGTTAAGAGACAAAGAGAGCAAAAATAACACAACAACAACCTCAAAGTTTCATGGCAATCTGAATCAAAAGGATAATCTTATAAATTAGTCTTCCATTAAATTCGAATAAAGCAAACGAAGATTAAACATAAAATTGAATTAAAATAGAAAATGAAATTAAATTAAAATAGAAAATGAAATTGAATTGAAATAAAAACAGAACATAATTGCAGAGAAAAGAAAATAAATACAGTATTAGTGTTTCCAAAGAGAGAACAAACTAAATCCCAAAAGTAGAGAATAAAGCATTATATGCTTCTTTGTTCCCCTCCTTTGTGTAACAGGCGACTAGACCTAAATAAATATTCAACATTAAACCTAAAGGGCCTAAATTTATTCAATTATGGTCCAATGAATAAAAACTGAAGATAAAAATTAAAAATAAAAACTGGTAATGTGGCAGCTCCTCTTCAATTCCAGAATTAATTTCCAAGTCCAATAAAATTTCAAAGTTGCCCTGAAAATAATAATAAAATTAGCTCAAAAAATTCGAATTAAATAAAATTACGAATTTATGATAAATGAAGTCCAAAAAATGAAATTCAGAAAATAATAGGTAGTTAAGCACAAATCACTAATCAAAATAGGTACAAAAAGACAAGTAAATAAGGGAAAATAATGACTTATTACTTTTCTGTTCATTTTTAGTCAAAATAAATAGGTATTAGCAATGAAATCCATTTTTTGACTCTCATAATCATTTATTAACAAAAAATTGCCTAAAATTGAGAATTAAGAATATTTTAAGCTAAGAGATAATTGATTTTGTTATAAATAATAGTCCAAAAATATCATATAAATCAACTCTATCAATTGAGTGATGTTACAATACCACCACCTATTCCTCTACAAGATTATGACCTTTCCAAATTACATTTTGGAAACACCACCTACTATTCCCCATTATATCACGAGGACATCTCATGTAAATGGTGTTGAATAATTGTTGACTACTAGTTAAGATATGTTGAATGTGCTTAGTAAAAAATTGTTTAAAGATCAATAGCGGACGAACGAACTAGCTAATAGAAAATGACAAGATGTAGAGTATGGATTGGGTCTATGTTTGTCTTCTTCCTTATTGTCAACTATCCTAAAACTACATATAGGATCGTACTCACACCAACCACTACTAGTGAGCTACCACCTATAATAAGATATAATAATGCTATCACTAAACCGTTGATGGTATTGGATTTTAAATTGGACAATTCCACTAACCCCCAACTAAATTAGCTTTAGTTTAATGGTTAGGACTATCCTATAGGAGGAGTGAGAGGAATTATGCTACCTTGATGACAAGGTGGATTTTCCACGAGTATAGGTCGCTTCTTCGTGCACCTTCATTCTTTTCCTCCCATACTTTTGAAAATATCAAAATATCTTTCTAAAATTTATATTTCGGATTACACAATCTAATAATTCTATCACTAAACCTTTGATGGTGATGGTGATAAGAACCAAAAGCTGAAGTTTAACCAATCTCAAGCACCTGCACAAATAAATAACCCAATGCTTTGCAAATTCCAAGTGGACCAATCACCAGGTCAAGGGTCCAAAAACTAAAAGAGACATTGATTGGGCTGATTCAAGACATTTTGACTGCGCAAACAAAGTCTAAGATTGAATTGACCTGATCACGTTCTTAATTTGATATAGGTTGATGAAGGAATTAAATGAAGGAATTAAATGAAGGATATTTGGGCTAAAAAAAAGTCAATTGAAGAGAAGGACCTATAAAAAATGCATCACCATATTTAATTTAAGTGTAAATGGACTATTTTGGGCTTAAGTTAAAATCTGAAGAGTCACCCATTATTTCGTGGACGAATTTTAAATTTGATATTTTGATGTACTTTGATTAATTTTCCATAAGGCTTAGAGTAGTCATGCTTAGTAAATTGTGTTTTTCGTTTTCTCATTTGATGTAATTAATTAGTCATCCATAAGTGTGTCAAAAAGCTGTTGCTGCATTAAAGTTGGAGGCTTCTAGGCTAATAAAGAGTTAGGTTAGCTTTTAGAAGCTAACAAAAGTTTACTTAAGTTAGAAAACACATGTAAACAACAACTTTGAATTTGAGATAGAAATTTGATTCTAAAAGTTTTAGAAGTAAGAGTTTCTCTCTTAAGTTCTTCATTGGACTTGCAACTTATCAAGGGCGGATCATCCTTGTGACGTTTTTCATACTTTAGGGTCTTTACTGCATTTTCTTTTCTATAAGACAAGGGTTCTGAGTAGATCATCCTAAATTTGAATACTTAGGGATCTTGGGGCATTCAAATACTCTTTGTTGTGGGTTCTGGGGATTATTCCTAACCGGGTTCACATCAACTGGATTTTAAATTGGACAATTCCATTAAGCCCCCAACTAAATAGCTTTGGTTTAATGGTTAGGACTTACCCCATAGGAGGGCTGAGAGGATTTATGTCACCTTGATGACAAGGTGGATTTTCTACGAGTATAGGTCGCTTCTTCGTAGACCTTCATGTTTTTCCTTCCATACTTTCGTACTTCTAAAAATATCAAAATATCTTTCTAAAATTTTTATTTTGGATTACACAATTTGAAATAAAAAAAATGTATTCTTGATTGCATAATTTGAAATATATATATTCTTTTATACCTTTTATATTCTAGATTTTGAAATATAAAATGTTGTATTTTAAATTGTACAATTCAAAATATGAGAAGGTGAAAAAAATGCAACTAAGAAAATGAAGAAGATAAAGGAGGCAAAATAATAATTTTACTTCCCTTATATAGATGTAAGAAGAAAGCATAGAGATGAATGAAGAATTACCCCAATAAATGATAGGCAAAAACTACCTGCATCAATAGTGACCTGCACCCCATCACGACCCTGAAAAGAAAAAATTATTCTTTTGTCTTTGAATAGAAAGAGAGTGCTATTTTGGATTAGCCATTGTTGAGCTTGAAGACCAACGGTTGAGCGTGGAGTGGTGGTATCTAGTGAACCTCAAGCGGTCTTGGTTGGGTGAAGGTGAGACTTCTTCTGTGCCATTTTTTTTTGTGCATTTCTATTTGCTATAAAGGTGTGTGAGAGATGAGATTGTTCCGGTTTAGGGATTTATAGAATGGTGGCACGGTTTTAGGTGAATCGGGAGAATTGTGGTACAGTTGTAGGTGAATCGGCGTTTATAGAACGATGGTGTTGAGCTGCGGAATGGTGGCATAGTGTAGATCTTCGTCGACGGCGCTGGTAAGTTTTTTTTTGAATTTCGAAAAAAGTCCATTCCGGAAAATTTATGAAAAAGGGATTTCATAACTTGAATGAGGGTTGGGAGGATTAACATTACGAAATGATGAATTTGTAATACAATATTGTATTACGAAATAACCTTTCCAGAAGACCATTATGGAATTTCATTTTCGGAAATGTATTCCGCATTTTCCTTTCCTTAACTCACTCAATACCCCTCGATTTCCGTTATGGATTTACAGTTCCATAAGTTCTTTCCGGAACGTGATTTTCGAAATCACCCACCTTCCATTCTTACAAAACACAACAAAAAATTAATAAACCACTTACCCACATCACTTATATTTCTTGGCAATGTCACCAAACAATTCAACTATGCCAAAATAGTCAACAAAAATACTACAATGCACCTCAAGTGCACCACCACCGAAAACCTTTCTGTGGACCTTCTTCTTTTCAAATAAAGATGACAAGGGCAATTTGGAATTTTAAAATTTTAATGGGGTAAAGGTCACTATTGATGGAGGGCAGGGAGTTTTCGCCTAAATGACATAGATATTGACGAGGAGCTCAAATATTGAATATTGATGAGGATGCCCATGAAGAATCCAATTAAAGGTGTGAAGCAAATACGGGTGAAGAAAAACTAGGAGAGTCAGCAAACGTCTCTTATGTAATCTCTTATATTTATCTGATTTTACCACTTAATGTATCAAGTGATGTGTCCAACATTTAGAAAGTTGTCTGTAGGAATTTGTTTTGTTTGAAAACTATAGAATAATTGATGAATGTAATTTTGTTATATATTCCCTTTGTAGGAGGGTAAATACAAACAAAAATTATTCTCTTTCTTTCGTCTCTCTTTCCTAAGAAGAAACTTTGAAGTCGAAAAAACAATCTTTTAGTATTACTCTTTCTCATCTCAATTTCATCTTTGTTTCCATAACAATCAACAATGAAGGTCCACATTCTTTTCCTCCCACTCGAGTACAGGCTGAAATCTGTTCAATTTAAAATTTCACACTCACTTTTTATGCTTAGAAATATGTAAAAACGATTATGTACACAAACACAGTAAATCCGTAATTTATTAACACCACCTAAAAGACTCAAACTTAACTTGCGTTTGCATTTGGGTCATTTTACAGTGAACGGGCGCCAAAGTTGAAAAACATGCACAAAAGCAAGTAATACTTGCTTCCCACGGCAAAATAAACAAAGACGCGCTTACAAATTAATTCTCAGTGCTGTCATTTCACAAACTCTTTTTCAAAATCACAATCTCACCGAAACTACGTATAACCACCAAAAACAATTATTGCTAGTAGAAGAAAAATTATATTCTGATAAATTTTATTTAAATATAAATAATTTCGTTATAGCCAGCGAAACAGTTGATAAAATTTTACTCACATAATTATAAAAATAAAATATAATTATATATTAGAAACTGAAATGTATAAAATGAAGAAGGAATCCTTTACATATATGAATTAAAAAAATATTAATATGTATATAATATCATAAATTAGTAATTAAAATGTAAGGTAAGAATATGCATTATCTCCTTAGGACCGAAGAAACCAAGTACGTGCAGTCATAAATGATTGTGGGCTGAGTAAGTGTAAGATAGGAACCAACATAGCACACATGTCGCCGGCAAGAGACGTGATATCGGCGACGCCGGGAGCGTTCCGGCTGCGGTGGGACGTGTTCCTGAGCTTCAGAGGGTCCGACACGCGCGGCACCATCACAAAAGGTCTGTACGAGCGGCTGCAGGCGCGTGGGGTTCGCGTGTTCCTGGACGACGAGGGGCTGGAGCGTGGGGAAGAGGTAGCGAAGGGGCTGATGGAGGGTATTGATGACTCTGCAGCGTTCATTGTCATCATATCTCAAAACTACGCTTCTTCACATTGGTGTCTTGAGGAACTCACCAAGATTTGCGACACCCGTAGGCTCCTCTTGCCCGTTTTCTACCGGGTCGACCCATCGCAGGTCCGACACATTTCGGGTCCCTTCCGAGCGGGTTTCGAATCGCATGAAAAAAGGTTTGAGATAAGTGAGGTTTCAAAGTGGAAGGAAGCTTTAAAGAGAGTTGGTGGAATTGCTGGTTGGGTTTTTAATCACAGGTGTCGTGTTGCTCTCTGGTTCAATTTTATTTGCCTTGCCCTTTCTTTTTAAATGCTATTATTGAAAAGTTTTTAATGTAATTCTTAAACGTGATTTTTTTTTTTTTTTTATTGAAAGCAGTGAGAAGCATGATTTTTACCTGGGGTTCAACATTGCTGCTGCAATATTGTGGTTTTTGAGTTTCCAAATTTGTTTCTAATTTTCCTAATAAAAAATTGACTACAAGAGTACTTGGCTTGCTGTCGTGTATAAGAACTGCAAAAATGGCGGCAAGGAAAAATGTTTTGTGCACAGACTCATGTTAAAATCATATTGTGTTGCGTTTTTCAAATAATATATTAAGAAGGTTAATGTAATGCATAGATTGTGTATAATGTTTTTTAAATAATTGAAGAGTTGATTTAGAAGTAATAAGCGGAAAAATGAAGGGGAATCTGACGAAATATTAGGAGTCTCGGGATAATTTACTCTCTACAATATGAAACAATTTAATTACAGCATGAAAAAGTTAATTAAATATCAATTAATAGAAAAGTGGGAAAAAATGTAGATGGGTGGGTTATTCCTTCTTGTGGTGTGAATGCTGTGTGGTTATTGCTTTGTGACAGTGAGGAAGATGATCTGATTCGGCGTTTGGTGCAAAGGGTGGTGAAAGAGTTGAGTAATACTCCTTTGGGTGTGCCTGAGTTTGCAGTGGGGCTTGATAAACGTGTTGAGGCGGTGATGGAGGTGTTACAAGTTCAATCCAACGGTGTCAAGGTTTTGGGGTTGTATGGGATGGGTGGGGTCGGTAAGACAACCCTGGCCAAGGCACTTTTCAACGCCCTTGTTAACCGTTTTGAGCACCGTTGCTTCATTTCCGATGTGAGACAAGTTTCATCAAAACATGATGGTTTGGTTTCCCTTCAAAGCAAAATCATTAAAGACCTTTTTCCTGGAGCAGGGTCTCCCTCCATCAGTGATGTCAATGTTGGTATTTCTGCTATCAAAGGGAGAGTTAGTGAGAATCGAGTTTTACTAGTCTTGGATGATGTTGATGACGTGAAGCAGCTTGATGCTTTGATTGGTAAGAGGGAATGGTTTTATGATGGAAGCTGTGTGATAATCACAACAAGGGATACACAAGTTCTAACTCAGAATCATGTGAATGAGCTGTTTGAAGTTAGAGAGTTACATGCTTCTGAAGCTCAAGAGTTATTCAGTTACCATGCACTGAGAAGAAATAAACCACCAGACAATCTTCTGAGTGTATCAAGGAAGATAATATCCCTGACGGGAACAATGCCTTTGGCTCTGGAAGTGTTTGGTTCGTTTTTGTTTGGCAAGAGGAGGGAGGAGGAATGGGAGGATGCTGTGGAGAAACTAAGGCTAATTCGCCCTCGCCATCTTCAGGATGTGTTGAAGATAAGTTATGATGCTTTAGATGAAGAAGAGAAGAGTATATTCCTTGATATTGCTTGTTTGTTTGTACCAATGGGAATGAAGCGAGATGATGTGATTGACGTGTTAAGAGGTTGTGGTTTTAGGGGTGAGATTGCTATCACAGTACTTGTGCAGAAGTGCTTAATGAAAATCACTCAGGAGAATACTGTGTGGATGCATGATCAAATTAGAGACATGGGTAGGCAAATTGTTGTGAATGAAAGCTTTGTGGATCCTGGTGCGCGTAGTAGACTGTGGGATCGAGCTGAAATCATACCTGTTTTGGAGGGTCATAAGGTAAGGATTATTAAATTGCATTACACCTTGTTTCACATGACGCGGTGTTACACATATGATATAGGGTTTGATTAATATATATAAACTATATTCGGTGTATACGACGTGAGGTGCCACGGTACTAAAAGATATACATAAATATAGAAAGCTTTAAACTAGAAGTGTCCAAAATCATTTATTCATTCTTTATTCAAAAGGTGTCTGTCCTACGTGTCTGCTTGTTCAACACCTTTACGATCTGTTTCGTTTGATTTTGTAGAATATCTTTCGAAGATACATATAATATACATTGTCTATTTATGTCCTACCAAAACAAAAAAATTGTCTAATAATAAAATATTGTCAATTTTGATGTTCGAGGTTATAGAACTGAGATTGGATCCTTTGTTGCATTTAGTGTAATACCTACGTGTCCTTGTTTGACTAATATATGAATGACGTTTGATGTGCATGTTATTTGTACATTGGAACATTTCAAATAAGTAAATTTGGTTAAAGGTCTGATCTTTTAATCTGCTATATTTTAATCTGCTATATTTTAATGTAGGGAACCAGATGCGTTCAAGGTATTGTGCTTGATTTTGAGGAAGAAAGATTTTATAAGAGAAAGGACGGATTAGTTTTTCCGAAGAAGCTTCAATGGAGACGGAGTTTAAGAAATATATCAGGCTACATCAAACAATGCCTTAAGAATCATCTTGAACCACAAGCAGAGGAAACCAAAGAGTTTATACTTCACACGAAATCCTTTGAGCCAATGGTTAATCTGAGACAGCTTCAGATCAACAATCTGAAATTACAAGGAAAATTTCTTCCTTCTGAACTGAAGTGGCTACAATGGCAAGGATGCCCTTCAGAACGCATGCCTTTGAAATCTTGGCCACGAGAGCTGGCTGTCCTTGATCTCAAAAACAGCAAGAAAATGCAAACCTTGTGGGGATGGAATGGTTACAACAAGGTATGCTTCAGCTATCTTATGTAGTTTGAATACCAAAAACATGGTATAATTTGATACAATGATTAGGTTCTTGGCACTTATTTTCTTAACACCAATCTTATAACCCTTTTACGATGAGAGTTGACACATGTCAAACCACTCAATGAAACATTACTTTCTAAAATTAATATTAAAGATTCTTATTATAAACACATGACAAAAATTGAAGTGTTCATGTAGTATTTATCTAATTTGGTTATTATACATACGTCAAAAAGTTCTTTTGAAACTCTTCTAGGATGTCTTTCCCTTTCTTTTTAATATATATATATATATATATATATATATATATATAAATGTATATATATATAAATATATGTATGTATATATCG
>Ga0209700_100401_pt1 | contig 78737 bp, 33 predicted proteins | sample SiratroredBW_FD_187528 | JGI IMG/M metagenome (GOLD analysis project Ga0209700, IMG submission 187528) | Root nodule microbial communities of legume samples collected from California, USA - Siratro red BW (SPAdes) (version 2) | ecosystem: Host-associated > Plants > Roots > Nodule | place: USA... | reverse complement strand
CAACAAATTCTACTTTGTTCTTAGCACTAAGAGCAGTTAACATTGAACGACTCCAAGAATGGTAATTATTCGCATCAAGTAAAGGAGATACAAGAGGAATAGCAGGATTCTCACTCGGATGAAGATACAGATGGCTATGAACGCCAGGTATTTGATCTTCACTATTCATGATGACAGAGAGAGGAAAGCGCAGCAGAGCTCTTCAAAAGAAGAGCTCTGATACCATAACAAGGATAAGCAATCGGGAGAAAAAGGCACAAAATCGCATAAAAATGATCAACAAAGGCTTACTTTATTATTACAGTAATTGTCGTATATATACAGTGTCAATAGCATGTAACAGAATGAAAAGTTCAGCATGTAACAGAATGGAAAATATACAGCTCAGCAAAACAGAAAATATAACAGAGAAACTAATTATTGTTAAGAAAAGTTTTTTTAAATTCTTATATTCATTTCTTTAGTTTCGACACAGTTTATTTTTCTTTTAATTTATAACTTTAATGGTTGGTTGATATAAAGAAGGTAATTTTTTTTATCCATCTTATATAACTCAAAGTCATAATAGACTACTAGTGACTTGAAATAATTCATTTATAAAATTCGTGAAAACATGTCTTGTCTTTATAAAGTTACAAAATTACATTTACTCCTTCATAACTAATTCTCTTGCAATCAAACCGTAAAACTCTAATTCTATAAAGTCTCAAACATCATTTTCTTTTACATATTTTATAAAATTACATTTACTCCTTCATAACTAATTCTCTTGCAATCAAACCGTAAAACTCTAATTCTATAAAGTCTCAAACATCATTTTCTTTTACATATTTTATGTTTTTTTTTTCATAGCATTGTATTGCTTCTCACAACTTAAAGCTTATGAAAATAAAACTTGATCATTGTTATTAATGCTGAAATAATTATCTAACTCGTGTAGACATATTTATGGAAGATATACTGCATATCTATGGAAGATAGTTAGCTCCTTTTTTTCTTTTAAGACATTGTTAATTTCACTTATTGTTGTATGTATTTATATAATAAGTTTATTTGAATTATGAAAGTATCATTATGTTGTTCTTTTTCATTATTATTTGGTAAAATAGTTAAAAGATAATTTACTTTATAGCTACAAGGATCTTGCACTCCAACTTCTTTAATTTCCATTTCTCGTTAAATTATATTTTCACTAATATCATAATTTTTAATGAGACTAAAATTTCAAATTTTATCAGTTCTCTTACTTTTATTGATTTTTCGAAATAGTTAATGAAGTATCCATCGATCATGGAGTTGTTAAAATAACGCACGCACAATTATAAACACAAAAAGATGTGAAAAATGAGAGGAACAAAGAATTTGATACCACAAGAAAGAAACAAAGGTGGTGTCCTAATATTATAACATGATTTAGAGATTATGGAAAAACTCCGAAAGTAAAATAAAAACGTGAGGTAACTAGTGAAAGAATATTAATTAGTGACTACAAGAAAAGTCAGAAAAGGAGAAGAATCTCATCATTTGGTCAATAATATATATTCAACTCGTAATTTTATTTATTAAACTCAATGCTTTTAAAAATTATCTTTTAAATTTGTGACTTGCACTATACTAGTTACGCAATTGTCTAAAATGCCCTTGGCTATTTGTATAGTATAATACAAATACAAATACTATACTATTTGTTTAGCCTCTATAAAATATTCTTTCATGAATTGCAGCGCTTAAATACAAATACTAAGAGTATTTATGGAATTTTAAAAAATAGTATAATACAGGTTAAAATTTGTATAGGGCACGAAGTATTTGCCTTCCTGAATCCTACGCGCTAATTTGGGCCCTTGGAAGCCCAAACGCGGTGATCCTTGACAGCTGGAGCCACACTCTATTTTTTGCAACTGTATTTAACTTTCCACATATGTTACCAACAAAATCTTTTAAATATATATTTTCTTATTAATTAGTTAATTAAATTTTATTATAAACTATAAATGTCACTTTTAAATGAATGACTATATTTTTATTATTTTAATTAACAATACAATCTATTTAAAAAGTATGTTACAAACACTCTTTTATTCTTAATTTTATCTTTAATTTCGTCAATTTCATTGTTGAGTCTGAAAATAATTTTCAAATTTATCGGAGATGTTCTTATCAGTGGAATTTTTTTATATTTTCCAGGACTTTTTTTAAACAAACATTTCTAAAAATTTGTAAAAAGTGATTTTTTTATAGATTATATAAAATCTCATCAAATATTTTTAAAAGAGTTTTCCAAAAATATGAAAAATTATAAAAGTGTTTTTAACGTTTAAACTCTAAAAAATTACCCTACCAAAACAAATTGTGAGCAAAAATAGAAAAAAAACGAACTGAGTTCTTTATAAGAAATTAAGAGAAAAAAATTATATTAACTTAAAAAGAACATGATGATTTAGATCAGTTTGGATATATATATGTATGTATGTATTTCACAGTTATTGCACTAAAATTTAAAATGTTAAGCAGAATAATAGCACTTGCATTGCTTATAATTTATGTTGTTTTTCCTTTCTACACCCACTATGCAGGCAAGCATACAAAGTAAAAACTCACTTGAATCCAATTAGCCACAGTATTATAAGGTGGAACCCTTAGTGTTCAGGTGTAGTGTGCCCGACACGCTTTTTCTCTCGATATATTTTAATTTGGAATATTGAACTTTGCACTTTGCCTTTTTTTTTTTTTTCCTATCATTATTTGGGTGAGAATTTAGATAGAAAATTCGATAATCAAGTTTCGATAACAATAATGGTGTAAGATCATTTTTCAATTTTGACTATTTTTCTAATCCTTTATTTTTAAAAACACAAAGTAACCTTAAAGAAATGAGCATGTTCATAAATTAGTTAACCGAAACTAGTTAAATATACAAATGCAGGAACAACTAGTGTGGTCTAAGATACTTCAATACTTGAACCCTAAAACCAAGTCGATTTTACTAAGAAGCATGAATATTTATGAAATGAGATATTCTATTCGTCTGAATCCAACTGTGTATGGAAAGTTGCAGTTCATGCAATATAGTCATCAAATGACCATGAAACTCGTTTTCTAAATTCTGTTAAAGTTGGATAAAAAGAAGATGGCATTATAAGTTAAAAGCGATACGTTAATGGAGTTCAAGTATAACATTATTATTATTATTATAATAATTATAATAATTATCATTATTAGTTGTAAAAAGTTATTCTCTGGTGGGCTTTGCGGAAAGCCGAGGAAAGGTACGTCTACGGGTCGAAGGAATTTGCATATATATCATATGAGATGAGAATCAGTGAGGACTAGACTTGTTGATTAAATTAAAAGTATATTACCAACAGGATTATGCTACTAAATATTCTAATTTCAATTGAGGATAGATTCTCATCACTTTTAAGCATCCAATAAAAATAATTTAATTCAATTATCATTTACTGTTTTTAGTTTATGCTCCCATGTGAGAGAACGCATAAGTTTCTGCATGCGTCATCTTCAACCCTCCTTTTTTTTTTTTTTGAACCCCTTCTTGATCAACTAATTATGAATTATTTTTAATTTAAGCTCAATATATAGCATAAATCAGTTTAAGAGATTATGAAAATTGTAGATGAAATATGGCGACATAGGATAGTTGCAGAAGCACTGAGTTTTGACCATAGATAAGAATAAATGTGCATATTATAAAAAAAAAAGTTTAATATTATAGCATCTGAAGCATAAGAGAGAGAGGAGGATGGAATAGAATCACGTTGGTCGGCCTCTATTGAAAAGATGAACTTGTTGTAAAGAGATAAAGCTAGGCTATAATTCAGAGTATTGGCGAAGACTGGAATTTTGAACACTACCATAAAATAAATGTTGACTCGCCAATATTATTGATGTGTCAACACAAAGTAAACTAATAACTACGTCAAACATCCTTGTCAAACACAAAATTCTGCACTTATATGAAGTCCACTGAGGTTGAGTTTTTTGCAGGAAAGTTCATGTATCTTTGTTTTTTATCCTTTCTATTTAGATGCGTTTTCTGCATTAATGACTTCTATTTTGATGCGTTTTTCATAGCTATAGATATGAATAAGATTAGGTTACTGAGATATAACAAGCTTTTTAACTACTCTGATGCAATTTCATTAACAAATGATCAGAATGATTTCTACATGAATTCATATAAGAAAAAACTAAATTTAATTTAACCAGATTAAGAAATTAAGCAACTAAATATTTGAGGAAGAAAGGAAAATTTAAAAGTGATGATTAAAAACGGGGATTTGAAACTGGGAGTATGAATTCTACTGCTGGTAGCATGATAAGATGGAGAACCTTTTACTGCAAATTTAAAAGGTGTGGGTGGGTTCTAATGTGAGGTTTACGTAAATCATGACTTCAGTGCAAGATTAAACAACTATTTAATTAAACCTGTTTAATTTTGTACTGAAATCATGTTCTATAAGATTAAATAAATTAAGTGGATTTTTACAGCTGTTTAATTTTGTACTGAAATCATATCGTATGTGCAAGATTTATCCTTCTTATTACAATTATTAAAGTTTCTTTTAGAGAGTATATTTTAGATTGAAAATTTTGAACTGTATTTAAAGTAAAAATAACTTTTTTTATTAATTTTTCATATAATCTGTAAGTTGTGTTAAACACAGCTTTGTTTCTATGAAATTGTACGCATAAAATATGACTTACTCGTTATTACAAATTTTTAAATTTCTATCTATTCTAATAATTTCGACATGAAATTATACCAGAATAATTAAAAAACGATAAAAAAAATTAATATAAATTCTATCCTTAGATGTCTTAGGTCACAAAAGTTAACTTTCACATCAAGTAACAATAGTCGCAAAATTATATTTAAATAAAACTTGAATAGAGAAAGAAATAATTATTTGTGAACATGACTTTTAAAAACAGTAAAATGCCAACACCACTTTTCACACACGCTTTGTTGAAATTTATATAGATATTAACCAATTATGATTTTATATCTACTTATTGAATCTCATTTAAGGGTAAGCTTATTTGATAAGTTCTTATTACATTGCAGCTTATGCCAGATCGATATTTATCCATAAAACTTGCAAGAAAATTTATTGATATTGATTAAAAAAATTAAATGAGAAACAGCCTACATTTAATATCTTAAAAAAAGGAATGTACTATACATTTTATATAGTAATTAGAAAATATTGTAAGAGGAACAAGTAAGAGGATACAGAGCTATTCTTATTGGAACAAGTTTAAAATAGTTTATTTTGACCTACTACACTAAGAAAATTATTGAAAAAGATAAATAATTTTTATAAATGTTACATATACTATTTCTGTAAGTTGAAGTAAGTTCTACTGAAGTGTTGCCAAACATCTCCTAACAAGTCTCGTATGATATTTATCTGATAAGAGTGTTAAGAAAGTATATAAGATAATGCATTACTAGCACATGGTTCTTAAAATTATAAAGTTGGGACAATAGACACTAAATATATTCTGAAAAAACCATACATCTTTTTTATAATAATATTCAATTATGATACAATAAATTATTTATATTTGAAAATACTTTTCCATGTACATTCTATTCAGGAGGTTTATTACAATAATGAGTATATAAATAGTTATTAATATTTTTTTTGCAGTTATCTGTTAATTGTCTATTCTACTGGAATCCTTATTATTGGAAATTGAAGATGAATTTAAACTTTGACTGATTGAAGTTAATCCCATTGAATTTATTTAAAGAGAGAAAAAATTTCTATATCTCTTAGACCTATTTTGTTTTTTTTTTTTTTTACAAAACACAAACCAAATTTTTTTACTTAAAAATGAAGTTGTACGTTACAAGTAGTGATTTATTGCCCTTCTTATTAATGAATACATAAAAGTAAAATTTTAATATGAGTAATATTTTCTCTTTTAATATAGAACGTTTCACCTACTTAAATTTATATTTCCTTAGATGAGCTTCGGTTTAATTCGTGGGAAGATATTTGAAATGGATTCAAACTAAATTGAGGTTATTTCTTCCTGTACCCCAAGTTTTCTTTCTTGTAATTCTATGGATAAAAATGTCTTGGTTTGTGTTATCTCTTTCTATATTGTTATTGTTGTTTCTTTCTCGTTTTCTTCTGTCATTACTCCGTTGGCCATGTGCTCTTCTACTTCTAATTTTTACCTCTCACGATTCCTTCTCTAATATATCATCTTCATCTTTAATACAAAATCTTTTAATTTTTATAAAAAAAACAACTTTTAAATTGTATAATTAAAAAAAAAAGTCTCTTTTCATAAAAAAAAAATTACTCTTAATTTATGTAATGTAGAAGCTATTTAACTTTTTGTTTGTGATTTAGTAGTCAAAAATGTTTTTTAGTAGTTTTTTTTATGTAAAAAATGACTTTTGTATGGTGTAATATAAAAGTCAAAAAATTATTTTAAATTACACAATTTAAAAAAAATGTAAAAAAATATTTTTAAAATGTATAATTTAAAAGACACTTTTAACTTTTTAGATTGTATAATTTAGAAAAGGGAGTTTCAAGATTGTAAAATTCATAAAAGAAAAACTTTAAATTAGAAGAGTAAAGCAGAGATTTTCAAATTTAGAGAGGTGTAGAAGCGGGGTGCAAAAAGAAATGCCCGTGAATTGATATGGACCAACTTAAAAAAAGATAAAAGTGAGGCCCATAAAATGAAGCAGATCACGCAAGCAGCATCAGATATAATTGACTCTTGGATTTTATTTTTTCTCTTTTTCCATCTCTAAAAATTTTTAGAGACACCCCTTGTCTGTTAGATAAACACCCTTCCATTAATTTCGTGTGATGAAGCTGGTAGAGGTTGTAAAGAGGGGACAAAATTAATTGACTAAAGAGTGTGCGTTTCTTCTAAAAAATTATCTTTTTCAGTGTGGGCAGGTTTTGAAAACAGAAAACAATTGAAAATATTTTTGTATTAAAGATAAAAATAGGAAATAAAAGAGAAAATAATTACTTCACCATGTATTCACGAGATTTGATTTTAAACATATTAGCACATTTTAATGGTATATTCAGTTCAATAATTAATTATATCTATATCTTAAAAATTTTATAACATAAAAAGTAGCTAGTATTTTTTAACTTGGTACGGGATGAAATCAAATAATCGAATAAAGAGGACTCATCTTTTTTATCAATTTGGTGTTCAATTCATTTAGCTTGTGAGTTATGAATTGGTTATTAGACTCAATAATAAAAATATTAAAAACAAACATTTAAAAGTTTTTTAAAAAATTAAAAATAATACGAATTTAACAAATAAAAAATAAGTTTATTTTACGATTAGTAAAATATAAAAAGTAAACTCCATCTACGTACATCATTCAATTCAAACAGCACATAGCGCATTAAAAATTCAAAATGTCTAATTTTTTACATGAAGGATTTATAAATATCAGAATATTAAGAAATTTATCAATATATTTTAGTTATCTGATAAAATTATAAAATAATAATTAATATTTAAAATTGTTAGTAATAAATGGTATTCAAATAAATTAATCCAAAGACTAATCAAGTTAGTTGAATCTAACTTATATAGTCTATGTGTTAAACTTATATAGTTGATTTAAATGCATGTATCCACCGTATTGATAATAACCATGTCGAATCTAATAATTGGATAAAAGATTGGCTTGTAGTAAATTATGCAAGATTCCATAATCTAATGTAGATACTTCTTTCAGAGTAAAATTCAAAAGATATTTAAAATTTAAATTGCGAGGAAGATTGTCAAGAGTATACAAGATCATATATCAAAATTCTAATAAAAATTATAAATTATACTTTTAAGTCTTTTATATAAATAAATGATTTTTTTTTAAGATAAAAAGTGGAGGTTAGTTATTGGTACTTGTTGGTAGAAATCCAAATGTATATGATACTAAAAGTAAGGATAAATGGTAATAGTTCCTATTGAGTGTTATTATATGAAATGAAAAAAAAAAAGTAAGATTAAGAATTTCATATCTCCAAATAGTTTTCTAAATTGTGTTATTAATACATTGCGTTATTTTACAAGATTTTTCTCATTCTAAACTAAATTTGTGGTGATAATGACCATTATTTTAATATTTGTGATTTATATTACAATTTCAAGTTGAAGATTAGTGTTATCCCAATAAAAGATCTCATAACGGGATTTTACGTCTTATTTGGTACATGAAAAGTCAAAATGGATAAGATCAAATAAATTAATACATAATTTTCTTATTTTATTGGTGGTTGTGAAAAAAAGAATATAAATATGTGATGCATGTATGCATTCAATAACAATATTAAATTTGAGGTAATCATCAATAACTTAACAACAATTTTAGGGTTGATAAAAAAAATTAGTATTTACATATTTTCATAGATAATATCGGTCATGAATATTAAATTTGAATACTTTAAATAAATACATATGGATATGGATAATGAATACAAATATTCTAATATTCTAGTTACCTGTATCATAATATTCAATCTAAAAATATTAAAATCAAAGTATATACATGTATCATAATATTCAATTCAAGGATATTTGTTACGTGTTCTCAGTGATTTTCATTGGGATCTATGAAATCAAAGTTGTTTTTTATAGATATAGGTTTCTTATTTAGATTTATGATATTAAAGTTTTTTTAAGAGATCATTTTCTTTTAAACTTGTATTTTATGGTGAAACTTATTTAAATTTACTTTTTAAAAAGATTAAAATTACTTATGCTAATATTGTATTATAAATTTTATTTTATTTATATTTTAAGAAAAAAAAACTTATTTGAGTTTATATTTTAAAGAATTATTTTTAAATATTCTTTTCCCACCAATGTTTTTATGGGGTACTCGGTGGGTAACTAAACATATTTTTTTTATATAGATAAAGTTTCTTAGGCTATCACTAATTACAAAATAAATATAAATAGTTTGTACATTTGTAAAAAAGATCATCATACTCTCTATTTGATGTCAGACTTGGTTTTTCTCAAGGCACTCTTCATTTCTAACACCATTAAGCTTGGTAAGATACTATAATACCATCTAAATATCGCTTAACTTTTTTTATTTATACTTAACATAGCATTCAAACTCACATTTAAAATTTTAACCCTCGTCTAATCTTAAAAAATAATCATTGCTAATACGTTGTAAAAAAAAAAATTATGATAGGTTTGGTGAAATAGAGAAAACGCATTAAAAGTCATTTAGCATTTCACCAACTTATTTTCTAAAAATATTTAAACATCAAAGTTTTTATAAATATCCGACCATCATTTCAAAAAGAAGATTGTTCCTCATAATAAATATATATCCCAAATATTATTTTTAAATTCAACCATATCTAATATGTCGAATGAGTTTATAGTATCGTACAAACAAATGCTTGGGCCTTACGGTAAAACACGTATCTTTTCTCCCACTCCCAGGATCAAAGAATGAAATCTATTTGGCATTTCTGAATGAAGTAATACCCCTTTTTCCTAAATTGTTTACAATTATTAAATGCATATAAAAGTGTGTTCAGTGACCACCAATAATTTTAGTGAGTAGGTTGTTTCATGTGCAAGCAAAGCCCACAGCCTGGCAATCATGTTCAAAATATTTAAAACTGCATCGGATCTTAACTAAGACTATCTTGTCACTTAAACCCATCTAATTTATACACACAACAATTCTGTCTCAAAATGATTGGCTTGTTCCTCTCTTTCAACTTTGTGGACATTCTCAAACACATGCACTACCATAAAGTTTGGTTGTTAAGATGTTACCATACATATACTAATATGTTGCTACAAAATAAATGTTTTTGTCATAATCATCAAACACTAAAATACATTCCTTATAAGGGTTTTCTTTTCTACCCTGTAATAAATCCTTCTACCAATCATTCTACTTCATTTTTCTTTTGCTCCTTTCCAACCTCAACAGCTACACATTGAAACCATTATTTTTTCTATGTTGCTCAAAGCCTCAAACGCATACTTGGATGCCAAGAAAAGCTACCGATCATTGATGATTACCTCAATGTTTGTGAAATAATTAATGAGTTTGGAAATTATTTAATGGGGTAAAATGACATATTAGTCTCTAATCTCTATTGTTCATTTAACTTTCTCCAACTTTAATATCTTATGATTAACACTCATGAGAAAACTTAAGTGTATATTTTTAAAAATTTAAACGTACGTGCAAAAGTTTGAATTTTTTTCTTATAAACAAATAAATTCATTGGAGTTAACCCATGTCCATGATCTGTCATAAGGAAAAGGTTGCAGAAGACACTAAATCAGTCATCAGATAATTAAAACTCATTATAACATCGACACAGATAATCATAACCCAAAAATTAATCTCTAGAACTCAAGACAACAACCTAAGCAAATTCCTCTGCCCAACGATGCCAAACTAAAGTAAAAAGAGAAAAGGGTTGCACCTTACCCTTTTTGTGGGCTCATTTGGTGGTTCACACTTTATCGCTCAAAAGGCAAAATTAACCCTAGGAGTTTCTAAAAGTGTATTTTTTTTTACTATGAAACCGACAAAAGCGGCAATTAGTAAGGAACTACGTGAAACGACTTTACACTAATCATACAATTTGAATAGTTAAAGTGGTTTCCAAGGAAATTTGAAGAAGTGAGTCACAGCGTGAAGTGTGTATCCAATGTTGTGATGGGAAGGTCTCATAATCCATCGTACCAAATGGCTTTTGCTTTATATAGAATCTAAATTCTCGAGGCAAGTCTCTCACTTTATGAAGAGACGTACTTTTTTCTTGTATGAACCGCAAAATAATAGCATTTTGTAAACTTGGACAAACAGCCAAATACCACAAGGATTCTCTAAAGTATATTTAATGTACCTTAATTGCATACGAGCTTTCTTCGATGTCACTAATCATTTTTAAAATATTCCTTTCCTGGGTTGTTACCCTGTTTCATGATAAGCCATTTCGCATGCCACTTTTCTTCGCCGGCCTAATTCATCATATCTTAACCATGAAACTTAACTAAATAATACATTATGACCATTGACATATATGATTCATCTCAAAATCCATGTTTTTGCTTACTTGAGAAAAAGATTGTTGTATTCTATGTTCGGGTCTGTTTAATTTGAAATTTTCATTATCTAACTTAAGTATTCCAAATAATTTTTATACATAATAAAGTTGATCTGGTTTCGTGTATAATGGTTGGATTGAATGATTTTTCATTTTTGATTAAGTAATTTGATTATAAATAATCAGGATGTGTTTGGATGATTTCAGGAGAGATAAATAAAAGAATTGAAATGACTTTTTAAAATTTTTATTTTTTACTTATATATAAACTAATTTTAGTTTATGAAAAATTTCATTTGTTTTTTTCTATTTTAAAAATCTTTATAAAAACGTTGGTCCAAATATGTCCTTAATACATATAATGTATATAATAATAAAAACCAAAAACGTCCCACTATGAGATTCAAGGGAGAAATAAAACATTAAACTCCCTAAACTGGTAAATAAATATTTTAACTTAAACAATTAGATTTGGAGCCATTAGTTTGAATGATAATTTAACGGAAAGATGAAAAAAACTTTTTTATATTTTTTTATATTGTAAATTGGTCTAATCTTTAGTCTTATATACATCTTGTATATAAGACTAAATATTTGTAAGTGATTCAATAATAATCTATATAGTTAGTGACACCATACGCTCCATAATTTTTAGTAAATAAATACTATATTAATAAATGAGTTTAAATATAAATCTTTTTCATAAAATTAGCCATAAGATGAGATTTATCTTATTTTATATACTGTGTAAATTGACCTAAAGTAAAATCTCTATAAAAATATAAATATAAGTAAGAAAAAAGATAACATAATTGTTATTTCATGATTTCGCTTTTGCATCCTTAGTGCTTAGAGTGGTGCTTGAACATTGGAACATTTTTCCAAGTGCACACGTGTGCTAGTTTTTCCAATATAGGGTTGAAATGGAATGAAAAAAAAAAAACATTTATATTACAAAAGATGCTATCAAAGATTATAATATAAATAGTACAACTAGAAACAAAACAAAAACAAAAACTTAATTGATTTATCACGCAAAAGAAGTACTGCCTACACTCATATGAGTAAATTATTGTTAGCACTATATAGTTACTATATTATGGTAGGAATTGAAGTATGAGTATGACTTACATTAAGACCACAAACTAATTCCCTTACTATTTTGAATAAGAAATTGTGTAAAATTTGAGTCATGTCACCTCAGGGACGGTTGCATAATATATCTCTTACATGTAACCTTGTTTTTTCATCAAAGGGGTGGTGCATTAAAGTTTGATTTATTTATTTATCTTACTTGGCCAGGCTTTTCATACAATTAGAGTAGGTATTTGGGCATAATCACAGTCTCTGAGGATGCAAATTTATATTTTTCAGCAAAAATTTAAATGCCAGATTTTTATATTTAATCTATAGATTACCTGCTATCTGAATCATTAAATGGGTTTAATCTATAGATTACCCAGCTCTCTGGACATTCAGTATATGTAGAGTTGTTTGTCAACGTAGGGGATGGTGCATTAATGCTTCATGGACTTGTGGTTCAGAATATAAGATTTAGCATATCATCTATGTGGCAAAGGATTTGCCACTCACTGTATCAATTGCCTACAACCTATGGATAACAGCCCTTCTCTTTCGACCATAACATGTCATAAGAAGTAGAACAAATTAAACTAAACATAAGAAGTAGATTACGCACAACACAACAACCACAATAAAAGTGAAGGCGTGGCAATATCAAAGAAACCAAAGCTAAAGAAGGAAAGGTAAAGTTCATTTTTTCGCCCAACCCAAACCCTTCTGCTTTCCTGTACCAAAATTGTGCGTTCGTCAACGAAGCATGTGACTCTATAACGCTACAAGTAACATATAGCATAGTGCTAGGGAAGTTTCTAGAACTAATATCAAAACTCCCCTCAAATTTTCGTAACATATGGGGCGCTTAAGAACCATATCAAGAAAAGCAAGTATTGACTTTTGCTTGTCAAAACTTCTTTGAAAAATTTACTATCCAATTTAATAAAAACAAATCTAGCCTCACTCGCTTGAATTTTACAATTGAAGAAGCCTTGGTTTATATATATAGTAGAAACATAAAAATAACATTAAATTCATTTATAATGCTTATGCAAACAATAACTTATCTATGCCCTTATTTAGAAATCCAAAAAAGGACAGATTTTTGGTACGTGTGAGGTCATATGTCTGAATTGTGAACGGAAAGCGAAGGAGCAAAGTGTGAGGCATGAGCGTATGCTTGGCAAAATATATGTGGAATCAGAAAACTGAACAAGGGACAGCAGGAACAGTTGCTTTCATGGATCCAAGTAAGCAGTGACTAATGATAAAAGATTCTAAGAAAAAACGTTAATTGTGAGGAAAACCAAGAATGGTCCAGAGCAGGATGCATGGAGGGCTCTCTCACACTATGGTTGGGTCAAAGGCTCTTCTTTTATCTGTCAGAACTGCCAACACACACACAGCCAGCCTGTTCTCCACCCTTTTCCTCACAAATGGACACAGGGCAACCATCTCATGCTCACTCTATTTCTTCCTTTCCCACCATTCCCGGTGCCCGTTTGAACTGCTAACACGTGAATTCCGACCACCATTTCCCATCCATCACTCATTCAGGTCAAATGCTGATTTTATTCATAATCTTCATCTAAAGCTGTCTTCTTTGGTTTACTTTTGCACTCTGCGTCATCCAAATCAAGTGACGTGGTTACACAATTTTTGCAATGATTTTGCAACAACTTCTCTCGTCGCTGGGTCAAAAAAAGAACGCACATGCTGACGTGGTAACATGCGACATTTGTATGAAGACGAAATGAAAAGATAAGCTCCATTTTGACAAAATGATAAATAATTTAAATTAAGAAATGAGGTAAATGGCACTTAAAATCTGATGAAATGGTCAAAGCTTGATCAACAATTTTAAAACTCCCACCTGTAAAAATCAATAATAAAAGAAAAATAGGAACAAAAAAAATGAAATAGACAGGAACGGGGCCAGGGAAGGAAGAAAGCACAGTGCATAATTGACAATATTTTTTGAAGAGCGACCCACCACCACCTTGTGTTGTCCTTTCTTTCCTCTTTTTGAATTTCATTCAATCAAGAAGCCTTTATTACTTTTGTTAAGGTGTGAGTGACCTAGGAGTCCTTGACTCCGGTGGAGGAGTGTGACCCTCCGATCCTTTAGAAGGGTCATCGGAGGACTGACGCAACCCGTCGTCGGTCTCGCCCCGGTTTATGTCCTCGATCATGCGCACCACGTCCTGCATGCTGGGCCTCTGGTCGGGCACCACCGAAACACACGCCATGGCTATTTGCAAGAGCTGAACCATCTCCTCCTCGATGTTGTGATACCTCATGAGCTCCGCGTCGAACACCTCCGCCGTCCACTCTTCGCGGACCACCGACTGGACCCACCTCGGGAGGTCGATGCCCTCCTCCCCAAGCGACGCTTGATTCGGCGCTTTCCCCGTTAGAAGCTCCAACAGCAAGACGCCAAAGCTGTACACGTCAGACTTGAAGCTCACCTTTCGAGTTTCCACCACTTCGGGTGCCCGGTAACCCGCTACCCGGTTCGACGGGGCTCCGTTCCCGAACAGGGGGTTTAGACCAAAGTCCGAAACGCCGGCATCGTGGTCCGGCCCTCGGAGAAGGATGTTGGAAGATTTAATGTTGCCGTGGACCACCTTGCCTGTCACGTGGAGGCACGCCAACCCTCGTGCCGCTCCTACTGCTATTTTCATTCTGCTGTCCCAGTCCAGTGGTGTTCTCCCAGACCCTCTGCTCCCTGCAATATCAATACCAGTGCTCATGTACTTAGTCAAGTAATTGTCATCAACAATCCACTCCACTCCACTCCACCAATCCCTATCTATATTATACACATAATATAATATTATTAATTACTAACACTAATCATGCTCTTTTTAGCCATGTACAATATCCACCATGCAATAATTTCATCACATCGCCAAATTTAAATGTTTCAAGACACAACCATGGATCAAAGGAGGTTGTTGGTTGTGGGATTTTTCTTTTGCTTGGACTCAACACAACCCTTTCAAAAGCTTTCAAAAGCAAAAGGCAGCATGGTCGTGGTCCAAATTCCTTTCTCTTCTTCGTTGGGAAGAGGAGGAGGAGGGAATAGCACGCTTTATTTTTCTATCTTTTCTCTTTTTAAATGAGAGAAAAAAAATGGAAGGAAAAAAAAAAAAAAAAAAAAAAAAAAAGAAAAAAAAAAAAAAAAAAAAAAAAAAAAAAAAAAGAGATAGAAATAATGTCGGTGAGCCACGATGGTATCTCATGAGTGCTTGTTGCTTGGGTTATGCGGAATGCAAGAATGGAAAAATTAAAGAAAGACAATGTCACTCATGAGTAGAGAATGTTTGCTCCTGAAGCATGTATTAAACAAGCGCACTCTACGCTGCTGCACAAAACTTCCCATTTACGATACACTTACAATAACACTGTTTCTATTAAACTATTTTCCCCGTAAGTAAATTAATATAATTAAGATGCAGTGAGAAATAACAGAGACTAGTAAGTAGAACCCACCTCCATTATCAACTTAGAAAGCACCCCACTGCCACTGCCCGCAAATAAGCTAATCACACAACAAACACTTCACAACAATAACAGCAACAACACTAATAAAATATTCGACCCCGCAAATAAAATAATGAACTTCCACAACTACAACAGCTGGAGTAGGAATTCAGCCAAATTAAATACTCATAAAACAACAATGCCAATTCTACCAAACAAAGAATATTCAATTCCAGTATGAACACAACCGAGAGAAGCCGGAAAGGCAAGAGCAAATTGAACATAGTGTTCCCAGATTATAACAATCAAATTGCATTGCATAATAATTACAATTAAGCAGCAAAGAAGAAAAGGAATTAGGTATGTGTTAGATAAGAACAAGATCGTACCGTGAAGTAGAGCAGACAAGCTGCCGGCAGACATGTAATCGTAAACGAGCAATTTCTCGTCCTTGGAGAAGTAAAAGGCTCTGAGAGGCACCACATTCTCGTGCTTAATCTTCCCGAGAACCTCCATTTGCAACTCGAACTCTTTCTTCGTCACCACAACATCCTTCAGCCTCTTCACCACCACCGTCGTACCTTCCTCCAGCACCGCCTTGTACGAAGTCCCCACGCTACCCTTCCCCAACACCTCCGCCGAAGCCCTCAACAAATCCTCCAAATCGAAACTGTATATCCCCCCTTCGAAGAACACCAGCTTGTTCCTCTCCGCCTCCGCCGAACCCCCGGTAATATCCTCCTTCGACGACGACGTCCCCGCCTCAACCGGCACCGCACGCGCCGCCGCCACAGGCTTCGGCGGTTTCGCCGGCTGCCGGCGTCGCCTCCGGAGGCACAGCAACAGCAGCAGCAGCAGCAACGCCGCGGCGAGAACGGACCCGACGACGATTGCGACAATGGCGCCCGTGGAGAGCTTCTTGGACTTCTTATGCGTCGTGGCCGGGGTTGAATTGGAGGAGGGAGACGGCGCCGGAGCGGGGAAGAAGGGGTTGCAGGCCTTCAACGGCGGGCCACAGAGATCTAAGTTTTCGGCGAATGAGGACTCGGGGAAAGAGGACAGCGTCTCCGGAATGGAACCGTTGAGGCGGTTGTAGGAAACGTTGAAGTTCACAAGCTTGGCAGTGATGCTAGGGATTTTTCCAGAGAAGCTGTTGTGTTCGAGGAAGAGGCCAGTGAGGTGGGTTAAGTTGTTGACGGAGAAAGGGATTTGGCCGCTGAAGTTGTTGGAGGAGAGATCCAAGCGAGTGAGTCGAGTGAGGCGAGTCAGACTCGGAGGGAACTCACCGGAGAACTGGTTCTTCTGGAGGTAGAGGTTGCGGAGGAAGGTGAGGTTTGAGAAATCGCTCGGGATCTCGCCGGTGAGGGCGTTGGAGCGGAGACTGAGGATCCGAAGCTGGGAGAGGCGACCGATTGTGGCGGGTGGGACGGGACCCACGAGGCCGACGGCGGGTAAACGGAGCGAATATACGAAGGAGCGTGAGTCGTCGCATTTGACACCCACCCAGTCGCATGCGGAAGCGGAAGCGTTCCATTGGAGGCGGTTGGAGTGTGGGGTTTGGGAGAGGAAAGCAAGGAGCGCTTGCTTGTCCTGAGTCGGCTCCGAGTTGACTCTGACATGGGAACTCAGTTGGAGGAGGAAAACGATAATTGTGAACAACTCCATTGGGTGAGGTTTCAGGAATCCGAATTAGAGAAGAAGAAGAAGATGGAGGGAAATATGGCACTGTTTATCCGGCGAAACACCATAAGAAAAAGAGTAGTGGGAATTGTGTGAGTGGAGTTTGGGAAAGAGTAGAAGGTATCATGTTTTTTTTAGTATAAATAGAAGAAACAAGGTATCATGTTCTTTAAATATGTACTCTAATGTAATGTAATGTGATGTATCACACTATCACGAGCTTCAAAGCTAAAAAAAAAAAATAAAACACTCTCGCTGCCGCTGGTCCAAAAACTCCTTACGTTTCAGTTTTTACAAGGCTGTTTTCACCGCTTCCACCACATCGCACGCGCTTCTGTCCTGCGTGGTGTTTCTAATTTATTTACTTTTTATTTTCAACTTATTAATTAATTGATAAAAGCGAAGAGAGGAAGAAAAGTTGCCAATGGGCCAACGATTGCTTTAATCTTTATTTTAGGAGGCAAAACAAAAGGACAAAATAGAACAAAGAGGGGGTTTTGTCGCTGATATGTTATAGGTTAGAGGCACATGTGAGATAAGATTTTGGAATGGTTAAAAGTTTTACCATGGGCCAGCAGGGAAGGTGTAAACTTGTGAGAAGATTTGTGATTTGTGGAATGGAATGGGTTGGTTTTGGTTTTTGGTCCACACCATCTATGGCGTGGCTAAATGAAGGAAATGTGGGCCTGGTTTTTGATGGGGCAGTTTAGGTCCGTGAAAAGGTACTCGGCTTCAGGAATTGGCTTCTCACCATATTAGCAGTTCTTAATGCAGCTCTTCATAAATTGATAGATAGATAGATATACTAATGTTGTGCTAGTTTTGAATGAACGTTGAATCTTTGACGTGCTGAAATGGACGGTGATCAACCATTTTGATTACAATTGATTGAAATTAATTGGGAAATGGACAGTTACGCTTTACTTTGCTTTGACCACAACATAACAATATCACTGAAATGCGGTCCTATTAAATCCTCCCTCTATTATCATTAATTTATTAATTTATACGTTAACTCTCACCTTTCGTACGCGTCCCATAAACTCTCTAATTAATATTATTACATATTTTCTCTCTCTAACCTAAATCAACTCTCTTTTTCTAAATAAAGAAAACAAACTTAATTTAAATCAAGAGACAAAATATTATTTAGTGGATATAATTTTACAATTTCTTAAATATAAAACAAAACATTTAACAAAATTCTCTTTATTTTATTCCCAGGAAAAATTGATAGAAAATCTTGGAAGAATTTTTATTCTACTATTGTATTTACTGTAAAAATTATTATCTATTTTAATATTTTAGTATGTTCTTACTTGGGTTTTATATCTGTATTTCTTAAAGTTCTCATGTAAGATTTTAAAATAATAATTTTATTCTAATAAAATAACTATGGGATTATTTATTTTACTCCCTTTTATTTCAATGCCACACAATAAGTCCATACATATAAGTTAAATAAATATTAAATTCAAAGTAAAGATATAACTGATAAAAAAATATTAGAGACAACTTATAAATAGATATAAAAATCATTTAAAAACTCAATAACTGAAAAGGAACACAGAATAACAGCACAATAATAATACACTAAACGGATATTAAAAATGTCGGTCAACCCCTAAAATAATAAGTTACAACGTTCCTTTGAGATGTTCTATTTCAAAAAACCATTCTATGAAGAAAAACAGGTGTTTTTAATTGCACATTTAAAGAAGTTACAAGATGTTCTTTCATCATTTATTTCTTCCAGTTTTACTAAAGTCCCAAGTAAAGAAGACGTTTTGATGAAGAAAAAATTAGGTATTTTTAAGTGCACGTTATAGAAATTCTCAAATAGTCTTTTATGATTTATTTCTACAAGCTTCTTTAGTCACATATTTCTTCAAATTTTACTGAAGTTTCAAATAAAGAAGTCATCTTTTTAAGAAAAAAAATTAGGCCTTTTCAATGGCATATTAAAGAAACTGTAAAATACTCTTTCATCATTTATTTCTTCAAGTTTGAATAAAGAAGTCATTCCATGAAGGAAAATTGAGTTTTTTTTTTTTAACTGATTATTAAAGAAGGTCTAAAATATTCTTTAGTCATTTACTTCTCTAAGTTGTACTTTTTAAAGTTGGAATGCTTAATTTATTTATTTTTTATAATATTCCTTATAACCATGGTCGTTTTATGGAAAGTAATCAATTTTTTTAGACAATGTCAGTTATTTATTGTAAAACAATAGTAAAAAAAGGTACTTGAAGTGTATTTTAAAAAGATTTATATGAAGAATATTTTAGCATAAGTCACTGCTTTTAGATTGACTGCAGTAAAAGATTTTAATGTATATATATGAATTGAATATAATAACTTGGGTTTGATAGTAGTGAACTAAGGTGAGTTGTATCTCCTCATCTTCTTACTTATAAATGTGGTTTTATGAAAATTATATTAGTATTGTTTAACTAACATTTTTGTTTAAAGTAACTTTTAAGAATACTATGTCATGCATAACATAATTTTCTTAAAAAAAATTAACTAGCTATTCAACCTTAATTCATTATGCCTTTAGGTTCTTAAATTTTTTTTTTATGAATATAATGTGATATAATATTTATAACATTGGTGAATTAGGTAATTAAAAGATGCATTCTTTTATAATAGGATTCTTTTTAGAAAAAGAATTTGAATAATGATGGAACAATTAAAAAATGCATTGTAGTAGATCATTATGTTGCTATCTCTCCATCAACCTAATCATAGGATAGAATTAGTGTTGATCTTTCGTTAATCTAATCTACATTATTTTAGTCTCAAGACATGAAGTTAGTGACCTCCTAACTCTTCACTGGTTGGTATTTTAATATGATCAAAGTTATCAATAAAACCTTTAAGATTTCATTAAATTTGTTCTATCAAAACTTATCACACTAAATACAAGTTGTACCTCTCCTGAATACTAAATAACTTATCAACATATCTCAATAAATTATGGATATCAATCTCTAATTTTACTTGGTCTCACATATTGGCAGTGCATTATAGACATGAATTATTAACTTTATTCAATTTCAGATCACTTACTTAACTTCAGATCACTTACTTCAAAATATAAAAATGTAAATATTTAATAATATTTTAGTTTTTCATCTTTACATATGATAAAAAAGCACTCAACAAATCGGATTAACTTTTACTAAAGTAAAAAATTCTTATATAAACAAAAATATAACTAAAAATAACGTAGTTTTATTTTATTTCGCTCAAGTAAAAATTTCATAGCTAAAACAAAATTTTGACACTAGAATAAAATTCCATTGTTAATTTGTTATTACCGAAAATTTACACTACCTAAACTTTTATTTAAATGAAAAGCTCGAAACCTGAAAATTAGTTTTTATTTCATTAATGTGACTCTTTCTTAACATTTTTTCTCCAGTATATCAATTCATGTTTTGGTGGTTTGCTTTTATATGATTGTTCTTTTAAAAAATAAAATAAAATAAAATATACATGAACTCGATTAGCCGCAGAACCATTTTGATTAATCAGAATGATAATGATGAGAAACATTAGTTTAAATTCTTATTTTGACTTACATATTCAATCGGAGTAGGGTGTGTAAAGCTTTATTTTTTCAAGAATACAACTAATAAACTAAATAACAAAATAATGAGAATATGCAAATAGCATAGAATTACATTAATGGTGCCGGCAATGGAATAACAGTGGACTTAGTCCCAGTCATCAACCCACACATCCCGTATTATTATTATTTTTTGTTTTTTCATGTGTTCTACATTTGTTCTTCAAGCAATGCCATGTGGAACTATGGATATGATAATAATTTATATGTCTACCTGTACATGCACTGTAAGTTATTAGAATAAGATGACTTTAGGTTTATCTTTTGACATATGTCAAATGAATCACACTACATAAATAAAAAATAAAAAAGTTGAGTTTTTCAAATTGACGAGAAAATGTCTTGCTTAATAATTTATCACACTTTGTTATAAACTCGTCTAAATCCCTTATACAAAACTCTGTCGCATGTACAACATTTTTTTTTACATTGTTGATGTTGTACAATAAATCTTTTACTCAAAAGTTAATCAGATGTCATTTTATATATATACTCAAAACACACAATACAAATTTAACATATTCATATTGTGGAAGTCCTTTGTCTGATGGTGTAGGCAAATGTTCAGAGAAACCCTCTTGATATACTCTTGTAGCCATAATGCAAAGTATAAACATACACAAATTCTCATATACAAGGTTGGTACTTAAAATGATGAAGCATAATGCTCCAAGACAAGTATAACAGCTTAATGTGCTACAAAATTATTATTGAAGATTTTTTTTCCTTAAAACTTACTTGATAACATATTTTGTTACTTCATAAAGAGTTGTCATCATTTTGAATTGAACACTTCCTTTTTTCCCAACAAAAAAATCATTAAATTACTTAATGTTCTTCACTTGTAGACCCTATATTATTTTAAATAAGTTTGTTTTAACTTACCCAATAAATTTTCTTTTCATCACCTTTGCTATATCTCATAAAGATTCTATTTTATATCTCCATAAATTTTATAATTACCATATTAAGTATCTTGAAAAAAGATAGAAAAGATTAAAGTAAATCCATCCACGTCGAATTTAAGAAACATAGCTTCCCTATTCAAAACAGTACTTTATGTTCTTGTTGACAATTTCTTTAAGAATCTTTTAATAATTGGATTTCATGTCTCTTCCCTCCTTGGATTTGCTCTAATCTAATATTCAAAATTACAAAGGAGAATGACAAATATTAGTATATTATATTTCAAAATACGAAACTATCAGCATTGACACGGACAGTGTAAAATAAAATAGTAATAAAACAAATTGTCAATAAATAAAACTTATCATTCTTTTTTAAATAATATACAAATAGGTAAGGAAGATAAAATTAAAAAAATGTAATATATATATATATATATATATATATATACGCGTGTCTTTTTATGTTTAAAAAATAATTACTACTAAAAATACATATATATTAATATTTTGTTTATTGATAAGTCTATTAATAAGTTAATAAGAAAAGAAAATTACGCTACACCATCTCACAATCTAACTTGTGATTTTCCTTTTCTTTTTTACTTTTTTTATAAGTTGACTTTTCTCACTCTCTCCACTCACTCCCTAATTTCCCCAATTTCTATAGTTTTTTTTTTCCTTCTAACAAGTATTCCTTTATAAGCATTATATCCTATTACAGTATAATAATATTATCATATGCTAAAACGTAATGTTGTTTTAACGTTGAGGTTTATTTTATCCTTTTTAACTAGTTTAAATAATTTTTTTTCATATTCCAATACCCTGCATTTATGTCTTTTTTACAATGTATTTTGGTGTTCAATTTAAATCAAATTTAATTATTATTAATAGTATTATCCTATTACAGTATTTTAATATTATCCTATTATCATAAAAACGTAATATTGTTTTAACGGTCGAGGTTTATTTTATCCTTTTTTTAACTTGTTTAAATAATTCTTTTTTCATATTCCAATACCCTGCATTTATGTCTTTTTTACAATGTATTTTGATGTTCAATTTAAACCAAATTTAATTATTATTAATCATCTAGTATTAAATCTTAAAAAATTAATAAAAATAACGTCACAATTGAATATGATTGTAGAAAGTGTTAATTTGTGTGGATTGTGATTTTATAAAAATTGAACTAGACTTTTAAATTATATTTTTTCTAACAGGTTAGTATTTATATAATTTTTGGGTCATAAGTATATTATTTTTCGCAATTTCATGATTTTATTTCGGGCATAAAATTCACCTCAGCCCAAACGGGATAAATATATATCTTGTGACTTAATTTTTATCTATTTGTAATTGCGGTGTTATTTTTAAGAGACAATCTCTTAACATAACTCTTAAATAGTCGAAACAAAATTTTATTTTAACCATAGTGAATAATTTAGAAAATATCGCAACTTGATTATCATAATTTAAAGACAACAAATGAACTCATCTGTAGATATTATTTAAATTTGTCTTGATTTTAATGGAGAATTTCCATTTGGATTGGGTATAAATAATATTTCACTTTTTAAATTAAGTATGGAGATATAGATGAGTATGTACATATTCGCTCCATCCTCGTCTCAATACTCATCATCGTTTTTATTTTAAATTATTAAAATATTTTTAACTTATTAGATAACCTAAAAAATTTATATTAACTTTTTTTTATTTTTAATTTTGTAATTTATTTTTAATCATATATTTGATTATTTATACTCTTTTATATAATTATTTAGCTTTTATCCATTTGTTATTAAATACTTTTTATCTAATACTTATTATTATAATTTATTTCTTAAAAAATATGTATTCTTTTGACATTAAATACATAATAATAACATGTTTTCTTTATAGTGATTTTTATTTTTTATAAAAAATTATTTAACTAATATTTTAAATAATCAATCGGTCAAGATAAACATGAATACAAATATTTGTTCCTCGGACAAGAATGAGACAAAGAAATTCTTAAATATAATAATGGAAAAAGAAATAAAGATAAATTTTCATTTTAGAACAAAAATGAGATAGTAAAACTTGCAATTGTCTCGCCTCCTTCATGTTCATGAAGAAGGTATTTGATCATTATATATTATTGATTGTTCTTTAAATTTATGCTGGTAAAAAGGAAATAAATAAATAATTGAGAAATTAATGAAAAAGGAATTTTTTTTTATAAGAAATAAATATGATGTATTATTTTTGTTCTTTGTTGACAATTTTCTTAAAACTTTTTTAATAATTTAATTTCATATCTCTTTCCTACTTGGATTTGCTCCAATCAATATTCCAAAATTACAAATGAGAATCACAAATATTAGTATATTGTTATATTTTGAGGTACGAAACTATCAACATTCACACGGACAGTGTAAAATAAAATAGTAATAAAAAAAATAATTGTAGAAAAAATAAAACTTATCATTCTTATTTAAAAAATATATAAATATATATATATAAAATAAAAATAAAAAAAAAAATATAAAAATTAATATATATATATATATATATATATATATATATATATATATATATGTGTTTTTATATTTTTAAAAATATTTTAATAATTTGTTTATTGACAATTCTATTAATAAGTTAATAAGAAAATTGACGTTACACCATCTCATACAGATGATAAATAAATTCATCTATATAGATATTATTTGAACATTTATTAATTTTAATGTAGAGTTTTTACTTAAACTGGATATTATGATTTTTTAAATTGGGTAAAGGAACAAAGATACTCATTTCTGTCTCCATGTATGTTGTTAAGAAAATTGAAAAAAAGAATATCGAAAAAATCGCATAAAAACAAGAACTGACTCAAAATTCAAATAAGGCAATGACATCACCTTTCACCCAAAACCTGAAGGTATTAGATTTGTGAATCTTCTTTCTTATATGTTACTCAAGAATCTCATTTCTATTAAATGTGAGACTTATATTCATATTTTGATACCTAACACTTGATACTCATCATTCTCTTCATAGTCATTCTTATTTTAAATTACTAAAATATTTTTAATTTATTACATTCTCTTCATAATCATTCTTATTTTAAATTACTAAGACATTTTTAATTTATTAGATAACTTAAAAAACTTATATTAACTTTTGTTTTATACTTTATTTCATAATTTACTTTTAGATCATATATTTGATTATTTATACTATTTTATATAATTATTAAACTTTTATCAAATTGTTATTAAATACTTTCATTTGGTATTTATAATTATAATTTATTTCTTATACTGATATTAAAGAAAATAAATATATCATTTTAACATTAAATACTTGATAATAACATGTTTTCTTTATAATATTTTTTATTTTTTTATAAAAATTTATTTAATTAATATTTGAAATAGTCAATGTTCGAAAATAGGCATGGATACGTTATTTGACGAAACAAGAATGAGAAAAAAAAATCATACTCATTAAATCATTAAATATGAGAATGAAGAATGGAAACAAGGATAAATTTTTATTTTAGAAGGAAGATGAGATAGTAAAACTTGCAACTCTCACCTCCTACAATATTGTTAAGAAGGTATTTGATAATTATATATTATTAATTGTCCTTTAAATTTATGATGGTAAAAAGGAATTAAATGAAAAATAAAAATGAATGAAAAAATAATTTTTATAAGAAATAAATAAGATGTATTCTTTATTATTAAATTTTTATTTATTAAAATTAATATTATTTTTAAATCTTATTATTATTATTATTATTATTATAAAAGAGTAAAAACAAACAAAAATCCATTTAAAATAAATTATAGTCATAAAAATATTTATTTCTTCCTAATTTAGCAACATAATTGTTACATTTTTAATCATTTCTTTAGAGTGGAAAATTCAGTTTCCTCTCATTTATTTCTTTCTTCTTTTTTCACACAACCTACCACTCATTTTCCATACATTCATCCTTTCCACCGTTCATTTCGAACTATTCCTTAACGTGATTGACATTTGAGAGAGCTCAATGGCCATCATTTTGCTTCAAGCAATTGGAAATCTAAAATTATTCTTAACACAGAGCTATAATCAAGACTTGAACTCTTGGGTAAAAATACTTACTTTACAAAATATTCAGATTGTCTACTATAAAAGTAAAGTTAAATATTAACAACAGAGATGAAAAATCAATGCTGATCTGAATAATCCATGTATTAAAGGTAAAGTGAGACTTACTAAACTGGAGTTTGAAAAAAAAAAAAAATCTAGCCCAATAACCTAGATTCAGCTTCTTAAACAATTCTAAAAAAATCAGTCAAATTATAGCTTGAACTTCATTAATTATTTTAAATTACACGAATTAATAAATTAATTGTTTTTATCCGAAAGATTTAAACCATGTAATGAATAAACAGGGTGAACTAAAGATTTAACTTTTATCTATTTTTATTCAAGACCAATGAGATTGAACATGGAGTAAGTTGAACTAACAAATTTTAATTCAAAAGAAACTCAAACTAGAATTAACCAATGATAAGTTGAAGAACAGTACAAGTATCTTTTTCTTGTAATCACAAATTTGAATAGAGGGCAAGTGGTAGGTCATGTTATATTCCAAATTACTTGAATATTGAGCATGCCATGATTGACATTAATATAGCTCAAGATTCAATTAATATCATTCATGGCCCAATTGGCCCTCCAAACAATGAATAGTGGCACTTCCTTCTTCTCACCCTTAACTCATTTTTTCGCATCCAAAATGAATGACCAATGTTAATACACACATGGCTTCAATTAATAAGATTTAAGATAAAAGGTTCATACATTATTTTTTGTGACTTCCATTTTTGGATAAAGGTCACAGATGCTTCCGTTTGGAGCTAAAGTAGAGTATTTATGCGAAGTTGCAATTCTGCACGTTTGCGTTGGCGATTCTAAAACGGTACCCAATAATGGCAAAGTCATGTTTTTGACACACAACTATTCCTTTGGTCGTTTTCATCTTAGATCTATTTCCATTAGAAGGTCTCATTATTATACTTAATTTACTTTTTTATAATGTAAACATTTATTTATGAAACTTTTAATTCTAAAATAATTAGTAACGAGTCCCAAAAATAAATGTTTCTACCATGTCCTATACAATTACACATATATATACACGATGTATAAAAAATGTTATGTATTCAAATAAATATAATCCTATAATAATAATAATAACTTTTAATCTATTAGATAAAGGAATAATAGAAAAAGTAGGATATAAATGAAGTTGATATTGTAATTGTTTTGGTATATTAAATAATATCACGAATAAATTTAAAATACATCAAATTAAATGTAATGATTGATTCTAATAATATTATTTTAATAAATTTAAAATTAGAATATTAACATTACTGTAAAGATAATTCTAAAGAAAAATTTTTATTATTATTTCTTTAAACTTTGAATCAATGACTTATTTTAATATATTAAATAATTTTACATTACTTATCAATTAAGATAAATGATAAGTTAAATATTTATTCTTCTCTAAATCTAATGAGACGCCTTAAAATAATTGTAAGGATCCAAATTTTAAAATAAATAATATTTATATAATAATAAATCCTAATGATATTATGGAAACAATAATTATGCATAATATTTATAATGGTCCAAATTTGTAATGGAAAGGCTTTTAAAATCTATCTACTTAATATGAATGCTAATCATTAATACTAAAGTGCCATAGATATATTCTTCATCACCAAACATAAAAAAAATATTGACGAGATAATTCTTTTGAAATTGTTATTGTAAATTTGAAAGTTAACCTTTATTATAAAGTTATTCTTAACACTAAGGGATTATTTGGTTGGAAATCTGCTGTAACTATAAAAATATGTGAAAAGATCGCCTCTCGAGGAAAAAAATAATAAAATTATGAAAACTAGAGAAATTTTCTTTCTTCGCATAAGTAAAGGATTTGCATATAAAGATAAGTAAACATAATAAAATATTTATTATATAATAAATATATATCATAATAAATATATTATTATATTAAATATATATTATATTGTTTATTTAATTAATTCTTATTATGAATTTAGTTATATTTATATTATAATATAATATAACATAATAATAATAAATTTATAAAATAATAATAAAAGTAAGATAATTATAAAAAATCAATAATATTAATGTTAAAAACTAAATATAATAATAAAATAATTACAAAGTAATAATAACAAAAATAAAACTTATATTAACAAAATAAAAAATTAATAATATTATTAATATTAATAATAATAATTTTATTACATCATTCACAAATTGGCATAAACTTTCTTTTTATTTCTTATCATCTTTCTTAATTCAAACACATATATACTTTCCTTTCAAATCATCTATTTTTCATCCTCTAATTCACATACAATATAAAAGTTTTATAAGTTACTAGAAGAATTTTATCCAATAACCATTATAGAAAATGTTTAGGATTTATACTTTATCCAATAACTATTATAGAAAATGTTTAGGGTTTCAAGTATAAAGAAGAAAAATATAAAAATCTGAGATAAAGAATATTAAGCTCCTAACACGCTTAATTAAAAAACAATTAATTTTATATATCTCAACTGTGATTTTTGCAGAAAATAGACACTTCTATTTAAAAAGCTACAAATGAGTCATGGAATTCAAAACAATAAATAAAAATAATAATTAATGATGAGGGATGGTTAAAAAGCTACAACCTCTTTCGTCAAAAGTGTACAAAAGAAAGAATTGAGAAATTTCAACATTCTTAATCAAAGATGATGATAAATGATTAAGTGTGTTAATTAGGTGTCCCCTTGTTCTATATTTTATAAATCCTAATTTTTAATTAATATCATCTAATTTGTATTTTTTAAACAATTATAAGTATTATAATTTTCCATTTATTTTTTAATAGTTTGAATAGTTTTAGTGAATCTTTATGTTAATGATTAGTAGGTCTTAGAATCAACTACTTAGATTATTTTCTTTTAACAAGAGGTTAGGTTAATGGTACCTAGTCCTATTACCAATTAGTCCATTATAAATATCTTATGATTTGAATTTGATAGGGGTTATCAATTGAGTTATAATAGTATAGTTCTAATCTCTAAATTAATTATCCTTAATTACCTCAGCCTTTTAAAACATCTTAATGAATTAAAAGAATAATTATTTAAAAAATAGTTTTAAATATCAAAAAGAGTATTTTAAAAGACCATGTCCTGATGTTCATTTTTTATTAAACTTTTCGTCATTTTAAGTTTGTCATCACAGTTTCCTTTCTATTACGTCCTCCGATATTCCATTCATACTCCTCTCCCTTTTTATCATTTATAACCATCTTCTTTAGTCTCTCTCTCTATATATAATTGACTGCATTAGGAATATTGTGATTCGATATGTATGAAAAGAGACATGTTTTAAAGTCAAGAAAAACATTATTTCTTTGTTTTGGCGAAGCAACTACTTTAGTTTGTTGTCATTGATTTCTTCTTCACAATCATGAACGTCTTCAACATTTTGTTGAATATTTTTATCCTCGGATTCTTCAATTATCCTTCTTTCCATTGAATGATATTTTGGTATAAATTGACCATTTTTACCGATTTCATCAACTAACATTTGGCAATGAGGATAATGGTTGTTTTGCAAAACTTAAAAAAAAATAAAAAAAAAACTTAATTTCATTGACAAAAAATAACATAACCTTTCTTCCCCTTTACATTTTCATCTGTATATAATCACATGAAAACGCAACAAAACATAAAATTGGATGAACCAATTAAATTAAAATAATTCTATAAATTAAAAACTTTCGTTTATAACCAAAGACACGAATAAAAAATAAATTTATGGATAGAAGGACAATAAAAAATTCAACAAAAAAGTGATTCATATTAAATATATTTAAACAGATAACAACACTTGTTAATAATAAAATCAAGAGTCAAGGACAAAATAAATTCATTACAATATTAATAATACATTTATAGATATCACATTATGTAAAAACTCTTTTTATAAATTTCTTATTATTTAATATTTTAATCTATGTAACCCAAATTAAAAATGAAGTAAAAGAATTTTATATATCATAAGTTTTTATTTTATTTTATTTAAATATTGATGAATATATCAAAGTCAACACACCACTATGTGACTAAAACGGATATAATTCAACAAACTCACATGATATACCTATTCAAATTTATCCTTTAAATCCACATTATATATAATAATAATCATTAATAAAATAACATTTTTAACCTTTTTCAACTATTATATGCACATATACATAATATTTTAATACAAATCAATTTCATCCAATATTGCCATTCAAGCGAAAGTCAATACTTAAAAAGGAAGTTCATTTGCTTCGGTATGAAAAAAAAATGGCAAACGTCATCTTAAATTATAATTTTTAATGATTTGAAACTATAAAAAGACAAGATTATATCTCAATAATCCTACATAAATTAAATAGATTAAACTTGGGCAGTTTACATTAAAGAAATAAGCTATATATATCGAAGCCTGATATAATTAAACTCTTTTTATATGTATTATTTTCTTTTTAACATCTTAATAGAAGCAATTATTAGTCATTTTTAATTGTATTAAATGTATATATTCTCTAAAACTGAATTAGTCTATGCAGACTATTCATTCTCATTGGAATTTTGCACTTCTGAGTTATGATAATGAAATACAATGGCGAATGAGGAAGATAAGGTTTTGAATAAAGGCCTTAGATAGAAAACTTGTAAGAGTTTGTGTTGGATAGTATAGTAAATAAATTGATAACGATTCGTTAACAAACACACACATAAATTAAGAAATCACTTGTATCTGTATATCTTTTCCTACATTAAAAATAATGATAGGAAATTGGTAAAAAAAAAATTATATAATTTTATATTTTCACATTTTACATGTATGTAAAAGTGACATTATCAATTAATTAAAACAATTCTTAGTATACTTTTTAAGATCATTATCATACTTTTAAAAGTTAATCATATATATATATATATATATATATATATATATATATATTACCGTTTATCATTATTTATGGATTTTACTTCTTATATTTTTTAATATTTTGGCTTAATTGTAATTATGATCGATTTATATTTAACTTGGCTTAATTCTCAGTTCAATTATTTATAGTTTGAAAAAAGAAAAAAAAAGGAATTGGCTAAGGTCAAAGAATGTTTGTCCTATGATATCCATTGGTTTCCAGAACATCCTCAATGAAGCACCCCAAATTGTCATTCTAATGCTGAATGGAGTCGTAGTAGTAAATTCCCAAGTTCCAGAGCTCTGCTTTGTTTTCTGCCTTCGAAAATCAAAACTACACGCGACAGAATCCACACCCTTTTCAACTATAACCTCCAACACAGGCAGATCCTTACCCTGTTGCATCGAGCCATGGCTTCTATGTCTATCAACATTCTCAGAGACCATAGGGTAGGGGCGTATGATGCACTGCTTAAGCCCAGCTTTCGTACTCCCATCTGGAGGAAGTTTCGTAATTCCCATCTGGGTATGCTTGATCCGTGCTTCTTTGATTTTTCCCTCTCACTGAGTCTTTCTTTCCCTTGTTGATAAGCTTCGTATTCTTGTTTGTCTTTATAGAAGTGAAAGGCCACTTTTATCTGTCTGAGAGCGGAGGAAGCTGTGCAATTCGAAGCGACTTGCGAGGTCCAGTTGTTGCTATTGTAGAATTTCCTTTAACCCTTCAAGGGTATAGAAGAAGGTAATATTTTAACCCCTCTCTGATTCCAAAGTTAGTACATGCTTATGGTGTTCAGTTTATTGAAGAATGGTGTACAAGCTATTGGACCAGTGCCACTTGCTGTTGACTGTTCTGGATTTGAGGAATGGAATCGATACAGCCACACTACTTGCGGGCTATGATGAATTTGAAATTCTTTCCTGAGAAGCCAGATAGGTGTAGGCCCCCTAATTGTTAGAACCAAGAATCTGTTGGCTTATCTCAAAATAATTTGCGAAAGTCTGAAACTTTACAGCTATTACCTGAGATTATCTGGGGGAGCTTCTGTTTACCGTTATTGTGCGGTTGAAGTTCTGCAATCACGGGTTTAGGAAAGGTGGCAAATTGTTAAGTATTCCACGAAGGCAAGTGCTCTTCTTGCACGTGCATGGAATCATTGATTGAGTTTATTTGCAAGTAAAGATATGTGCCTTTGGCAAAAAGTTTTCGATTCTTTTATTTAAAGAAGGTATGAAGGAGAGGGGAAAAGAGGAAAACTGGAAAAGGCTAAACACAGTGAGTGGAAATAATAAACATTGTAGTAGCGCCTTTTTTGATATCTTGCTTTTCAGCTGATAATGATATCCGAGCAATTGAAGTTACACTAAATATCTTCTGATGAAAATGAAGGCATATTAGATTTTTCTTACTGGAAAAACGAAATGAGTCATATTGATTGTTCAGAGTCTTAATTCCTGTGTTACAGACAATAAACTGAGGGTTTTCAATGTACTACTTTATATTGAGCAAGATGGTCAATGTTTTTTCCTTCAACTCTCCATTGGATTTGAAAATTATTTACCTTCCATGACAGCACTAAGTTACTAGACCTCGGAACAAATTGTTTTATAGAGCCATGTAGAAGCGCTTAATGTGAAAAAAGGCTGGCAAATCTTGATATCCTGAATTTTCTTAAGAAAATAAATCTACAGAAGTATTTGCAGTGAATGATGAAACTACAATTTCTATGAAGAAGAAACAGCATACGCTTGTATTGAAAAGAAAAGAAAAAAAGAAACCGTGCTCCCTTTCACATTTCCAACAGTTGCTTTTATTGATGAGTTTTGGAATAACAATTTGCTAATGATTAACATATAAGCAGCATCTGGTGTAGGTAATCTTTTGATCTATTTTCAGGTGCTTCAACGTTGACTTTCTCATTCTTGATTTTAAGTGCTAGTGAATTATTTGTTGCTATGTTTAGGAACTCTCAAATATTTAACAAGGCTACTACAGACATATCTGGAGATATTCCTGAAAGTGCTGGTGAGCTGAGCCAGTATGAGAAAGTGATTGAAACCTTAACAATTCTTTTTCCTGTTTGGGTGAGTCTGATACTTCTTCAATATAGCATCTCAATTTTTCTATTTTCTTTATTGGTTTGTAGTTTGAGAGTTTGCTAACTTACATGGGCAGGTCATCTTGGGGGCCATTGTCGGCATTTGCAAGCCAACTGCTGTAATTACTCTGACTTTTTCAGCTATGTACATAATTAAGTGGAAATATGATTAACTGCTGTGAAGTTATGGCTCTATTCCAGGTAACTTGGTTGGAGAAGGATCTTTTTACTCTTGGCTTGGGTTTTCTCATGCTCTCTATGGGATTGACATTGACATTTGAGGATTTCAGACGGTGTTTTCGAAATCCATGGACTGTAAGGGACGATAACTGATGCTTAAAGGATTTTTTTTTTCCTTCTTTTAAATGTTCTTGGTTTTGTTTTTGCAGGTGGGTGTAGGGTTTCTTGCACAATATTTAATTAAACCCATGCTAGGCTTTGCCATTGTAATGGTATTTTTTGTTATTACCTGAGCTCTTCCATACTTCACTGTCCCTTTGCTTTGTTTAGATCAGCTCTTCAAACGTGTTACATTCATGAGATTGTTGTCAAAAACATTATGTCATGGTAATGATTAATTGATTATTTATATTACATTTGATATTATCTTTTGATTAGAGTTTTTTTTGTTTAATCAAAGAATTAAAATGTCTTTTTGATAATATGAAAATGATGATATTGGCCATGTATTGGTTGTTTGCCCCTTAATTCTGTTGTCAATAATATTGTAAGCTGAGACAAAGTCTATGCTATATTTCCAATATATTCTATATCTTTGACAAGGTTATTCTTAATGGACTGGCATAGTTATCTTTCGTGACAGGATTAAAATCAGAAGCCTAAGATTTTTTTTAAATATTATAAACATACAGGTGCCATGGAGCTTAATGTAAACTATGTGTGCTACTCCTTGATGTCATTTTTTGGTATGAATCCCATTTTTTATTTCTTTGAAGTAGAAACGATATACAACCTGGCTAAGAGTGGCAGATAATTATAGGCCTCTTAATCATGTAATTAAGGCTTTTATTTATTTGATTATTAGGCATCCCTCTCAATTTAGTATCTTATTAAGATATAAGATCAATGATAATTACCCTGAAGGCATCTGTAGCTTCCATGAATATGGGTGTAGGACTCAGTATAGGTATTTATTTATTTGGGTCAATTTGGGCATCTGCAGTTGCTTGTTCTGATTATGGTTAGAGGCTGTAGTTCAATACCTATGGTTGTTTGGTCTGTCACTTCTGTTTACTAGTCCTGTTATTGTTTATCTATCTGAAGAGTTTGTGCCTTATCTTATTATACTGGCTAGTGTATTATGCATCATAAGAACTAACATCAATATCTGATTCCCAGACTCTAAAACTTTCAGCTCCTCTTGCAACTGGTCTTATTCTGGTCTCATGTTGTCCTGGAGGTCAGGCATCAAATGTTGCAACATTCATATCCAAGGGAAATGTTGCACTATCTGTTCTCATGACAACGTATGTTTAACATGCATTCCCTTGTTTTTTATCTTTATAAATTATATTCTATGTTATGCTTGAAGATTAATATTTATACTCTGATTACTGTTTATTTTTATAAAATTTTGGTGATTTCTGTAATCTACATCCTCGCTCACTACTTATATTTGTAGAACATATTTTTTCTCCTGTCTCTCTACATATCTGTAAATTGTCATTTTAAATTGAAAAAATAGTTTTTTATTTGATTAAAGACTGATATCATACAAATATTCTGGAATTAACGAATACATTAGTAAGTGATACTAATTACTAATTTCTTATTTGGCAATTGCCTATTCGCTAAAATGTGAGTTTCTAGTCCTTGTTGAAATTACTTTCAAAAGGTGTGTTTTCTTACCACTTGAAAGGAGAAATGGAAGATTTCGGATTTATATGTTGCTCTAATCAGAGCCTCGTGATTTGTTCAATTTTGGCAGTTCAAGGCTAGAAACTTAGAATGCATTTTGAAACATGAAGAAGCTATGATGTCTCTGAATGCAAAGCAATTGAATCTAAATATCCTCTTTAAACAGCAAGATCTGAATGATACGAGAACAGTATGCAAGTACTAAATGCTTGACATGTTGGAATCATGTTATCCCTTAGATTTTATCATTTTTATTTGTATTTTTAGCTGCAATTAAATTATGTGGTGTATATTAATGATGTTTTAATTGAGAGAACAGTTTTTTTCAGAAGTTAGGTTTCAGAGATATTTGAAGATGTTATTTGCTGGTCTACAGGTGTTCAACTATTGGAGCCATTATAATGACCCCACTTCTTACAAAGCTTCTTGCTGGTCAACTCGTTCCAGTTGATGCTCTTGTAAGTTGTTGCTTGCCAATTTTTGGGCATGAAAGGAATGTCAAATAAAGTCTTCATTTAAATGATATGTAAAACCAGCTTCCTGTTGGCAAGCTGTTATAAAAATAAAGCACAGTTGACACTTTGACAATACTAATCACAGTTTCTCCTAATCATGTGAAAAGTAAAAATAGACACTGAATTTTGAATAGGATACCTTGTCATTCTTCAGTACATTCTCCATGGTTTTCTTTCTCTTGGATTTTCTCATAATTTCTATTGAACAGATCCTGTTTGTATCTTTTATTTTCACTTTGGAGTGAATCAGTAACTCTTTCTCTTTTGCAGGGCCTGGCTCTTAGTACCTTTCAGGTTGTTTTAGTCCCAACGGTTGTGGGAGGTAAGAGATGATGAATATTAATGTGAGTTCGTTGGTTTATATCATGCCTGTACTTTGGTTTACGGTTTCATTCCTAAAGATTAGGATGATTTGTAATATCTTTGCTTTATCTGGCAGTTTTGGCAAATGAGTATTTTCCTAAGTTCACTTCAAAGATAGTCATTGTGTGTCCTCTGATTGGAGTCGTTTTGACCACTCTCCTCTGTGCAAGCCCAGTAAGTTGACTAAGTTCTAGAAGATGAAGTTCGTCAAAAGTATTCTCCTCTAGCATTTTACTTCATTATAAATTATCACATATTGTTCTTGCTTTGAACTGAAATTTGACATGCATTAACTTTTCAGATTGGGCTAGTTTCTGATGTATTAAAAGCTCAAGGAGCACAATTAGTATTGCCAGTTGTTTTTCTACATGCTGCTGCATTTACTCTTGGTTATTGGATTTCAAGAATATCATTTGGCGAATCCACATCACGCACTATTTCTATAGAGTGTGGGATGCAGGTAAAACCTGTTCGTCATACCTCAATATCTCATTGTTTCTTAAATTATTTATCTGAGTTGCGTGCATTTCTTCCATCTGAAAAATGTATGAATCATTATACTTTTCCAGATGTGTCTTGCATTTGTTGAATTTGTATCAATTCTTCTGGAATTGACGCCTTAGCATACAGAAATGCATTCTTTTGTCTAACCTGGTAATGTTTTATGCATTATGATTTTTGTCTAACCTTATTTATTCTTTTGTCTTTTATCTGCAGAGCTCTGCTCTAGGCTTTTTACTTGCTCAGAAGCACTTTAAAAATCCCCTTGTGGCTGTTCCTTCTGCTGTCAGTGTTGTCTGCATGGCGGTACGATAGGATATTTGTTTTGTTTTGTTTTGTCTATTTCTTTTAAAAGGGTTGGTTTTAAACTTTTGACAACGAATATTTTTCACTGGTTCGTGCAGCTTGGTGGGAGTGCTCTTGCTGTGTTTTGGAGGAACAGACCAATTCCCCTTGATGACAAAGATGACTTCAAGGAATGAAAACCATTCACTATTATTATGTGGGAACATGTTAGAACATAAGGATTTAGGATGAGCTTACCACAATTTAAAACAGGGAGTGTCACAACAAATATGCCCCTTAGTTTGTGTAATATGTAATATTCCTTGGGGCTAATGTTTCTTTGTCCCTGTTGTGATTAGAACCAACGTGGATTGTGAATAGGATCCTCGTGAATCAATAACATCATGTGTGATGAAATTTTTCATAAACATGTAAGAAAAAAAAATAAAAATGTAAATCTAATTTTGGCTAAAATATATATTTTTTGCTTTTAAATAATTTAAACTATTAACTTTAGTTCCTATAAAAATTTAATGATTTTGTACATTAGTTTCTACATCTACCAAATGGTTGTTGGAAAATCAGCTATATATTAATTGACCATTGTTTGGTCGCGGTTGAAAGTGGGTAACTTAGTAAATTTTTATATGTTTTGATGAAAATAATTTATTCTAAGCAGTCGGTGAATATAAAAGGGTAAATGAATTATTTATATAATGTTTTTATAAAAAATTTAATTATATTTTGCAAATTAAAATATATTTTAAAGTAGTTATAAATTTTGTTTTTAATTCATTTTGAATATTTGGTGTTTTTTAAAAGATTAATTGTTTTAATTATTTAAGTTTTAATATTGGGCATTCGTTACTACAAGAGTCAACAATTTGCAATGTTATGACAACACATAATGTTTAATTTTTGTAAGATGTTACTTTAAGGTTTTTTTTTTTATCCAAAAAAATACCACCTGCAGTCTTAAAAAACTGCAAGAATCAATAACATTTATTTCATCAAATTTTTCTCTCTGGAACATGTTTTTTCCATAGTCAAAACAATATTACAGGGATCTAAGCTCTTGACTACATAGTTAAAAAAACAGAAATCACTATCACTTACAGTGAAAAATATCCACATAAATACAGTGATATATATTTTGTTGTATATACAAAGTGGATATAGTGGTATCACTATAAAGACAACTGTAATATTAATATATATATATATATATATATATATATATATAAAAGAAAAATATTACAAAGATCAATTATAATTTAATTGTATCACGACTTAGATATGTCAGATTTCGAACAACTCAGATAGGTTAGGTTTTGAGTCAAAAAGACTCAATTAGATTTCTATCACGTGTCTAAATCACTATACACATATTAAAGGAGTTTTAGAATTTATAAATATTTAAAAAATAAGATTTGAATAATATGGGATTTGAAATTCGTGAATCTGATTGTGATTATACATGGAGCTTCACTTTGAATATTGTGTATGTGATTATAAATGTAACTGTATTTTAAATATTATTTTAATCTCATACCTCATTAATGAGTGTTACGAGTTTTTAAGCCTATAAATAAAGTCTACTCTTACACTTCTACTTACCTTTTAATTGAATCTAAATTTGAATATGCATTTTGTTTGTTTTTTTTATAAGTCTCTAAATAAAGTTTACTTCTACTTTTCTACTTACTTTAAATTTAAATTTAAATTTGAATATACATTTTGTTTGTCTTCTTGTTATTTAAAGTTACTTAATATTAGAATAATCTTCTCTTAAATTTACTTTGTAGGATTTTCTTTAAAATTAACATCCTTCTTAAATTTCTTCTCTAAGAACTTTAAGGAAAATTTTAAAATTTAATTGAAGTTTTCTACAAACCTCTGAAAGTTTCCATGCTTATAATTAAAAACTCACAAACTAACATGTCATTATTGAATAGATGTCTAACTAATTCAATTCTATCATCTATCAATAATGAAGTTAATAAATTTCATCATTATATTTTCATATAATATATATATACTCATTTTTATTGATTTGAGTTCAGAAAACTAAATTAAAAATATTATTTTGAAACAAAACTAGTTTGTTAAGCATAATTTAATCCATTGAGGGGATTTAATTAGAAAATCATTTTACTACTTTCTAATTAAGATTCACTTTGAAAAATTTTATCCACAGACTAAATTTATCAATGTCTTTGAGGATATCAATAATTTGTTAAAATTATAAAAACTTGATTTTCTTGTATAAAGATTCATTAATATCAATGTCTCACATAATATATAAATAAGTTTGAGTGTTTCGGATAAAATTCGTCGAGCAAATTACACAAACTTAGTATATTTAGTATATTTGTACAAATTTTTAAACTATTTTCAGTTTCAAATTAACTATTTCGCTTATTCCATCTATGTAAGTGTATCAACTGAAAAATAGAAAATTTAATATGCATAACTAGAATAAATATTACTCAATATTTAATCATGTGGATAAAGTTCACGTATAAAACCAAAGATATCACCAAATTTAATTAAAATACCTCTAAATACCACATTAAAAATTTCAAAAAAAAATTATGCTCTATTCAAAACAAAAAGAAAAACTAAATAACGTTGCCTGATAGTTGTTTTATTTCAACTTAAAAAAATAAAGCTAAAAATATATATCTAAGACTTTTAAGGACTTAATGAAACACCATCAAACTAAATTAAAACATAATCAAACGTTGAATTAGTTGAAAATAAAAGTATTATTTTTCAACTTATAGTACCGGTCAAAATACTTATAATTACACCTGGATAAATTTAGAGTTGAAAGATTATAGAGTAAAAATATAAGTTTACTCTAAATGTAATTTTGATCAAATAAAATTGTTATATATTTTTATCATTTCATAGCTGAAAAGAATCAGAGAAATTTAAGAAGGAAGCTAGAGAGATAAAACATGCATGGAAGAAAGAAAAACTTAAGAAAATAGAAAAGAGGGAAAGAAAAAGAAAATAAGAAAAGAAAGAGAAAATGTTAAAAAAAAAAAGAAGGGGCCATGGTTCTGGTCTTTACTGATTACTTTATATAAATTCACCATTTGAATGAATAATTGAATGCAAAACAGCTTACTAAACTAAACCAAAATGTCTTCTCAAATCAAAATAACAACTCAAATAAACTTTTTAACTTCGATATTTGCAATAATCTTTCACAACTTAATCGTTCTTGATTTTGATGGACTTCTTTGCAATATTGATGTTATTTTACTTGAGCTCAAGAGAAAATCAAAATTTAGTAATTACTTTTTCTTAATTTGTACAAAAATTATCACGACTTATATTTTTTTCTTAACTTTTTTGTCTTGAAGTTTTTAGTGTTTAGTTTATCTTTCAAAAATCTAAAATGTTGCTTTTGTGGTTTTTGTTTTTAAATAAATATAAGTTAGAGTATTTTGTTATCTTTCACTTTATTTTTTTTGGAAGGCATTCGAGGTGAAGATAATTAGTCACATTTAGATCAACTTGGTGAGTGGGAGGAACAAATCATTCTCAATTATTTTTAAGTGTTTGACAATTGTTTTATTCTTTATATAACCACTTTATTGTGAGGTTTCTTTATTTATTTTTTAACACCAGCTACAACTTAAAGAATTAATGACAATGATCCAAATGCTAGAAGAGAGGGATGAAATACAAACAACATAAGAAAAGGGGGAAGAAAAATAAACAAGACACACCATTTCAAGAAACTAGTCAGAGACATTCATACTTAAAAGAAAAATATGATTATTATGGAGAAGAACCACTTTATCTCCAAAAACTAAACAAAAAAATAGTGGGAGATACCCTTAGAAAAACAATTATAAAAAATAATATTAAATTAAAAATTCCAAAGCAAAATTAATGTCAATGGACACTTAGTATCAGAATCAAAATGTGAATACATATTAAAGTGTTCTTTCATACACTTCCATATATTCTTCATGCACCTTGATAGCATAATTAAAATGATGAATGTGTCCTGTAAGTTAAACAATAGCCTAATCCCTTACTCTTTCACTTGGGTCGCATCTTCATTCTGTACTTTCATTGTTATGTTGCTTCCTCTGCATCATCCATGCGCTCTTCATCTCTATCATTACTTCATTCTTCATCCACCCTCTCTTTATTTATATTTGATTTACGATTTTTATTTGATTTGTATTGTTTAAAGATGAATTTGGAATATAGGTATGCGTTTGTATTTTTTTTTTTTTTCAGAAAATGAGTGTACCAAATTTTATAATCCAGTGAACACATTTTTTTTATTATATATACTGGATTGTAGAATTGGAAAAGTAATACTGAATCTAAAGTTACTTTGCAGATTTGACATTATGGTATGTATAATAAAAAGATTTGCAAATCGGATTAAAAGATAATTTCAAATTCGATATTAGATTTTAAATTCTATAATTTGATATGTAAAACATTATTTTACATATTTTATGTGAAAAAAGAAATACAGATACATCCACTATACATATTCAACTAAATCCATCTAAGAACAATCTAAACAAAAGTATATTATCTAAAGAAATTCACTTTCACTCACAGTCTTTAGAAGAACACAATGAGAAACCACAAAACAGTGGTTGTGACGTGCCGAGTGGAGGAAGTATAGAATTTCAGAGGAAAAAAAAAAGACGTGTCTAAAGTGAGGGGTGGGGTTAAAATATTTTTTACCTTTAGAAAAAAATTATCATTTTTATAATGTATGGAGGTGCATAATAATATATGGAGATGGAGAAGAAACACTCATACATATTTCTTATCTATGATTTACATGAAAGCAGGATTGATTTAAGACCCAAGCAAATAAAGCAAATGTTAGACATTTCAACAAAAATTAATGCTAATAAATTATTATAAAAAAATATTTAATTTTAAAATTATACTTAAAAATATTTTTTAATTAAAAATTTAAAATATCTGACTTTAAATTTATATCGTATTTTTAATGACTTTAAATATATATTGATACTGTAAATTATGTAATGAATAATATTTTTAAAACTTTCTTCTAGTAATTTAATAATATTTTTTTAAAAAAGACATTGAACAATTAACAAATCTTACATATTAAAACTTTAACCTTTTATCTTTATATTCTTTTTCCATCAATCATACTATCATATTGATTGACATGATTTGTTTATACATCATTTGATTCCCAAACTCTTTCACTTCACTCATCTCCTTCTTTTATTCACTTCTTCACTTGTCATATTTTTTTTTTGTCTCTTTCATTGGTTATTCCATATCATTATTTTAATTTGAGTGTTAGACCATTTTTCAATTTCAAATTTGTTTTATCACTTATAATGTGTACGTATGTTGTGTATCTCTATTTAGAGATTTAGAGCGGTAGATTAAGAAATTGGAGTTTATTGTTCGTTTTTGCTCTATTTTACTACATCAATATCAAGTAAAAATAATATGAGAATGATAAATTGATCTCAAAATTGTTTTATTTTCATTATTGTTTAATTAATTTTAAATTAATTCGTTTAAATTCAAGGAAGAACATTAGAAATTTATAATTTATAAATTAAATTTAAAGACTTATCAAAGGACATAACTGAAAGATAGAAGGAGATTTGATAGAAGAAGACTTGAGACTTCAAGACAGGATACTGCAATCAAGTTCATTGTTTTGGCAATCATATTTTATACTTTTAATTTAGTCTCATTTTGTATACTTATAAGTTATATTCAATTTTATATATATATATATATATATATATATATATATTATAATTTTATTTTATATAAAAATATAAAAATATGTCAATTAGAAAATATGAATTAGGTTATTTAAAACTTAAAAAAAAAAGAGTTGATCATTTTGTTGAATAAAAAAAGGAAACTATGGACAAATTTATTAAAAAAAAACAAAAAATGAATCAGGAAATACAGGTAAGTGTTATTCAAATGAAAAAGATAACAATATAGATATAGACGAAGACAACGATAAAGAAATAGTAAACAAAGACAATAATTATGATTCTTAAAAGCGGGGAATAAATTACAAGAATAAATAATTCTAATATTAAAAATATACATGATCTAAGTCAATGGGATGATATTAATATGAAACACTAAGCCATAACAAAAACTTTATTAGGATAACTGATATAGATTTTTTAAATGATAAATACACTTTTCTGCATCATATTACATTCAAAAGTTATCTAATGGAGAGAAACATAAAAGAAGATGACTCGTTTATTATACAAATTTAAATAGAGGCTTTTGTTTTTGTTGAAAATTGTTTAATTTTATTTGTTGTACTAGTAGCCTATTTGTTGTACTAGTAGCCGATGAAGGTAGTAGAATTGGAGAAATCTTAGTGCAAAGTTAAAGAGTCATAAAATAACTAATAAATACATTATTAATAGGAATGCATAGATTGATTTAGAAATGAGAATGTCAAAAAAATAAAACAATAGATAAACATGTTTAATAACAAATAAACAGAGATGGAGAACACTGGAGAAAGGTGTTGTTAAAAATGATTGTTGTTATAAAAACCCTTCTTAGTAAAAGTAATTCAGCCTTATCTGTAAAAAATGAGAATATATATCAAGAAAATAGTGGAAACTTTTGAAGTTTGATAAATAATTGCAGAATTTGATCCAATTATGCAATAACATGTTCGTCAAATTAAAAATGATTGAAATTCATAATCATTACATTGTACATAATATACAAAATGAGTTTGATGAATTTGTTTGCAACTAAAATAAAAACATAAATTATAAAAAGAAATTATAGACATGAAATATTAGTCAATCATATTTGACTGTACTCTAGATACAAGTCATAAGGAACAAGGATACGAAATGAAAACATTAAGGTATGCAAACAATATTTCTTGATATTAATCCTATAACATTTTATACTCAATGTAGTTGTCATAGTCAAAACTTAGTACTTTGTGATATGATTAACTCTTTCTTTAGAGTGTTGCAATGTATACATAACTTAACTCTTAAATCATTGTCAAAAACTTGTTAGGATCACAAACATGTTAGGAGAATGTGTTGAAAGTGTGAAAGCTGTAAGATTTCAAAATCCACAAATAATATATAGTTGGGATCGCAAACGTGTTAGGAAAATGTGTTGAAAGTGTGAAAGCTGTAAGATTTCAAAATCCACAAATAATATATAGTTGGTGTGGGATATCCAAAACATCCCTCTAATAAAGAAAATAATGTATTTCACTCTAAGTATACTAAACTTGGAAATCAAAAGGATCGAATATTAGGTCGCACAATGGGCTTAACTAATTTCAATTAGGATAAAATCCTAATGATTCTGACACCATATTAGAAAGTGAAAATAATCTTAATATATTGTTATAAAATTGACTTAGTAAGTGTAGTTTATCCCTTTTTATATAGTGTAATATATATATATATATATATATATATATATATATATAAATATATATATATATATATATATATATATATATATATATATATATATATATATATATATATTAAGAATTAAGTAGTCCCATTGTTCTTATGTCAAGGACATCAAACAAAGGAATGGATGAGACTCGACATCAACTCTAGCTCAACAAATTCCACTTAGGATAAATTCTTAGATGTTTATATGAGAGAGTAAAAAATATGTGTGTTTAAATTAAGGAAAAGATTGTAAGATATGATTAATATAATATTTTTTATTATTATAATTATTATTTAAAATTTTATTATTATTTTTAGTTTTTTAACATCAATGTTATCAATAATTTATTTTAATATTTATCTTATTTTATTATTATTTTATAAATATATTATCAATATTTTGTATTTTTATTAATATTTTATTATTATTATTTTATAATTTTACATTTTGTCTATTATTGTTATTAAACTTTTAAAATAACAAATACCAAATTCTAACATATTTAATTTATTTCTATCAAGACTATAATGAATGTTTTAAGACTATAACACTCTTGTTATACTCTACTGAGATTGAAAAAGTAAAATATTAATTTATTTTATTTCTTTTTATGTTAAATTAATTATGCATTTAATTTATTTTGAAAAACTAAATTATATTTAAATGCTCAGAATAGACACTGTTGCGTGGGGAGCAAGGAGGTGCTTTGACCGTGACATGCGAATAAAGACAAAACATAAAAGGTAGAAGAAAAAGGTTTAGTTGGAAATAGTAAAATAAGTCTCTAAGACGCGTGAGTTCATGCTCAGAAAACAAAATAACTCTTTAAGACGCGTGACTGCATGCTCAGAACACCAAGCCTAATTGAATACCATCACTGTATTACGAAGAAGATCTCAACCTTTTGAAATCAATAATAAATAAAAGGAAATATATATTTTAAAAAATTTTAAAATAACATTATATTACACTCTAGACCACGTAATACACATGTAACAAATGAAAAAAATACATGGGTAATATGTTATGTCCTCATGTAATCCAAACTGAACTAAAATTCAGAAAATTATTTTGCATGCATCTTGTCTTAGATTATTTTATATTAGCAGCCAAAATGAAACAACATGATTTGATAATATTATTTTATAATAACTAATAGAAAAGTGACATTTCATATTTCTATACTTTTTAAGAAATTAAAATTAATAATAATAGTGATATAAAAATAATGGATGATTTATACTATATTTTATTGTTAAATTCTATTTTTTTCATTTAATCCTTAAAATATAATAAAATGTTAATTAAAAATATAAAATATATACAGGAGAATTTCTTTATGTATATTATCACAGGTTATATATATATATTTATAAATTTAAAAAATTATTAAAAATATATATATATATATATATATATATATATATATATATATATATATGTTAACATTTAAAACGGAGAATTCATTTTATACAATGGTAATGAAATATTAACATCTAAATTAATCAATAACATTTTAATAAATAATTAAGTAAATAATTTTCTAATGCTTATACAAATAATATCTGTGGTGAATATATTTATAAATAGAAATATAATTAATATTAGTGGTCGGGTTCAGATTTGTTCATGAGATTTTGAAGATCCAGTATTGATATTTTTTCAAAATATTGAAACAAATCGTTATTAACCATTTCATCATATATCAAAATTTACAATGAATTTTATCATAAACAGTTGCACTATTTTATTTGAAGAAAACAAAAGAATTTGAACATTTTTATTTAAGTTTTGAAAATAAAAAGTTATTTATTGTATTATTTTTGATGACTGAATTGTGTTCTTAATTATTTTTTCAGTCTTTAAATTTGAAGAAAATTCAAATTTGATATTTCCATAAAAAGACAATTTTAACATTTTAAATTAAAAGAAATACATTTTTAGTATTTTAATACTATTTTTTCTATTTTTGTAAACAATAAGTTGAGATGTTAAATTATTATGTTTAAATACAAAGAATTAAAAGTTTTGTTTTTTTAAATTGAAAGATGAAATCAGAATCTTTTAAGAGAATAAAAACTTAATTAATGCTCTGTTTTAACATTAGTTGTTTCTGAAAAATCTAAGAACTTTTGGTCACTTTCTGGCATACCGTGTAGCGGGAAACATATTTTTCTGAGGCAGTCACCATAGCCATACACTGACACACCTTATATGCTGGGCATCATCAAGATCAAACCTTTTCACTCTTCGGAGATCAAACCATGGCTCATTTCAACTGGGAAGCTGATAAAATGTATCAAAACCTCTCACTCCTTGAATTTGCAACCTTTTTTTTTTTTTTTTTTCTTTTTTTTTTTTTTTTTTCTCTTTTATTTAGACCCTTTTTCTTGTTATTTCTTCTTCCTATTTGATTCATTCAGTTTCTCTGTTGGTGACTTTTGTGTCTGCTCTTACCTTTTTGTTTGTGTTTTAGGGTTCAGGTTTTCATGTGATCATGTTGGTTTGAGTTTTTGGGTTTTCTTCACTCCCTTCTGTTACTGTTCACAACTTCTTGTGTTGCAAGACTTTTTGCTGTATCTGCATTTTATTATTATCTCGCCTCTCCTTTGATTTGCGTCAGCATTTCACTCTAAGCTCTGTTATTCATTTTTTTTTTTGTTCTGCTTGGAGTAGTTAATATGTAATCTTATATGTCCTTTTGGTCTTTAACCTGTTTAGTCCTAAATATGTAATGATTGATGGCAATTTATCTTGTAGTTATCGAGAGTTCTTTGCATGTTGTGGTGTACCTTGATATTTTACTTGCAATAACAAAATTTGGTTGCTGTGCGGGTCTCTGATTGCCATAGCCTATTATTTTATTATGGTTCTGTCTGTGTTTATCAATTTTGTGGGGTTGAGGAACAGGTTAGACGTATATATACACGATTATCTCATAAAGAGACAATTGCATGCTACTGCAAGAGTATTTCAAGCGGAAGGAAATGTTTTAACGGGTCCTGTTGGTAAGATAATAATATGAGCATTCCTAGGATACTGAAATAAGGTATATGCAAATGTTCTAAGTTGAATCTGACCTTTACTTTTGTTCACATTCCCCAGTTATAGACGCACCTGGTGGTTTTCTCTTTGAGTGGTGGTGTGTCTTCTGGGACATATATATTGCCAGGGCAAATCAGAAGCAAACAGAAGCAGTAGCATCTTACAGTAAGGTGTGTATTTTTCGTATACATTAATTATTTTGTTCTCTTCCCTGTGATTAATTCTTTGTTATCCTGCTTGGTGTGTACTAATTTTTACCTTCCTGCTTTTATTATTGGAAAATAGAAATCAAGGTTAAGTATGTCTCTCTTTTTGATGATCTTTCTTTTTGCAGACATGCCTATATGCTTTTTTATAAATCTGATGAAGCATGTGTATGTGTGTGTATTAGTGTAACATCCATGATTTGGTATTTATCATTTGTTACTAGCCATTCTTTTCATTGCAATACCACTTTCTGTGAAGTTGATTAAGATTGTTAATACTGATATCTTTCATCGTAAGTTATCATGTCTGTCAGGATCAGAACTAGATGTTTGTTTCAATATCTCTGGTTAACCCATCTTTCGATATGTTTAATATGTTGTATAGATAAATAATGTTTGTCTAAATTTGAAAATGACAGAATCAACAAATTAAAGCTCGATTAATACAGAAGCAACAAGAACAGGAGTTTCAGAATACAAACCAGACTCAACAAACACAAATGCAACTCTTATTGCAAAGACGTGCTCAGCAGCAGCAGCAGCGTCTGGGCGGAACCCAACTTATTAGTGGCAATGCTAGCTGTCCTGTTAGCAATGATCCTTTAATGAGGCAGAACCGGGCAGCTCCTAATGCTATGACAACAAAAGTATACGATGACAGGTTGAAGCATCCATGTCAGAGAGATGCTTCAGAAGATGCAAACATTAAGGTACATAGTCTGTCTGGGATTATAACAATGCCCTACTGTTTTTATATGATTAGAATGACATTGTTTGTACTGTTTTTCATGCAGCAAAAGGTAGCTGATGAAGTTGGTAAGCTTCTAAACCCAAACCATGCAGTATTATTGAAAGCAGCAGGAACATCTGGTGAAATGGCTTCAGGGTACCTACCAATTTTTTCATGGATGAGAAAATTCATTATTCATGTCATTTATTATGGATTATTTATCTCAATTTGGGCTGAATTTGCTAGTTGTCAAATTTCTGTTTGCAGGCAGACACTGCTCAGTGCTCCTCCTTGCATTTTACCTGGGAACATTCAACTTGTTCAAAATCTGAACCAGAAGCTTCCAGGGTCTTTACAAGTAATTGTGAACATCATTAGTGTCTTGATTTGTGTACAGACTCATTTCAAATTTATAATATTTTTGTACTTACTGGTCTTGGGTCCTTAAACAGGACATGAAGAGTGAGATGGATGCATTGCTGGGGTCTCAAGCTGTTGGTTCAGAAGGATCCTTTATTGGTTGTCATGGTACGGATTTGTTGTTTCTAAATTTACTTTCACCATTCCGAAAACAGAAAATAATGAATCGAAAAGAAAACTGTGTATTCACTGTTATAGTATAATAGAGTTAAAAAGAAGTATTTCACTTTGAATAGTTTTATTTGTCTCTGGTATTTGTTGAAAAATATTTGTCAGAAGTCAGAAATTTGGTCGTGATTCAAAGCTTTTAAATGGCTGAGGCAATTTTATCATTAGCTTAATAGCTTCAGATCTGTAAATTACTGCAACTGTCTCTAGTTTTGTTTCCCTTTTCTCAACCATCAATGTATGCAAATGTGCCTCCTTTTTATCTCACGTGTAATTTGATTTATAGTTGATTTCTCCCTCCTAAAATTCATCAATTCTAATTTACATAATTAAAACATAGTCAGGGACCGGTCTTCACTTTTGTAAAGTTTATTTTGTAATTATTCCATTTGGCTATTGGTGGCATGATTAAAATAAAAAAAAACGCATAATACTATATTTCTAAAAATCTGTTACATCATGCCTGAGATACAAAATCATTCACCGGTAGACATTACCCTGACATCCTAATATTTTCGGTGATGTGGTTTTCTGAATGCTAGTTCTTTTATAAAATGGTTGTTACTAGAGTATAAATTATGATGCCAAATAAAATTTATAGTCCAAAGTCTAAATTCATTTACCTTCTCACATTTGGTTCTTGAACCTTAAAAGTTGTAACAGTAAATGGACAGAAAGGAACTTTACTTGTCCAATTACATGATGTTGTTTTCTCAGTTAAAGACATGTTACAAATACAATTATGTATAAGAATGCGGTGCATGACTTTTATGTTCCTCATTATTATGAAAATGCCTTCCTTTTCTCTTTAAGGAATATGTAAATCAGTTCAATATTTTCCAGACTTTTCTATGCTTTTTAAGCTATTGGAGTGGATACCTCAGCACCAATATGTCAGCTTTGATATCTTGAAACATTTAACATTTCTTACTAGAACTCATAGTTGCTTTATATGCCCCCTCAATAATGATACCTCTTGGTTTTGTATTATATTGTAGTTTTAATGGTTTGATTTATTATTTGCATTTGATTTTTCTTGATAATCATTCTTAATTCAGGTTCTAATCCAGGTGGTAGCAATTTGACTCTGAAAGGATGGCCTCTAGCAGTAAGACTCATATTGACCTAATTCTCCCTAACAAAATTAAAATTATGATTCTGTCTATATGTTGGTTTCCTGAATCCATTTTTCTTGGATCACTGTTTCGTCAATTTAAAATTTCAAACTATAAATCTGAATAAAATTAGGGAATAGTATGTGCTGTTGAAGCAAACTCTTATAAGTCCTGCAATAAGGGGGCATTACCTGTTTGATAAGTTTTAACTTATAATATGAGATGTCCTTGTAAAATTGAAATTGCCAAGATCGCTAGTGACGTGGATATTTTAGGTAATTTAGGTACATCAATGTTGTTTCTACTGTACTTCAACGTACATCAATCCTATATATGATTTAATTGTAATTATTTTAGGGATTAGATGAGCTTCGTTCTGGCATTCTCCAGTCAAATAATATGGTGCACTCTCCACAATCTTTCAATCAACTTTCTCTACGGCAGCAACTTATGCTTCAAGCACAACAAAATTTGATTTCTCCTTCTGTGGGTGATATCGAGAGCAGAAGACTGGGGATGCTTTTTAATGATCGAAACATGGGTCTTGTGAAAGATGGCCAATCAAATTCTGTAGAAGATTTAGTTCCCAGTAATGGATCAACTGCACAAGTTGGTTCCCCAATGTTGCCCCATCCAGACTCAGATGTGTTCTTTAAGGTATCACATGGTCACCTAATCCACTTTGTATGTATTCACCAAATTATTTGTTATATATTAAATTGTCTTTTACAGCAACAAATTTTAAATAGTAATCAGCAACTTCAACAATATTCTCAGCATCCTCTTCCAAGCCAACCGTCTGATAATCTCCAGCAGCAAGAAAAACTTGGTCCTGCTCCTGGAAGCATGACTATAGAGGGAAATGTGTCCAATTCCTTACAAGGAAACGATCAGGTTTTTATCTGCTGCCTTTGTACAGTATTTATTGGCTTCAGTGCATATGTAGGTATTTTAATCAGCTTGTTTGTATTCAAGGCTCCAAAAACTAAAGCAGCGAGAAAGCGAAAATCAACATCATCTTCAGGTCCTGGCATTAGCTCTGGAACAACAAACACCACCGGACCACCTGCCAGTTCACCTTCAACAACATCTACACAAACACCTGGAGAGATGATAACAGTGTCAACTCTGCAACAGAATGCTCCTTCCTCTAAGTCATCATTTATGTTTGGAACTGATGGTTTGGGCTCACTTACAACATCACAAAATCAATTGGTCAGAGACTCCTTCGTTCATATTTTTTAGGATAGCTAAATATACCCATTTCTGGAAACTTGTTTGTGGCATCCTAATATGGCACCTTGTTTTTTTGAGAACTAAGCTACAGTTTCTCTGTCTGTCACATGAAAAAGTCTTTTTATTTACACTACAATAATAGACTCTCAAATTGTCAGTAGTCAATACAAAATCACAATTTTTTTTGCTCTCTTTTCCTCTCCCTTGTGTATCGTATCGTGGTGTAAATTTTTTTAATTCTCAGTTGTATCATAGGGTTGTAAAAGCATGGAAATATCTAGACAGTCTAAATGACAATGTCGAGACATTCTTATCCCCCGATGAATAATGCAGGCTGATATGGATCACCTTGTGGGTGATGGATGTTTGGCTGAGAATATGGAGTCATTCCTACCTCCTGATGATATGGACACAAGAGAAAAAGTTGGTAAAGGTATGGTAAATCTGATAGATGAACAAACGCTTTGTGGTTTGAATTTTCTTACATGACTTGATAGATAACCTTAAGAATTCAAATTCAAATTGTTGATTGCACACTAGGATTCATTTTCAAGGAGATCAAGCATATAATGGCAAGTTCACATAAAGTTGAGTGTTGTCATTTCTCGTCGGATGGAAAATTTCTTGCTACTGGTGGCCATGATAACAAGGTAAGTGCTACATTGATCCGACTTTAAATATGAAATGATCTCCATTTCAATAGAATTGTTGCATTTAGTGGTTGTACGGAGAAGCTTTTGTTTTTATTTGAATTAGTTGTAATGTTAAATATGGTCATAAAACGTGGATTGGATTTGTTGGTTTGTCAAGTGAACCAGACAGGTATTAAAATTGATAAAATCATTTTTCTGCTTTATGTGGTCCAGGTTTCTCTGTGGTGCACCGAATCGTTTAACCAGAAATCTACTCTTGAAGAGCACACTGAATGGATAACTGATGTTCGATTTTGTCCAAGCATGTTGCGTGTTGCTACATCCTCAGCAGACAAAACTGTTAGGGTTTGGGATGTTGATAATGTAAGACGATTTTATCTTCAACCAATTAAAATAAAGTTCATGTTTGTTGTGTCTTTTCTCTTTCATTCTCCATAACCAAACATAATATTAAACTATGACATTAGTCTATTTTTCTTTAATAATATCCAGGAACTTTATGAAATGCTATAGCCTATAATTATTAATGAATTTGATATGAAGTCTGAGAATAAGGTTATGGTCATAGATGATAGTAAGTGGAGGAAATAGGTCAAAGATAGGGTTTAGGTGTCTTCTATTGCTGGATCTTGTCAATAAATTATCCTGGAGTTTGTCCATTGCCATTTCCCGTTTGTATGTATGTATGTATCCTGGAGCTGTGCTCCTACTTTTATGGCAACTTAAAAGTGGAAATTTGACTTCGTTGGTATTAGTGTTGAAAGTTGAGTAGCTTAAAAAATTAATTTTTACGTTTTACCATTTCTTTAGTCTAAAGGGTGCATCAAAGATTTTTCTTATATAAGTTTAGGTGCTATTTAATTAGGTGACCCTTTCTTTTATTTTCTCATGTATGTGCTGGAATTTTGATTATTCTTTGCAGCCAAGTTATTCTCTTCGAACATTCACTGGACATGCTACAACTGTGACGTCTCTAGATTTTCACCCTAGCAAAGATGATCTTATTTGCTCATGTGACAGTAGTGAGATAAGATATTGGAGTATTAAAAATGGTAGTTGTACTGGGGTTTTCAAGGTACGAAATCTATAACATGAGTTGTGAAGCGCATCCCAATTCTCATTGTATTCTTGTAGTTTGATTGCTAGTAACTTTGATTAAATTAAACTAACACTCTTGAGGTTTTTCTCAAACTACACTGACATCTTGATTTGTTTTAAAATTCTATATAAATCTTCCCTTATATTACACTTACATCCCTTTAAGTTTTAAAAATATTACATATGGACCCCTTTTAATATCACAAATGCACCCTCTTAAGGTAGGTCATTCTAATGATGAAAAAAATATTGGGTGTATGTGTAGTTTGAGAAAACCTTGGGAGTTTTAGTGTAATGTACTCAATAACTTTATTGTCCAGTTTTTTATCAGGGTGGTGCAACTCAGATGAGATTTCAACCTTGTTTGGGAAGGCTTCTTGCAGCTGGCGTAGATAATTCCGTATCCATTTTTGATGTAGAAACCTTGGGTTGCAAACTTAAATTACAGGTCAGCTGTGCATTTTTTGTTGATAGTACCCGTATTTAATTCTAACGTTACATTTTAATTTCTAGTATACTGCTCAAGTTTCTATTGACCATGAACAATGCTAGAACATCTTGATAACCATTGATGGCAACTTTTTATTCACATGTACAATCTCTCCCGGGTTATATTATTTTGCTCTGTAACTCAAACTTTAGGCAGATCAATAGTGACATTTTTTACTTAGATTCAACGTGGCTGAACAGTAAACACACTTCTATTGTCAAAGCTGTCATTAATCTTGGGGTGGCATACATCTGATATTGTCAATGAGGTAATATAGCAAGAAGGAAAAAGAAGACAAATAAAAATGAAAAGAGAAAACAATAAAACTCATCCATGAATTTTACTTTGATCAGATCTAATGGTTGAAGTTGACTTTCTCACATGGTGGGAAACAGATTTAAGTCTCTTAGCCTTCACCCAAAACAATGTTTCATTATGTTTGGTTTGTGTCAAACACTGATTTAGTTATTTTCCTCAACGATCGAGAATTTATCCCTTGATGTTATCTTTGTCTCGTTTTATAATCTTCCATTTTATGGAGCTGTTGACTATTGACTATTAATGAATCTTGTTCTGGTGCTTCATTTTAGGGCCATAATAATGTTGTGCGTTCTGTGTGCTGGGATTTCTCTGGAAAGTATCTGGCTTCTCTTAGTGATGATCTGGTTAGAGTGTGGAATGTTGCATCTGGCGGCAAAGGGGAATGCATTCACGAGTTGGCTGCATCTGAGAACAAATTCAACACCTGTGTTTTCCATCCCTTCTATCCTTTGTTGCTCATTGGCTGCAATAAGGTAAGTTATCTTCTGTCTTGTAATTAATCATATCACAATAAAAATTATCATCCTTTCTTACGTACTTGTAACTTTTGTTTCTATGTGGAATCATGGGAATTGCAGACTATTGAGGTGTGGGACTACGGTGAGAACAAGTCATTGACTATGCATGCACACGAAAAGGTTGTATCTTCCTTGGCAGTATCAAATGTTACCGGGTTCCTGGCTTCAACTAGTCATGACAAACATTTCAAGATCTGGAAGTGACCGGCTTTTCTTAGCCTTGTTATATAGATAGATAGATGTTCTGTCAGGCTTCACCCAACATGCTGAAGTTGTTTTTTTTGCCCCTTCTGTATTCCTTCTTATATTGGTCTTCCTCTTTCACACTGAAAAGGATGTTTTGGATTTTATACAAGCATTACAAAGTCTCTTTTCCTTACACCTTGGTTTTAAAAATAGAAAATGGTATACAATGGAAGTGGCAAACCTGAGATGCTTATACTGATAGATGTTTTGAAGATTTTGGAAATATTCCGTTTGAGGCCCTGCATTCTTGGTCGTGTTTATATTTTTATTCTGTCTGAGAGTATGCTTGAGAAAGCATAATTGCTTTTTGGTAAAATTATCAGAAGAAAAATTGCTCTTTGGATGCTGTAATTAAAACCTAATTTGGAATGTGTAATTATGAAAATGAGTTTGAATGTCTATGTATACGTTCTATTATAGTTATATAAAAGGACACTACTAGTTGTATTAATTATTTGAATTAAATATGCTTTTAATCTTCTAGAAGTATTAACTCTTTTTCTATCAATTAATTTTTATATTTTAGTATTTCAATTTATGAAATGTTATTTTTAATAGTTAGGATTAGAGGATGTTAGTTATGGAACTGACCCTTGGTTGAAGGGGTGTTAAGATAAAAGGAGTGTTAAAAAGTATTCAGGTATTCATGAAAATGAGTTAGGGATAATATACTTATTTTTAGTAGACTCAATGGTTTTGTGAGAAGGAGTAATAATCTGTTAAGATCTTAATTAAAGAGGGAATCAAATATTTTAAATTTAAATTTTGTTGTTATTCAGTTTTGATACAAAGTAAAGAAATAAATAGAACAGGTCCATGAAAAGTTCTATTTTCATTAACTTAAAGAGCAATCTGAAACCTATGTAGCTAGAACAATAACAAATAATGATTTATTTAGTATATAATGCCTGAATTTAATTGAAGGATACATTATTTTTTAGATTAAACATCTTTAACTATGTTTTCTTTATATCATGATTAACCTTGACAAATATCTCTCAACATTAACTTTTCTGATTTCAGTCTCATTGTATAATATTAGTCAAAGATGTCAATAGAGAGTGAAGTGATGCTGTTAGTGGTATTGAGTGCAACTTCTGTAACCCACTTTGAATAGATTGTCATTTTTTTAAATTGAGAGGAGAACTAGGTAAGAGAACAACTTTCGGAGACCAAAATTAGCAATGAGGGTTGGTTGTTAGTTTACTACCTTTTTTATTATAACAAATAATTTGTATATGATGGTCAAAATACTGTTTTAGTAAATATTGTGAAAGTTAACAAAAATCTAATAAACTTAAAGAAGAAAGCATGTTGCGGATTGCTTTGTTTTTGTCTTATTATTATTGCATCTTAGCCCAATTCCTATCTTGGCAGTATCCATTCTTCCTTTTCTCTGCTTCTTACTTTACCTCCTTCAGACACCTCCGAATTTTAAAAAATGTTTGAATTCATGGAACAGTGAGAGTGAGAGATAGAGGTGCGTAATTTAAAAAAAAAAAAAAAACTTTCGAAAATTAATACTTATGCTTTCAGAGCAAGTCAATTTAGAAGTCATTTTTTCACGTTCTGAAACAAGTTGTTCCAAAAATATTTTGAATTTTCCAAAATCACCTCTAGAATACACTGTTTTGAAAACATAAAATTATTTTTGGTAGAATGAATAATTTTGAAAATTAATTTTCGGATCCGAAAATAACTTTTACAATTGTTTATATTTCGAAAGTTATTTTTATTAACCTCTATTTTTGAAATGGACAATTTTAGAAATGATTTTTTTTTATAAGAAACAAGGTATAAGTTTTAGAAAGATATAATATGAAGGATAACTTCAGAATTTTTTAAAATTTTGGAGGTGTTTCGATGGAGGTGCAGAAAGAAGCGGTCTTTCTCTTATTTATGTATACATTATCCTTTGAATCAATGTACACATAAGATTTTTATTTTTCTTTTTTGCCTCTATAGTTCATAGTCTATCTCATTGCATTCTTTTTTCTTTTTACATTTTTACATTACCATGTTTTTGTTAAAACAGAGTGGGTAAAATAGATTTTTCTATGAAAAAAAACTACACACACACACTTCTGTACACCATATTATTTAACGAAACTTTATTTTTAATACATAAAAAAATGACTAGCAAAGTCCTATTTAATAGCTACTCTCAAAGTGGTTTAAAATTAAAAAGAAAAGAATAAAAACAACTATGCTACTATGAGCATAAAACAACTACTAGCAAATTAGGAATTAAATATTGACAAAGTTTGTGTTGAAAAAACATTAGATAAAATGATTCAAATATCACTTTTTAACGTTTCTCCTTGACATTTTTTTATAAATACTAAACTTTTGCTTCAAATCTTCAGACTTTTTTTTTATATAATGACTTGGTGAGAATTTCAATAAGTTGATATTCAGTGATCAAGCAACACTTTATTCGATTGTTAAACTTTTTTAATAAAATAAAACTTGATATTGATGTGCTTAGTGCGATCGTGAAACACTAGATTTTTTGAGATTAAAACCGTTAAATTGTTATCACACATAATTTTTTTAGTTTTTTTTTTTTACATTCTAAGTCTTCCAACATATTCCTTAATCAAATAACTTGATTCAGAACAGAGACAATTGCAATATACTCAACTACTACAATTTTTTGAGCTGTAGTTTCTTGTTTTCTTCAACACCAACTAAAAAAACAAGTTCTCAAAAAGAATATATATCTAGAGATGTTTTTTAAATCATCTACACAGTTACCCCAATCACTGTCAATATAGCCAATCAGATTCAAAGTCTTTTTCACATATTTTCAAGTTAAAAAAGCAAACATTTTCAAGTTGTAAAGGATTACAAAAGACATATAAATCAAAGTTGCAATCTATGGCAAAAAGAACATGGAAGGAATGAAATGTCTAATTTTAAATTTATAGAACAATATTTTTCATAGATTGCATATGTGGTAAATAAGATATAGATGTAAGAAGAAGATAATCATGTGGTAACTACAATAATAGGACACAAATATCATGATCATAGTAGAGTTATATGCAAACATATAAAGCTACGTGGACATAATCTTGAGAAAAAAAAAAGTAAATGAAAAAGTACAAAAGAATCTAGTGAATGCAACAGTATTGCTAAAACTAGTCAAAGTGCATAAGGAAGAGATTGTGATAATTTAAACAATCAAAGAAAAAGAAATTATAGAGGTCGATGTCAAAAAAATTTTAAGGAAAAAAGAGGAGGAAATTTCAATCAATGAAAAAATAATGATTTCAGATCATTTAATCAAGGTCACGGTAGAGATAATTATGGAACTAGCAAGTGGTGGTAGAGATAATTATGGAACTAGCAAGTGGTAATAACTATGAAGACAAAACAAATTCCTTATATTGTGCAAAGTTTCAGACATAAAATTTCATATTGTAGATATATACGAACAAATTGTAGCAGAAAGTCAATATGAACAACATATTTGTGAAAATTTTGATAACCCATAAAATTTATTTTTAGCCAGTAGTATATAGATCATAATTATTTTTGTTTTTTCAATTAGATCTTTTACTATATATAACGGTTTTCCCTTTCTGTTTTCAATATTTTATTCCTAGTTCTCTTTATTGATTAGAATTTTTTTCCTACTTTTCTGCTTTTGGAAAAAAAGAGAGTATAGAAGAATGAGAACTAACTGAACCTTTGTATCAACATTTATTTTTTTGATTAATCACTAAACTTTCACAGTTGCTTTCTTACTTTGCTATACCAGGACAGCAGTGGTCTGCATCTTGTAGTATCAACTTTGAGTGAAATCTAATTGAAATCTTCAATTTCTCTTCCTGGTTATTCTTTTAATTTCGTTGTCTACATCTTATAAACATCACACATCCTCGATATTCCCATGAGAATAGAGTTCATACAAACTTCTTATACAATAACTTTTTATATAAAAAGGAACATGCGGAAATGATAGGACAAGTGCCAAAATAAAGAGATAAAAAAAACATGAGATTAATTATATAATTTTATTATTGACTTTCACCAAAATCTGTCTTTACCAATCCGTAATATCTTACTTGATATCTAACAAAAACCTTATCAACCAATAATAGGTCACTTTACAACAAATATGTCCCTGAATCATTAATGTTATGCTTTAATCATATTGCTATACAGATGTCACCCTTATTTTGAATGAGGTATTTGTCTAGTGGCTAGCTAGCAAGTCTATCCCATCATCTCCTTTGGAAATTGAAGGATTTAATTGCAAAGGCAAATATAACAGCGAAAAATATGCAGAACCCAGCCACCATAACAGCTGTAACGCTCAAGAAATCATGCCTGTACCCAAACACTTCTTTAAGTACCTCTCTTATAGTCATCGAGTTCCCATCGGAGAGCTTCACCAAATGACTGTCACTACCATACTGTGATGTCAAGAGACCAGTCAGACTCCAGGATACAGGGTTTGCCCAGTAGTACCATCTCCACCAAATAGGAATTCTCTGAGAAATTAAAGCAGAAAAAGTTACTATATGACAGAACTTAGTGCACAAGTTCGTGCATTTCTCAATCCACATACAAATAACATGTAATCAAAGTATTAAGAGGATATGAAAGAATCAGCTGTCAATGTATGAAATGGATCTGCCTAGAGGTTGCATCTCTCCAAGTTTCGCACTTAGAATACAGTAATAAGAAAACAGTTTTGTGGAGTTCGGATCTTTGTCTTATTGCAATGCGAAAATAGATAACTTGTTTTCGGGTGGAACTATTTTGCTAGATTAACTAGTTAAACTAAAACCCTAAAAATCTTAGTTGGGAGCAAATAGATTAATGCAGTCAGTGACAAAAATCTATCATTTGATATTATTAATCATTACTTCGAATATTAAATATGGTATTTTGAGAATTTTTCAAGGACAATTCGGTTCTTATTGCATTTTTTGGTCACTTATTTCATTACTCAAATGGGTCTGCTACACTAATTTTCAGCATTTTTTGTAACATTCCAGAAAGACAGCAATGAAGTATAAGTTTCCATACCTTACGAGGAATCATAAAACCACTGAAAAGGTTCCACAACATATAAAATGGAGCAGCGATGATGGCAGCAACATTGTGATTTGGTGTGATAGCCGTTGTCATCATTCCATAGAAGGTAAAATATAACATCGTAAAATACATGAAGAATAAGTACCAAATGAACCTATCAAAAGTCCAGATAAAGGAACCCATGGAATAGAATATTGAAGAGTATATGATAGCCTGTGCGAACACATAAGGGAACTCAATAACAACCTGCACATTGTAGCATAACGAGTGAGTTAACTTATGAAAACCTTCTATTTCCATGCACTTATTCTAAATTAATATTATGTCTGAAAAAAATACCTGAGCAAATGCAAATGATAAAGCCGAATACATCCCTGCAGCTCTTTCTCTATAAGAAACGAATCTTTCCACGGAAACAACAGGCTGAACAGCTGTGCCATTTGTTATTCCAATGAAGAGGATTGCCGAATACATGGATCCCATGGCATTAAATATATCTTGCTGCGTCTCCCTGAAAAACAAGGAAGGTTGTTACACAAACTGTGATGGTTAAAAACCAGAAAGTACATCAGATTCAGCGACAGTATAAATAGACTAAATTTAGCATATAGTCTAGCTATTCCGATAATCTCCAAAAAAAACAATGTAAACTAATCTCTTTGGCACACTAACTAAAACTAATTCAACAAGAGGATAGATGACTGTCAATAGCTCATGTCTGGCAGGGTTTTGTCAATACAGTTTGCAAATGGGCATAGGTCCATACCTCTAGCAGGAAAACATTGCATATATGTACCGAATAATGAAAAAAATGGGAAAGTGGACGCTACCCAAATTTGAAGCATATGAACCAAAATGTTATTTGAAATCGAAGATCCATGAAATAAAGGAAAAATTAGAGGAAAAGACCTTTTAGCACCAAATTTCCAGCATATTGTACCGAGCATCAATGAGATGATGACGGTGTAAAAAAAGCGAACAGCAGTGTACTGAGGGTTACGCCAGTAAGAAAGATTTTGCTTCCACAGACAAGTTAGGAACTGCTCAAAGGATGAACGACAGTACTTGGTTGGAAAATGCAATTCTTTTGAATTACTACTTGGCTTGCTCAACCTGTCGACCAACTCTTGGTTATACCTGAAGAAAAACACGGTATGTTTATATAAACCAAAAGAAAAAAAAAAATAGAACAAAATTTACTATAAGAAAATATACATACTGATATAAACTTGATCCTCGGTAGATTTCTGCAAAGTCCACTCCCAGCCGGCTTTCTTCAGCCGAAGAAGTAACCTCTAGCATCCACGTAGCAGGGTTATATCCAGACCTAATCTTTGGAACTCCTTCTATTGCCTACAAAGATATAGATATTATGAAAATTGAGGATTATATTGCTTCATTACCATTCAACCATATACCACAGGTTCAGTAAGAGCTGAGAGTGCGTCGGCTTACCTCAAAATAACTGATCAGTTCACTAGATTTAGGACCAAGTGGACCAGCATAAATGAGTTCTCCTCCCCTTTTCATACACATAAGCTGTAAAGGAAGTTGGGATTTCGTCAGACGAAGTGAAGAAAAAGACTGTTAAAAAGAGAAGATCAAATAGAAAGATAATATGATGCTCCGTTTTAGAAACCATCGATCTTTTCGAATTATAGAAAGGATCAGGAAAATTGAAATATACAAATAAAAAAAGCCAAGGGCCATCTGTTACACGCACACGGTCAAAATAGAAAGAAATTACGGTATAACAACAATATAATAATGTCAACTAAAAGTGAAAAGCTGGTTGCTTTATGGGAGAGAGGATATGTTGCCTATTGATAAAGTAAAACTCCAAATAACCATGCTTAAAATACCCTCTCATAAAGAGAATACCTCATCAAAAGATTCAAAAATGTCTATGCTGGGCTGATGAATCGTGCACACTATTGTTCGCCCAGTATTAACTATGTTCCTCACAGTTCTCATCACAATGGCTGCGGCCCGGGCATCCAATCCAGAAGTGGGCTCATCCATGAAGACTATAGAAGGGTTGGCAACCAGTTCCACTGCTATAGTCAACCGTTTTCGTTGTTCAGTTGACAGACCATCAATTCCGGGTAGACCCACTAGTGCTCCACTTAACGGAGTGAGTTCCACAAGCTCCATTATCTCCTCAACGAAGGCCTGACAGTCAAAAAGGGGAAGTTATTTATATATTTTTATTAAAACAATACCAGAAGGTGTCTATAACGTGCAAAAAGGACATTCTATGTTTCACACCTTTTGTGTCTCAAAGTCAACATCCGAAGACAATCGAAGCCAAGCAGAGAACAGTAAGGATTCCCAAACAGTCAAACAAGGAGAATGAACATCAGTCTGCTCACAGTAACCAGAAATTCTTGCAAAAGTGTCTTGTCTTTTGGGATAACCAGATATATATACACCCCCTTCTATGACTCCACCGGTTTTTCTTCCAGCTAGCACATCCATCAGCGTCGTTTTTCCAGCACCACTTACTCCAACCAATGCTGTCAACACACCAGGTCTAAACGCTCCAGTAACATTAACAAGCAGCGGTAACCTGTCCTCTAATATTCCTTGTTGTTTCAATTCCTGAAGCAACAATTGAATAAATTACCATTTAATGTACCAAAATTAAATTTTACAAAATAAAAAGAATGGTTATGTTACATACCAAAGGAACATCCACATAGTAATTGATATTGCTGAAAGCCATGGAAAGCGGTTGAAATGGGAGAACCATTCCTCTTTGCTTAAAATGCTTTCCTGGGAGAATATGAGGATTAGATGAAATGTCACTATCCAACACACACACTCGAACAATTCATAATTTACAAACCACTTGATGCCGATCGCTGCAAGTATTCTCTCAGTTCAATAACAACACTTTCACCTATTCTTCTCTTTTCTCTTTCTTGAAGCTCATCCTTTGAAACTACAGCTTGTTGTCTTCCCAAGGCTGTAGTAAAGTTTAGGAATATATCATAAAAACATCACTAAACAAAAGTTTATTCTGGTCTATGAAGCACCACAAGGCACTGTAACATTAGACAGAAGGATTATATGGAGAATAACGTGTCTTACGATTAAGGTAAGCCAAGAAGATTGTAAATAGAATGTTGAACAAAATTGTGTATCCAACCATCGCCCCAAGACCAATCCAATACCAATAGCTTTCTGCATACAAACTCCGCTGTTTTAATACTTCCAAACCCAATGAGTGGGTTGTCTGATTTCCAGTTTTCTGTAAAAAGATTAAATAGTGAGTACATTTTCAATTGCAGTAAGAAAATTAACATTGTCATCCTCGTTTGGCCACTAGCAAAATATTACAATGGTTATGAAAGAATCACATTCCTATAAACAGAACAAGAATTATACCTTATGCCAAGAATGTCCAAGAAATTCATTCACTGAAGCTGAATTTTGTGCATACATCAAAGGAGAAATCCAAAAACCCCATATCCACCAAACAGGAATGCGGTCTGCCCAAAAATGAGATAAAAACTAAGAAAAATTTCTTTACCAAATGGACTTTAGAATTAGAAACATGAAAATATACTCCCGTTCAACCTCTTGAAATTATATATCCCCCAAGAGCCATTACAACCAACATGGCAAAGGATCCAAAGGTATTGGCTACTATCATATTTCGGCCCAAGGATCCTATCAAACGAAACAGACCTATAGACATCTGGTGTAGAAAGAAAAAAAGCAAGAACTGCCGAAAAAATCTGCAAATTCAGAGGTACATAGAATATTCACGTTAGAGAAACTCTAAGAATAAACTGAATCACTAAGTGAATATAAGAGTTACCTAGTAATTGAAGGATCATATCCAATTGCATAGTATGAGACAGCCACCCAGCATCCAGCCTCCATTGCGGAAGTTGGGATACTAAGGAACCAAGAAGGAAGTGTATATGCCCAGCTAGGATAGAAGTGCAGGTCTCTGTGCTTGTAAAGAACTGGAAGCTTTGCAACTAACATTGACACCTCGGTAAAACCATTGAAAAGAATAATAACCATAGAGAAGTACAGTGCTCCAAGATATAGGCCCCCATCGTCAATTGTATTATGGTGCATTGTTGTTCGGAAGAAAACACTCATTGTAATTAAGGCAACCAAAAGTAGCTGAAAATAGTACGTAAGGGTCAAGATCAGGTCCATATAAACCTTACATAGTTATTACATCCATCTTAGAACCAATAAAAAGTCAAAATGTTTCACAGCCAAGAACAAAAAAAAAAACATACGAGATGACTAAAACATATTTTCTCAACAAAATTAAACAAACAATTATCTAGTTTAAGGGAGTGCAAGAATTATTGTCTTCTTTTTCTTGAGGCCATTTCTTTATCACGATAATTGATTTAAAACAAATATAAATTATTAACTGCTATACGAGGACTTATACCGGCAAGATTACCTGAACAAACTTAAAAACATAAATAAATGAATTCCGTTTCATGAGAAGCTTCTGCCACTGGAAATTAGTCTTGAGAAGTTCGAGCCTTTTGGCGCCATAGCTAAGAGTTGCCAAAGCGGCTGGATGATTATAGCGTCTATCAAAAGGTATGTTTAGTTCCTCAGACAAAAGTCTTCCCTCCCGATATAAGGAAAATGCTTCGGCGAACTTTCCAACAGGTACATATCGGTAAGGGCGATCGAGAACAGACCAGTACTGCTCTTGGTCCTTCTTAGACGTAACCTGTTGAGAAGAATTTGAAGTTTGAAGTGAACACGGTCAGTAAATCAAAAATAGTAGAAAACATAACTTCCAATGTGGCTACTAGTACTACTCACTTCTTGCAAGAAATCTGCTACATTTTTCCGTTCTGGACAACTGAATCCCATTTGTCTGAAAAAATCGATAGCAGCTTCACGGGGGCCCTGATATACAATCTGGCCCTCGCACAAAAGAATGACATCATCAAACAATTCATAGGTCTCGGGTGCTGGTTGAAGAAGAGATATAATTGTGGTTGTATCAAGTGCACGGGTTGAATGCTTAAGATATCTGATAATTTGATAAGTAGTTGAACTATCAAGACCAGTTGATATCTCATCCATGAATAACACTCTTGCTGGACCAATTAATAGTTCACCTGTAAATCAAACATAAACTGATTAGCATAAGCAGACACATCTGCTGATACACACGACAAAGTAATAATGTCCTCAACCTGTTGTAAGACGCTTCTTTTGTCCCCCTGAGATGCCCTTGAGCATTTCATCTCCCACCAGTGTGTCAGCACATATGTCCAAACCTAATATCTTTGTGAGAAATATTTTAGTATTCTGGTGTTCAAAGATCCAAAGACACTTAGTAGAAAACGTTAATAGTGGCTTATGAATCTTGATTGAGATCACTTGTTGAAAATGTTAGACAAGTTTAGCATCTAGCCTTAGTGGATAATTACGGACAAATGATGTTAAACAAGTTTGACAAAACAATAGTCTATTTAACATGACATTTCTCACAGACACGTGTTAGCAAGTTAACAAGATTAGTGTAGTAAATTGATAGAATAACCAATTTAATCTAACAAAGATATGTTAAGAGACAATACTAAGTAAAAAATATACAAGAGACCAAAATTTTATTTTAGTCTTTTATATTTTCTATATTTTAGACTAGCGTATGAAAAAGTTAGGTATATATCTCATTCCTAGTTTTTTTTTTTTTTTTTTTTTTTTTGTCTAGATTCTCAGACTGAAAGAAAATTTGTGGACCTTTATTATAACCCATCATATTTTTGTTAAACATCTTACTTCTTATGTTTTTCTAATTTAACATTCATTCAATAATACATTAACTCGTGAATTTTTATTCTCTGGCATAATGTTACAGTACTATAGTTAGTGGGAGTGTTTTAGTTAACTTGTCAGGATTTAGTCCACCATTAAATTTTGGAGCATTATCCAAGCTTATAATCCTCCATTCTTTCTCTAATTCTTTTTATGCGAGACTTTCTCACTTCACTTCAAAAGTACACTCACCTATTGTATCCAATAATTATTGTACATAACGAATGCCATTAATAAAAAATTCAAAGAAATTTCAGGACCTCAGGTGATAATTACAAAAAATATCACTTTTTTCTTACGAGAGTAACAGTTCTTAGAGAATACCTTCATGATGTACTCCACCACAAGATTTGTTTCTAGTCCCCCGAGAGCAAATGACTACAAAAGAAACTATAGTGAATTAATTTGTATTCCTGAATGAAGTTTGTCAATTTCAGAGAAAAAAGAAAAAATCGGGTACCTTCATGAATAGATCAAGATCTTCATCCGGTTTTATTCCAGCATTCTTTTCTCTTCTGGCAAGTTCCAGCAACATATCTGGTAAGAGAGCCCACAATTTAGTATTAACATATAAAGTTGCAAATTGAACATGTTAACTATGGTCACATCAAACTATACCAAATTTAAATCCAACGCCTTGACAACGACCAGCAAACTGGAGAGTTTCCCTCACGGTCATCTCTGCCACATGCCAATCTTGTTGGCTGATATAAGCAGCAGTCCTCTGAGGAACAAACTCTTTCAGACCATGTCCATTGTATGTAATGTTCCCAGACGTCTTCGAAGGACATAAATACATATATGAGATGGGAGAAGAAACCAATATTTAAATCAACAGTGGAGTAGAGCAAGTTTGGCTATTAAATATCAAATATAAATCAAATAGAGAAGGCATTTATCAGGTTCTTTATCCAGTTCAGTATAGAAAAATAAAATTCCCTTTTTTTAGAGAAGAATAAAATTCCATTTAAAAAAGATATTTGTTTACATGATCTAAGATAATAATGAGAAAGTGAACTTTGAAGATAAAATCCACAATTTGATTATGTACTTGTTTAAAAAAGGAATAAACGTCAACTATCAATCACATTGTGCCAAAAAAGAAAAAACAGTAAAATTGTTGACTTTACCTTTAAATTCAAACTTCCGGTTATCGAGCATATAAACAAATACTTTAGTTAGTACTATGCAACTTATAATATTATGGACAGGATTTTATTTTCATTAAAGTGACATCAAGCTTTAAATGTTATTGGAGAACAACACAAATAAGTAATAAATTTTGTGCAGTACTAAGCTTCTGTTCTATATGAGCAAACTCTATTATGGATAATGACACCAGAAAAGAAAAAAAATCTCTAGTATGGACAAATAGAGTGCAGAAAAGCCTCCTAATAGAGTCTCCAATTGTTAGGACTCGGGACTTCGAAAGTTGTTCATATTCATTTCAATTTCCAAGCAATCTATGCAGATACTCGATCACCATTAAGCTTAAACAGCAAGTTGTCTGGCAAGAATTTCCAACAATATTGACATAGTAGGGCGTCCATTCATAAGGAAACTCCATTTAGTAATTGGAAAACTTGGTACCTGCAACCCGGGTCCTAGTCTACCAGCAAGTGCTAATAGTAGTGTTGTTTTTCCGGAGCTGGGCGGACCCAAAAGCAACGTTAGCCTGAAAGAATAACAAAATCACAATCTATCCAATATAAAAAAATATATCCAATATACAAAAAAAAAATTACAACTAAGTCTTGAAAAAAATTATCATAGTATCATTTAATATATTTTTTAGCCTTTTATGTTTCGGGATTTTAGGTCCTTCTCCCACAGAAATTAAAAAAAAAAACAACAACCATATGTGTGTCTGCCTGTGTGTAACAATGCATGTAACAAATGCAGTTTATAGAAAATAAAATTTGAAATATTCAACAATTTTAAATAAAATATAAGTATTAAACAATGTTTTTGGAATCAATTTATTCGTTGTAATGAAAAAGGAGGAATTGATTAGTAAAATATTTAGGATTTTATACATGTAATTGTTCTTTGAATGGAATGGGTAGTTGAATGAAAAATTAAAATCACCATTTTATCCTTTTGGTTTGTCAAAGTGCAGTTAACGCTAGGTTTAACAAACTTATTCCTCAAGAGTCAATGAAAAGACGGAAAATAGGCTACCTTGAAACCTAATGATATGACTTAAACCCTACCTACTTACTAATGTGAACACACAGCACTATCTATCTTTGTCTCAGATCACGTTATTGTTATATATACAGTTCTAGTATAGGTGAAAACTAGTCAAACTGCTAGGAATTTAAGATTGATTTTATGAAAAAAAAAATTAGATTTATCAACCTTGACTCGTTTATTTAAACAATTCTAAATCGAAAATAAATCTAAATTTGGTTTGTTTAAAAAATAAATAAAGTTTAAATGTTATTTATTTAACTCAATTATAACTTAATTATGTTTATTTATGAGAAAGTTTTCTTTAAAAATACTTGATAATAAATGACAACATGCAAATGAACATATGTGCACATCCCAAACATGTGGTATGGAATAGTATATTTATGTAAAAAAAATTATGAAATTATTCACAAGTATCTGCCTTAAGCTTGGAAAACTTAGACTTTTTAGAAATTTAAGTAATTAATGTTGATCTCAAAAATTTAATTTGAGATTTAATTGTACATTTAGACTCAAACTTCATACTATCTATATTTTAGTTTATACATTTAAAAAGTATTCTTTTAATTCTTTACATTTTTAGTTCTGTTATAATATATATATATATATATATATATATATATATATATATATATTAAGCTAATTAAAAATGCATGTGTAAAGATCCAAACATGCAGAGACTAAAACATAAAAAAATGTATGAATATAGATACAAAATAAATAACTAAACCTTTATTAATTAAACACATAATCAATACTTTCTCGGTTCATTTACAACAGTGATCACCCTGTTTACCACATTACTTTGTTAAACACTGACCTTGAAGGTCTAATAATCCCACTGATGTCTGCTAAAATGGTCAATTTGCTTCTCTTCCTTCTGTATATCAGCAACTGCCTTAAAAGAGCCTAAGTATTACACAACATGCAATATTAGAACTCCATTATAAACAGGACAAAGGACGATATTACAAATGACATAGAAAATGAAAGGAAAGTAAAAGTAAGCACCTCGGTCATATTACAAATGAAATTAGGAATTGTTGGCAGAGCTCTGCTACCGACATGCACATATGTCTCCACCTTCAAGTTCTGAAATCGAACTTCAATTTTCGGAAACTCCAAACCTACTCTGCAGAGTTCAGCATCCAGTGAAACACATTCAACAAAATTAACCACCGACATTCTCATAATATTTAAGCTAAACCACAACCGAAAAATCGAGAAGAAGCAGCAATGTATCCAATCCAGTAATAATTGTAAGTGAAGAACAACATAACTGACTTAGAATCGAAGTCCTGCTACTCAGTTATATGGCAATAAAAGAGATATATAAAGAGAGATTACGCGTTGAATCGACTTCTCATTCGGTTGAAGATGACCTCAGGATCATTGTCCACGCAGTCAACAAGCCTTTCAAGAAGAAGGCGCTGGTCCTGCGACTGGAGATCTCTGACATCGACCTCCTTCAAGTCACCAGTAAGATTCTTGAAGATTCCCCTGCGCGCTCGTTTATAAGTAGGAAGCCTCTCAAGTGCCGCCCAGCGCAGCGCCTCCTCGTCTTCCCCTTGCTCTCTGAACGAGGCCGATCTGGCGAAGGCATTCTCGGCGGAGTTCCACATTGCGCCCTCCAACGCGACTGAAAAAAGTAAAAGAGTCCAGAATGGCTTGTGTGATTGGGATGAGTGAAGCTGCAGCACCTCTTCTTCTACTAGTTGTGGTTTGTTTTTAGCGTTGTTGGATAGGAGGTAGTTGAGACTTGAGAGTGTGCATTAATGGCCGCACCTTCTCTTTCTTCCTTGTTAAAGTGCAGCATAATGTCTGCGTGCTGTTAGAGGACCCTCATTTAATAGCCGCGGGAAAGACAAGTAAGGGTTCTCTGTAGTTCCCACGCGCTCCCTTGTTGGTACCCGCCCTGTTATGAGGACACATGTCAGAGGACATTGTTGTAATTTTATCATTTTTCATACTTACTATAGTATATAACATGGTGCCTATTACCCTTTTCCCCGAAACGGTTATACAGTGTGAGATTTATCATTTTGCCCTCGCATGATGACGATCCAATGGTGGATATGCTGTGATTCGCCATTGCTATTCTGGGATCAGACTTGCCGCCCCTGGTTTCACCATGTGAGACTACCTTCTATACGCTGCCTTTCTGCTCTTCCAATAACCGTTCAGATCAAATAAGACAATGATTATGGATCAGTTTTTAAAAATATTTGAATTTTGCTCAATTTACTTTTGCTCTCCTGTTTATTTAAATTTATTTGAATTTTCTTATTTTTAGAAATAAAACGAAAAATCTCATCCCCATTTCTACAACTTGAATCTTAAGTTGACCAGGAATTTTGAAAATTAATTACTTTTATTGAAGTTTTTAAATATTTAATAGAAAAATAGGTACTTCAGATAAATAATTTTAGAAAAAATTAAATTATGAAATTTTAAAAAAGGGGCTTGAATGTATGAAATTATATCATTTTAAATCGTATACAAAATTAAATTTTGGCTTCTCTCTCGTGCCAATATGTTCTTCTACATTAAACATTTAAAATTAGTTCATATTTGATAATAATTTTTAATATTTTAAATATATGTTTAATTTTTATATATAGGAGTTATTTAAAAAAATAAGAATTAAATAAGATAAAACTAAAATTCAATATATCTATTTAAAAAGCATAGGAAATTTGAATAAAATACTCCTCTTGTAACAAATATTATCTGTTAATATTTTTTATTTTTAATAGAGAAAAGTTTAGAATAAAGTAAATATACAATTTCTTAGGTACATTTTAGGTGTGATCCTTCTTTTAAAATAAAAAATGCTTCAACCACTTGTAAAATAAAATATTATAATAAAAATTATAATCATTTACTCATTGAATAGTCAAAGAGCAAGAAATATTGCGGCATGTTTTTTTTTTTTTTTCACCAAATCATTTACATTTGTTTATTAATATATCATTATTATAAATAAATTTGTCTACAGTGTCTAATTAAAAATGACACTAAAATCAGTTATAAACTTTTTATCCTTTTATAGAATGATATAGATAAGATGAGGTTAATTTAAAAAATATTACTTAATGTTGTTCAGGTAAGTTAATTATATTTTTTTATGTATCTAGTTTAGTTAATAGCATATTATTTATTTAATATAAATAAAATGATTATATATATATTATTTCTATTCTTATTTAAAATTTAGTTTTTAATATTTTATTTTTATTAAAGTCATTATATTTTTTTATGTATTAATTTCGATATTATTATTTTTAATAAAAGTAATTTATTTTTAATGTCATAAAGAACAAAGTTATCTCTAAAATACAAAACACAATAAAATACATTTTAAATTTATAATTTATAATTATAATAAATTATATATAATATAGAAGACCAATAAGTAAGAAGGATATCTGCGTTACTTCTTTTTTCCCTTTTCTCGCCTTCTTTTCTTTCTTTTTGTTTTCTTTTTCTTTATTTTTGACTTTCTCCTTTTTTGTAGGTAATATTCTCTTTCTACATTTTTTTTCTTTCTTAATTTATCAAAACATTTCTCATCTTTTTAACAGATAGACTGTATCAACTAGAAGGTGTCGGAATAAAAATACAAATTTTACCAATAGATTATGTTAATTTAAGTAACATTTTATAAATAAAAAATTGATTGTCATTCTAAAAATAATATGAAGATGAATATCAAAATATATTAAAACTTAAAAAATAATAAGTAAATATCTTATTTATAAAAAAGTACTAAATATACTATTTTAAAATAACAAAATATTTATAGAAATTAAAACAACAAAGGATTATACTTATTTCGATTTAAAAGCACATGTAAGCAAAATATTTATATTAACTTTAAATTGTATAAGGACAGGAAAAATAAAAAATTAGATAATGTTTTTATATTACATTTAATTTTAATATATTTCATTTATTAATTCTAAAATTTAAAATATATTTTATTTTTAGACCAAAATTGGTTGATTCTAATATATTAAATATTTACATTGTAATGATTTTAACATTCTAATATCAAAATTAATGTGTAAAAAATTATAAATTCTAAGTAAAATATAATTTTTAACAAAAAATATAATGTTAAAAGTAAATTATCAGTTAAAAATTTATAAATAATATATTAAACTAATTATTTTTATTAAATAATAAATAAACTACTTAATTAAATAATGTGTCTAGAAATATGTACTTGTTTTTGAAGTACTTTTTAACTTTAATTATATTAATGAATATGTTCTATTTTCAGCTTTAAATTAACTATACAATTATTGATAAAAATAAAAAAAAATTCCACAAGAGGTCAAAATTTAAAAGTAACAAATATTTTAATTAAAAATAAAAATCTATTTAAATTTATAAGGAATTCAGCTAAATTTATTAATTACAAGGAGGATATGATGTAGTATATCATATTAAATACTTAAGTCACTGGTCAATACTATTAATTAATTGAATCTAGTTGTGATCAATGTTGGTAGTTCACATATCAGGTCTTGATGTAATATCAAAAATCCTTTATTACAAGAAAATTCAAGTGACTTAATTCAAAAATTCTAGATTAATTTAAATATAACATAATTAATTTTTTTAATGTTGGACCCTCAATCATTTAGTAAATTATGAACAATTTTATTAGTATACATAGAAGTTAAAGAGTCAGTTATTTCTAATGAAATAGATAAACATTAATTTGTTGTAAGAAGTTATTAAATGAAATAAAATTTAGTTCAGAGAGGATAGATTATTCTCATTCAAATTAAGTATTATAACATATGCTAATCTTTAAAATTTAACTTACTTTTAGTCTTTGAGAAAAATATAATAATATATGTAACGTCTTTTTTTTTTCAACATACTGTAATTCTTAATTTAATTATATTTTAAAAGATAATCTTTTATAAAAATTAAAAAAATAAAATAAAATATAAGATACAACTTTATATATATACTTTTTTTTTTCTTTTCATTTAAGGAGAGAAAAAGAAGTTTTGTTTTTTTCATAAACTTTCATGTACTTTATAATACTATTTCATTTATGTACCTGGTCAGAATATGATGATTAAAGAGTTGATGTTAATGATGGGAGAATATAAAAAGTTGATCATTATTAATCATTCTAAAATAATTAAATTCTAAAACTTTTATCTATGAGATAAATGTAAATTTTCTGTTCCTATAAAAGTAACCAAATTATTGATATGCATTTCAACTGTTTTTCTGCTGAATTAGTATAATAACTCTAAAAAATGAGTTTGGAGAATTGTATGCTTTCATATGTGTTACAGTTGTTTCTCTGATAAATTATTATAATAATAACTTCAGAGAATATAAGTTTAGAAAATTACGTACTTTCATCTATTTAAATTAATATTTCTGACAAAATTAAAATATATAAAAATATAATATAAAAAAAAAAAGATATATATATATATATATATATATATATATATATATATATATATGAGAGAGACATACAAAGTTTAGGTTTTACCATACATATACAGGCATATTGTTTGATTTTAATTTAATAGATTTTACAAAACTTCATTTACTTTTATACCAGTACTTTATTTATATATGTTGTGAAAATATATTAATTAAGGGGTTAGAATGAATGGTGGGAGAATATAAAAAAGTGATTAGTGTTAGCCATTTCAAAATGACAAAAACTTTTATGTATGAAATAAATATAAGATTTAGATTTATCACAAGTATACATATATATCTTTTCATTCTGATTTAAGGAGAAATGAGAAGTTTTGTTTTTTTTTTTAACAAAACTTTATTTATTTTTAAACTGTACTTCATTTGTACAATTGGTGAGAATATATTAATTAAAGAATTGGTGTTAATAGTCGGAGAATATAATAAGTGAACACTTTTAGTCTTAGTCATTCTAAAATGATAGAAACTTTTATTTATGAGATAAATATAAGGTTTCAGATTTACTACACATATATAGACATATCTTTTCATTTTGATTTAAGGAGACTAAGAAGTTTTCTTTTCTTACCTAACTTTATTTATTTTTATACTAATACTTTGTTTATATAACTGGTTATTAATTAAGGGACTGGTGTGAACGATGAGAGAATATAAAAAGTGACCACAGTTAGTCATTTCAAAATGACATAAAACTTTTGTGTATGAAACAAATGTAAGATTGGTAGTTCTATCATTCTAAAAGTAACCAAATCATTGCATGTATTTCAGTTGTTTTTTCTAATAAACTATTATATAGTAATAACTCTAAAAAATAAATTTGGAGAATTGTATACTTTAATCTATTTAAATTAATATTTTCATTTTCACTATATACAAGAGACAAAATCAAATAAGTGAGAACAAATATAAATATAGTGTAAAATAAAATAATATTAAAAACAAAATAATATATATATATATATATATATATATTATCTTTACAATCTTCTCAATTATTTTATAGATTTATTTTAATTTGGTAGGAAATAGTCAGAATAAATAATTCATGGTTAAAAAAAATACAAGATTATTTAACTTTGAATAATATTTATCTATTTGAATTTTCAATATGAAGCATTCAACTACAATTTTATCAAATATTTATTTTGTTATTATTATTACTTTGTACTCGAAAATATAAAATAAAAAATATCATGAGAAGAAACAATACTTAGTCTTCCAGGTACAATATATTAATATTATATATATATATATATATATATATATATATTAATAAGAATAATGGCTTTTTAGTATATATGAAACTTGGTTTTATATAATTTGATGATGTTTCATACATATTGAATTAAATGATTAGTTTATGGATATTTTGTTTTTTGTATTTATGATTTTCAAAAGATTATATTTTAAAGTGAGAGTAAATAAATTATACACGAATTGGAAAATGTTTTTTTATGTATATATTATACAAAAAAGATCAACTTACTTCAATAATATTTAAAAAATCACTCATCATTTAAAATTTTTATTTAATTCTAGTTAATCAAATTCTAAACCCTAAATCTTATATTATATAATTAACAACTCCTTTTTAGAGGGTTACATGAAATAATTTAACATATTATATTATATGTTTATGTATATTCTTATTATTTTAAATTGTACATAAAAATTACTTTTTTTTAACAAAATTTAGCTAAGCAGAACATAGGGATTTTTAATTTAAAAAAAAAAAAAACATAAGAACTCAAAACAATAATATTTTCTAAATATTGAAAATTTGAAACTGAATTATTTTTTAAAAAATGAAAAAAATAATGGTATAAATTTAGTTATTGACATAAATACACACACACACACACACACACACACATATATATATATATATATATATATATATATATATATAAATATATTTTCTCGAATAAAATTTTAAAAATATTTATTATTTGAAAATATATTATAAAATAAATACATAGTAATTTTTGTTCATTATAAAATATAATTCTTATGTTTCAAAATGTTTATTGATAGAAATATATAAATAAATGCTTACAATTTTAAATTATATGCACATGTCTTACTTTTGTCATCAAACTTGGATAAATATAAATATATCTACAGTATTTTAATATTAAAAAATAAAAGGTAAGAAGTTAAAACAAATATACTTTCCAAGTCTTAAAAGTTTGAAAATGAAAAATATTTAAAAAAAAAGACAATATGATAATGGAAAATATTTTCTCAAACCAAACAATCCTCAAGAGTCTTACCACATTCATTATGTTTACTTTTAGTGGAATAACTTCCAACAATTAGTTAATGCAAAGGTAACCTCCACAAACAGGACATAGGAAAAGTCAATAAAACTGAGTTTGTAGCTGGACATTCTTGTTGGCAAAAATTGAGATTGAGTTTATGGCATGCAAATTTTCTCCTCCAACCTTTATCTCATGGTGTCACATTGCTCACTCAGAATACACAGTACATTCACCAAGTGGTGGTTTTATCTTAGTTTTCATGATGTACAAATTAGGGTATATCTGGATAATAACAAGGAAAAAAAAACTTCTCCAATAATAAGGTAAAATTAATTTGTATGGAAGATAAAACAATTTAAAAAGTGTATGATAAAATTTCTATAAATTAATTTGTACAATACACTGATTTTAATTGTACAATAATATTTTTCTTTTTCTAAATATGGAGAAATTTGTCAAAAACATATATTTTAATATAAATATAATTTGATTTGAGTTTTATCTCCTAGGTTTTAGTGGTTTCACTCATTGACATTGTCGAAAGAATTTACATGTGTCGTATATAAAAACATAGGAAAGGTTGGTTTAGCAATGTCTATGAATCAGTCAATAGATTGCATATAAGAGAAGATATAATAAGTGTATATGTTCTTTCTTTGTGGTACCTACAAAAGTTTGGTAGATTTGATTTGATTAATAATCTGTGTTTTGCAATGAAGTATGGTGACCCACTATGATGCAGCACTTTCTAAATTGAAGAAAACATATATATGGTTAGTTACTTATGAGCTCATGAATATTACTGGGTCTTGTTCCTTGAGTTGGGTATCTGTTGTGGACTACTGAGAGAGGAGTTAGGTCTACTGATTTGTGGTTTTCCAAGAAAATTAAGAAACCCTGGGAAAGGTTGTTGCAGCATAGACGCACTCTACACATTGAAAGGGATAGTTTAACCCTCTTCTTTTCTTCTCACGTACGTAACCTTCTAAGCTCATTCTTCCTCCTAGGGTTCTAAATTTACTCATTCTTCCTCCTAGGGTTCTAAATTACTTACTTCGTCATCATTACTTCTTGACTTCATCATCATTGATCTTTCTTCCTCTCAAATATTATGTCCATTTCATATCATTTGTTACTTGATGCAATGTACATTGTTTTAAAAAATAACTCCCATAAGATGACTTTCGAAACAGAAATATCATTATTCAAAAAATATAATGGAATGACTGATATTAGTGAATGAGTTTATTTTAAAAATATCATAATTATTTTTATTTTTATTTTATGAGTTTAATAAACACATACTATTAATATAGATGTTCTTACGTTTTTTTTATCCGAATATAAATCATTCTGAGAGCTTAATGTATGTAAGGAAAAGTTAATATAAAACTAATAGTCTTATAAAAAAAAAGGCATAACTATCTTTAGAAATGCAAACAATGGCATAAAATTGATTCCACAATTTATATATATAAAATATTATTTCACACATTTTAGGCTAATAAGAAAATCATTTTATAGTAACTTAAACAATGACAAAAATCAGAGTTGACTACAGTTAGACAAAATCATCTCCTCTTTCTACGGTCACTTAATAAAACTTTTAAAATAATTATTTTAAAAACCAAAAAAATATTAAGCATCTTAGTAAAAGTTACAAAGTTACATCCACACATATACACAATCATCGAAATAATAGTATTATATATTATTTACAATATTATTTATATAATATTATAAACTTGATTTCACTAATTCTTTTTCAACAAAATACATCCTACCTAAGAACAATACATTATGGACATATCATACTATGATATTAAAAAACTTCTAATTTAAGTGAAACTATTCACTTAAGTAACCTTTTTCACTAAATATGAGAGATTTATCACTCAAGCTATAAGACTAATACTTGATTGATCAACTATATCATTTAAGCAAGCTAATATGGTTTAAATGTTACTAATTTGAGAGGAGTGAAGATTGATTTGATCTCTTTCTCACTCAAGCATTCTTTTGTTTCATGATTGACCAACATCATACTAAAAAAATTAACACTCATTTTTTTCTTTAAGCGTCATTACATCACTTGAACAACATGACTTATTACATAAGTCAACAAATTATGAAACACTAAATGAATCCTATCTCTTTAAACGATAAAAGATTTAAAGGAACAAAAATTATTTGAACATATCTTTATAGTTTAAATAAGAAACATTATTATTTAAACGATCATGATAACTGATAAGCGTTAATTATTAGTTGATTTTATGTAGATTTGGTGTTGATTTTGTTACTAATTTGGTTTGAATTCGGATTTTTATGTTTGTTATTATTCATTTTTCTTTTTAATGTGTTTTATTTTGCAAGTCACTTTTGTTGAATTAGGTCAAAATTGAAGAGAGAGAAAACAGAAGAGAAAGGGGTATAAGTGACTTTTCACTTGAATGAAGGATAAAGTCTGGGCTAAAACTCACTTAAAGACTTTTAATAAAGAAGCCCTAATTCAAAGGCCTCAACGCTGGAGTGCGAATTATGAAATAATGGCCGCAATTTGACCTAATGCAAGGAGCGAAAGCTATAAAATGAAAAAGCTAGGTCAAACATCGGGGATCACTTATCACTTGTTGGCATTCTCTTTGGGAGCCGTTTTTTTAATCAAGATTCATTCTTTTTCCTTTCTCTTGTCTTTCATGGCTACCATGCATAGCTAAACTCTTTTATTCTTGGGATTGAATGTAATTTCTCAACTTCAAATGCACTCTTGACATTATTTTGATATCATTGAATTCAATTACCTTTCTATTCATACTTTTTGAACTTGAAGACAAATGTTTAACCCATTACATGTATAAGTTTAAGTTTAGGGATGAATTATAATGGAATGACTACTGTTTATAGCAATTTTTCTTAATGTTGATTGTTAAAATAAGTGTTTGGCCTAAGTTCAAGAGGGGGGGTGAATTGAACCCTTTTAAAATCTTTTCGCAAATTTGCTTTTCAATGTGAGAATACAAAATCTTTAAAGACACTTAGAATGCAATCTGCAAAGGTTCAAAAAATTTACAAATATGAAAACCAATCAAACAGAATCAGTGCACTGCAGACAAATATGAAATCTGGAAAACCAGTGTACTGAAAAACAGATCAGGAACAGACAGTGTACTGTTAAGCAGTTTTCTGGAAAGCAGTAAGTAGTTTAAAGAATTATGCAAGAGCTTTAAAGATTTAGATCAACTGCAAATTAATACAGACAAACTGATTCAGAATAGAAATCAGATTAAATTTGATACCAGAAAACGATTAGAAAGACACCAATTACAGAAAAACAGTTTTTCTGGAAAACTGACTGATGAACAGTGAATGCAATAAATTGTAAACTGTATTTCAGAAGTAATTCAAGTTTATCTGTTGGAAAGACTTTATTTTTTAATTCAGAAACTGTTCAAAGATTATTAGGAACAAATCACTTAATTCAGTTTATGCTTTTGAGTCAATTTCTTGAAAAATCAAGACACACAGTAAGATGTATCAAGAACAGTAAAGATTCATCAAGAATTGAGAGAGATTAGGAGAGAAATGACACA
>Ga0209700_100399_pt1 | contig 78815 bp, 62 predicted proteins | sample SiratroredBW_FD_187528 | JGI IMG/M metagenome (GOLD analysis project Ga0209700, IMG submission 187528) | Root nodule microbial communities of legume samples collected from California, USA - Siratro red BW (SPAdes) (version 2) | ecosystem: Host-associated > Plants > Roots > Nodule | place: USA... | reverse complement strand
TATATAAATTTTTTTAAAATTTATATATATATATATATATATATATATATATATATATATATATATATATATATATATATATGAATCTGTATTAGGAATAATTAAATATATATTGTAAAAATTTTATGTAACAAAATGTAGTAAAAACTTTATAATGTAAAATAATCCATAACCATATATATTTGGTTCGATATAAATCTGATTAATGAAGGTCATGAATTTTATTTCTTCAAATTCACGGTTGTTTTTCTTTTATTAAATACTCTTTATATTCGTAACAGATTTATGGTTTTCGGATAGTAATCATATAAGCAATTCCACTTTTCAAAGTTAAAATTTAACATGCATCTATCATCTCCCCACTGCCAAATTTTTTTAAAAAGAGCGTACGATTTGTCTGAATTGGATTTGACAAAAGAAAATAAAAATAAAATAAAATAAAATTATATATAATACCACGTAACAAAATTGGTTAGGAGAAAAGTTAGTATATTTTAAATTTCAAATAATAACTACTTCTTGTTATTTATAATAATAAATTAATAAGATTTAATAGAATTATAGATTTTATTTAATACGGTTACAGAAAATAAAAATAAATAAATAAATATATCTATATATGATAATACGTAACAAATAAATCCATGATAATTTGGAAAACCTAAATACTTATTATAACAACCAATGATAACCATTTCTAACTTCTATAAATTTCATATAATTTCACACTTAATTGTGAACTAATTTATGTTACGTTCATCTCTTTAAAATTCTCACCCCACTGGATAATAAAGTCATTAAATTATATTCTATATATATATATATATATATATATATATATATATATATAGTTTCAATAATAATAATTTTTATACACTTCTTATTACTTTAAGTAAAGTTTTCATATTTCTCTCGTCACTCACCATTCTTATTTTACTTAAGCTTCCACTCATTTTACTTTACAATAAGAAGATAGAAATTTTATCATCTCAATATTGATGAAATTATTTCTTTTTATAATAAATATTATATTATAATAAATTCACCAAAAAAGAAAATTAATATACTATTTACATGTTATTATTGGAACTTTTATATGACACTCACTATTTTTATCCTATTTAAGCTTATGCCATTTTGTTTTTATTTTATTGTAAATGAATAAAATTATAAAAATAATAATAATAATAATAATAATAAATAAATTTGGGACATCACTATGAGTGGTATTAGAGCAACTAGTAACGTTGGATGTGAGACCTATAAATGCATGGAATATGTACTAGTAAAAAATTTGAGAAGGAGAATTCAAGAAATCATGAGTTGACTGAAGCAGTACAAGCTATTAGAGACATGGCTGCTGCACTATTAAGAAATCAAAAGCACGAAGGAACCACTGAATCGCGAGGTTTGGTAGAATCCAGAAGAAACAATTTTCTAGAGGATATAATCCAGAGAAAGTCGAACTATAGGTTAGAGAGATTGAAAAAATCTTTCGGGTAATGAACTGTAAGACAACCAAAAGGTAAATTTTGCTATATTTTTGTTGATTGGAGAAGCCAAATACTGGTGAGATAATACTAGAAAATTGTTGGAAAACGAAGGAATAAATATTACTTGGGAAGTATTTAAAACCAGATTCCTTAAAAAATATTTCCCTAATGATGTGAGAAGAGCAAAAGAAAATTCTTTCAGCAAATTCTTCTCTATTTCTTCTCCTTGTAATTAGGGAAAGCTTGTTTGGATTAGTTCCATGCCCCATACTAAATCTTTAGTATTTTGGAAGGTTCTTCATAAAAGGCTTCCTATTGATGATGGGATTCAAAAAGAAGTTTGTTTTGTGTTCTATGTGCTTTTTGTGTAGGGAACAAGATAGTATTAATCATTTGTTGTTTGATTGTTTTTTTTTTCTTTTATTTTGTCTTGGATTCATAATGTATTCCTTGAAGTTACTAATTTTCCATGTTTTGTCTTTATTGCTTTTCCTAAGTCTATATGTAGCCCTATTATTCAACACATTAAGTTTGTTGCTATCACCATTTTTATATAGATGATAAGGATGATGAATCATTATAGATCTTGTTAATGCATTAGTATGGATTCTCCTATACACATTGTCAAAAACAACATTTGGTTTTCACGTAATATGTCTTAGAAATGTATATCCAATAATATTCCTAACGTATCTGTCTTGAAGTTTTTTTGGCATTAGTACTAGACTTGGTAAGGTTTATGTTCTAATTCAAGTGTTCTAAAGGTTCCCTAAGGTGGGGAATTTCTTGATCAAGCTGTTAGTGCAAGTATTTTGAAAAGTCATGAGGAGTACATTGGTGGCTTTTTCTACTATTTTGAGGATTTAGAATGCCTTGTATGCTAGATTATGGAAGCTATCCTTGTTGTTGAACATGCTCAGTTTGTTAGTCTTGGAAAACTTTAGTTGGAAAATGATATTACTTTTTTTTTCTTTTTTGTTTTTCTTGTGATTCCTTGGATTCTTAGGAAAGATGAAGAAAGTGCATGCAAATGCAAACACGTGATTCCACAATTTTAAAGAACACTTTGCTAATAAATTGGCTAATATAGTTATTAACAATAATTACCCTATAATGCATGTTTATATTAGCTTTTTTTTTATGAGCACCAATTTCTTCTTCCGCTTTTAGGTAGTGTTTTTCTCTCTTGTATAGATTTGGTGTAGATCTCATATTTTTTATCCATCCGTTTTATCTTTTTTTAATATGTTTTACGCGATAACAGATAATTAATTGATTTTAAAATATCAGCTTAATTGAGATAAAAAGACCAATGCTTATTGTGAGTTTTATAAGAAAAATTATAAATTTTATCCATTTTCATTTTTAACATGTCGTTAATTTTAGGTTGGTGGTGCTAGTTATGATCCCTAATATCATCTTCATTCCATTGTAGAGGCACTTGTTATTTTGCTTTCAATCTATTTATATAAACACGCTATGAAGAACTTCTATGTATATTCAAACAAGCATGAGGAGATATACCCAGGACCCCATCGATGTTAAAAGCAGAGTAAGATAGATTTTGGAGTACTTCAGAAAACACAATTTTCAGAATATATATTTCACAATTATATGATCCTTTTACATAATTTTGAATTACATATTCCAGAAAGTTGGATTCCAGAATAACCCTCTCACCATGCATTTGTTGGACACTACATGTAACCGAAAACACAATCCAAAATAATCTCTCACCCCCAGTTGTTCTGTAATGCACAGTAAACCTTTCAAAACTCTTCCGTAATTGCATTTATTGCAGAACGTGTAATCCGATTATATAAAATAAATAATAAATTACAAAAGAGTATCTTTGAAGCTAAATAAGAACAATTTTTCTTTTAAAAAATATTAGTAAATTTCAACACCTATCCGAAACACATTAATTATTTTCAAACGTACTTTTACTACAAAACCAGCTGAAATTGAGAAATCTCAACTGTCCTAAAAAATTGCCTTCATAGTACCTTCGGTGTTTAGATTATATTTTATACTAATAATCTGAGATCTGGGAACACAGGAATCTTCAAAATAAAAAATGCTTGGTCCAATTGCCATTTGACCAGTTAAGCTTGATATCAAGCCACTATAATCATTACCTTAAATATGGCACGAGTCCAACGGAAACACAAGAAAGTAGGAGCAGGTGGGTACAGTGAAGACGATAAAGGAGGGACTGTTAAAATAGCCATTATAGCTTTTGAACAGATCTGTTCATTTTTTTTTCAATTGGCAAATGTCCTTCCATGTTTTAGAACTTAAAAAAAAAAAAAAAGGTCAAAGGTTCTCCTAAGAGAAGATTATCAATAATTAACAACAAATCCCTGTTCATCTGAAAAATAAAAGGTCCGCATGTAAACTTAAACAGAGATCTTTCAAATCCTGATTAATGAAACAAATATGTAACCACTAAATGAAACTAATTCATTCATTCATCAATCCATCTTACAATTGAAATATGGTACACAAAATTCTTACATTCCTTTAAAATCCTACTAGTGACTACAACGTGCATAAGAGCAAAAATGTTAGTTGAAAGGCATGCATACTATTTACATACAAATAGGTGGCAGCTTACAAAACCCTATTCTTCTAGGGTTTACTTAACAAAACTAAGAAAAAGAGTGAAAGAAACCGGCAAAACTTTGGGAGTACTAGTTACACAATCATACACCTAAAAAATATGTATAAAAAATAACAGGCAGCTGCTGCTTATCTGCCATCTATTAGTGTTAATATATATAAATATATATATCAATGATAAGACAAAAGAAGAATGATTTCGTGATGTGAGGCCAGTAAAGGTTGGGGACGAAAAAAGTCGTAAGAAGATATCCTACCTACCTATAACCGAAGTATGGTTCGAAGTGTGTCAGAGAGATTTTGAATAGTCCGCTGCTCCTGGGTCGCTTGCAGCACTTGCAGTGGTATATCCTCGTAACACCTAACAAGAAGCAAAGCAATTAGGTAAAGAATGATCAACATGAGCATAGAGGAGCTGAAAGGAATCACTACATCAGATATCAAGAGACCTAAAATTGTGTGCTTAATTGACACGCCCATACGTGAAATCTTGCAGTTAGTTACGCATTTGCACAAATAAATGAATATAATTTTGTTCACGTAGAAATGGTGAAAGTTTTGCAGATCAAAGTTTTAAGAGACATACATCTTATGGTAAGCTAAAGCCTGCGTCAAATTCATAAGTGTAGAACTTGATGTCAACCTTTGGTAAATGCTTGTAGGAAGAGGCAACTGCTGCATCAATTGGCAAACCAACATAAATGGCCATAACAAGTGTACTGCATGTATACATACATCCGCACATTGGCACAACACACAAAGTTACCTCATTTAGTCCTCTGCGGCCCTTCTTGGACTGTCAATCACCACTGAAAAGCTCTTGCAATGCTTCCACTGTTCCGGTTCCACCAGTATCCTGTTGCAGGCCACCAAGTACATTGTCTGACAAGAGAGCAATGGGTGATATATCTGTTGCCCTTAAGAAGGGGATAGGCACAGTATTACCAGCAGCATAAATGGACCAAAGCTGCATTAGCACAGAAATTGAAGTAAAAAGGTAAGTCTGACACTGCAATCACACAAGACATTCATGATGGACAATATATACATAATTGAAGGGACAATTAATTCAAGGAAACGAAAAGGGCTAGAAATCTGCAAAACAAAGGATGCAGGAAGATATACTTCTTAAAACGCTAGAGGCAACTGAGGGATATCCCTTACAGAATACGGTTTGACGTCCGATGCACAAATCAAATCACAAAAATACCTTATCTTGTAAAGCAAATGCTTTACGGCTGCCAGTTTCACTCTTGAATATATCACTACTCATAGCTGGTGCACGATAACTGCCTTTGATTTTGAGGCTCTGCTCAGTCGAATCAGATGATTGAATAGCATTGGTAATAGCACTAGATCCTCTAAAAGAGGTGGTGTTTGTAAAAACAACTTTCTGATTCTCAATCCTAAAAGATTATCCACAAAGAAAGCAGACTACATTAAGACATGCGAAATGAAAACGAAAAGCAGACTACATTCACAAATTTGCAAAGTAAGACTGTCTGAAAATCAGAGCGAGAGAATAAAGGAAAAACACTTTCTTCAAAAATATAGGTAGTGAAGGTAAACAGACAGGTAAGTACCCAGATTTAGCCAATCTGCCTCCTGTGCCACTGGGTACAGCAGATTCGGAAACTGCAGAATCTGCATATTGTGTAGTCTCCTGATGTAACTCATCTGCATGGACTATAACAGTGCCAAAGTTGCCTGGCAATAATCCACATAAATCATAATATTAACTCCTATAAAACAAGAACAAGGGTTTCAACAAATTTAAGAACTGTATATTTTAGAAAATAAATAAATTAGAAGTCTAATCCTTTGTATGGATTAATGGAAGAAAATGGTAGGCGAATTTAGAAATGAAGATAAAATTGTGAACTCTTTGTTTCTACAGTTTTTTTTCTTACCAACTAAAGAGAAAATTGAAAACCATTTCCTATTTTCTCTCCCAATCAATATGCCAGGCCATAATAGGCAGATGGAAGAATAAGAATTACGGAACTTGAGTACAGGATTTACCCCAGTAACCCCCAACCACATCGGTTTTCATGTTACATCCTATGGAGTCTGTAACTCATGTGGCGTAACAAGAAAAGTCTTTAAGTTTACATACCACCCAGATTATTCAGTAACATTTCAGAAAAATCATAGTACTTGAACAATGATAATACAATTATTAGAAAATAATAGGGCCTAATACACCCCAAAAGCTAGCTAAAAGGGAAGGATAGTCCAAGCCTTATATGAGTATTTTGCTATATTATTTGTCAATGCATGAAAATTAACAATCAAAACCAAACAATTATAAACCACAGTAAGCACGACATCCAGGGAAAAACCATATAAAATTGTTCAGTTGGAAGAGGTACAAAAGTAAGATAAACATTCAGACACCTTAAAGAAACATATATTATATATAATAGTTGACTTCCAAGAGATTCTCATACATACACATTATCAGAATCCCATAATTTATGCTGCAGTTAATATTTCTTTGTATCATTTTAATTACATAATTAGGAGATTTAGTTATATTCCATAATTGGGAGGATTAATAGGCTAACAGTATATTTTATATTTATTATATAGGATCATGGATCCTGAATTGTAAGAATAGATTAAATCCATCATAAATTTGGATTTTCAGTTATTAAGTCTTTGTATTCTATTTAAGAGTGTGCTCCTCTATGAATAATATCAGAAAAAGTGTTTTAGACACACATACACATGCACCTCATAGACACACATTAACATGCACCGCAAAAATTGTAACATTAGGTGATAATCAAAATTAAGAAAAAAAATTGCCAATCCACACACAAAATGCTAGAATCACACACCTTCACCCATGTCTACATCTTCCACCTTATGTAGCTTCCTCATAGTGCCATGTGATGACAGATCAGCAGCCCCCTCAACACCAATGTTATGAGGTCTGGATGGAACAGTGTCTCCGTATTCATCATTTGGTTTTGAAACTAACTGGAGAAAAAACGAAAACAAGAACATGTTTAGTAATTTTAGGAACATTCCATAATAGATTGTATCCCCTAAATCAAGGAATAACATTCCAAATTCTTCAATCTCTGAGACTAACATGGGCTACTTCAGATTAAGAACTTGTGTATCGTATGGAAATTACTTTCTTTATTGAGTTTTACAATGTAGCAGGTAGGCGGAACAAGCTGCGTAGATGTGCATGAGAGGGAGGGATACCTGATCTTCTGATGCTGCTGGAGCAAGTGTTTGCACCTGCAAAGCCATTGAAGCCCTGATTTCCCTTGCCTTCTCTAATTTTGGCAATATTGCAGCAGATCCAGTTTTCCACTTTTCAAAGAATTTGTGCTACACAGCAATAGAAAATAACTTTTATTTGATACAAATTACAGCATTGAAAAAAGTTTAAATATTCCATCACAAACTAGATATGAGCAAATCAAACTGGTTTGAAAACAAATGGAGGCATATGTCTGGAGTTTTCTAGTCACCTATTAAACCAGCCAAAATAAAGCTCATGCTTGATCAACCAACGCTCAAAGGATTTAGTAATTATAGATAACCAGTCTGCCTTAGAATTCATTATATTTTACTTATCATATACTGTGTTAATGTTGAGTTTTGAAACACCTTATATAATCATTCACATTTTGTTTATTATTGTTTTCAAGTCATAACAAGAATCAAGTGTAACTCTCTGGTTTAATAGGTGAAACTAAAGAACATATCATATTGAGAAAAAAATCAGTTATGAAAAATATTAGCAATTTTCATCTCAATTAGTGGGTCTTGATTAATCCAATGAGGATTACATGTAAGAAAATTTACATATAACTCAAATCACAGGAACTTAAAATCTGGCCGAGATCAACTTTCTCATCGGTTGCTCAAATGTGTCTTTGTGGGATATCATCATTCTTAAAAAGGATATTGATCTTTCTCTCCTGATCTTCATAGGTACTGTGTCTGCTAACATCTCCTTTTCTGAGTTCGTTTCATACTATACACTTGTTCCTTCTAATCACTTTCCCACCAATGCCAATCTTCCTTCATCACCACCAGATGACTGCCATAACTCAAGATGTTTCCCCCGCACCTCTTTAGGTATAATTACATCATTTACGGAATGAAATTCCAATACGACACCCATCTTCAATAGACAACAATATAGTGGTGGTCATGTCCAATCCTTCCTCGACACTATTTCCTACTGAATCTAGTCTCCACGGTAACGATTGACCTATTATTATTCAAAGAGGTACACGTCCTAACCCTCCACATTACATAAACCTCAATTATCATTGGCTTTCCACCATACGTTCTACTTGTTTTTAGTCGTTATCTTCTATTCCCATTCCTATGTTTCCAGATGTTTATCTAACCCAAGGTGGCAACAAGTGATGATTGATGAGATGTGTCTTTCAAAGTAGTGGTACTTAGAAATTGGCTCCTCTTCCAGCTAGCAAATCAATTGTTGGGTGCTTGTAGTCCACACACTTAAAAAGGACCTCATGGCAATATCGGTTGCTATAGTGCTTGGCTGGTTGCCAAAGGGAACACAAAAATCTATGGTGAAGATTATACCAACACTTTATCTCCTATTGCCAAAATGACATCTATTTGACTTCTCTTTTGCCTTGGAACTATTCACCACTGGACTCTATTTTAGCCTGACATAAAAAATGCATTTACTTTATGGTGATCTTTATGAAGAAGTCTACATGGAGCAACCTCTTGCTTTTTTGAAGAAAAGATGGTGAACCAATTCAAAATCTTTAGATGTCCCCCATCAGGGGCCTAATTAGCTTGTGAAAATTTTCCAAAACAGTCTTAAAAAGGCTATTCAAACACCCTCAAGAGGGTAATGTTCAATTACATCAAAATGGACCCCAAGAAGCTAATGTTAAATCACATCAAAATGAACTAAATTTTATGAACTAAATCTCTCTCGAGAGTAAAATAAGAGGGAAAGGTAGTGCAATTTAAGCATTTCGCAAGGGAAAAGAGTGAAATTTGCAGTAAAAGTAAACATACATTCAAAGAAGACTTAATACTTTAAATTATATACCAAGCATAAAATGCAGCAAAATAAAAGCATCAAATAATTAGCCTCTCCAGTCTCAACTTTCCATCTTGCCATTTAGCCATCTCTGTCTATCAAGATATTGTTAAATCTCCCAAAGTATGGATTGATTTCATCTCTTCTTTGTCTGTCTCTCTTGTTATATTTTCCTTCAACTATTTAACATATAAGGATGGCTTCAAAAAAAACTTATGACTCTCAATAGTAGTCATTAAATTTCATTAGAAAAAATATTATTAAGCATACCTTCAACATCTCAGATGCAGTAGGGCGGAAACGAGGTTCTTTGGTTAGGCACTTCGCAACAAAATCATGGAAATATAGAGAGACCTAGAGATAAATTCAAATTTAAATCATTATCACATAAGGATATCATCACTAATTAGAGAAACTATCTCATACACCACCAAGATCTCACATTGGCACCCGGATCACGAAAATAGGATTTTAGAGTCATTCCTAGCTGGCAAATATAATCAGGGTAGTTTATGTTGCCTTTTATACCTTTAGAAAAAGAAAGCACCAACCTAGCATTATTTTTTCTAGGTTAAGAAATCTCGTTAAGATCAAGAGAGGAAATCACAATGAATTTTGGGTACATGGAGTCTCGCCTCCTTAAATGCACCAACCTTGGTATTCTTACACTTCAACACGACGGTGTATTACCATTTGAATGGATGTGCCATATTCAAGACTAGGAAGTGGGAAGGAACAAATAATGTATGAATTTTTGTTTACGTAGGTTAATAGAGAAGTTTCTAGCCTATACATGACTTCATAGCATGTAGAATAGATATACAACTAATAACAGATAGCACCTAGCTAAAAATACAATTCATGATAGAAAGTTATGCTTTCAAATTTACATCTGGTTTCCATTCAACATCATCTCAATAACAATAAAGTTCAAAGGCAGAAATTGTATAGTAGAAGAGTTGCACCATGCAATTACACACTACTGGCTTTACAAAAATACAACAAAAGCACAACATAAAACATAATATATAGCACATAGAAAAACATAATTGGGATTATCTAAACTCAATTTCTATCTAGATCATCTACAGGTGACTCTTGAAACTCACTTATTAAAGCATTAGTAAAGTAGAGCTTGGATAACAATAGACTATAGAAACAAACCATTTCTCTTTATCCTCAAGCATCGGGGCTGGTTCAATTGATATCATGAATAAAACCTACAATTGTAAAAGAAAAAGAAAACACATTATTATAAACTGAACCCCTCAAAGAAAAGACGGGGAAAATAATCATGCCCTTAGAAATGCCAAATAAACAATACAATATAACTAAGTGTTTATTATTAATAAAAAAGGAAGGAGTAAGTCTAAAAAGCGTTACCAGGGTAAATTTATTTTACAACAACCGATTATTAAGCTTGTTTGGGTGATTGCAAGTTTTTGCTTTATTGTTATTTGTTGTAAATAGGAGATTATTAGGATAAAAATATCATCTCTCCATAATAATTAGGAAAAAAATATCCCCAGAATCTTCACATTCATTCTATCGAATTTTAATTCCTTTTTCCAAGAGAATGTGATTGTTACAAATAGAGGATTAGCATGATCGTTATTAATAATAATTATTCATTTGATTGATTGTTACGACACCAGATAAGAGAACATCACAAAAACACACAAAGGAAAAACTTTTTCTTTCACACAGGTATAAAGCCTGTCAAACTACAACAAAAACATCACATAATCCCCAAAACCCCAAGATTGGTCTTAATATATAGACCAGCCTCCACACTAACAAACAACCCCCGCCTAACAACATTAACTGTCACTACTCCATTTATTTAATTTCATTATATAATACACCATCCACAGACCAACCTCCACACTAACAAACAATCCCCGCCTAACAACATTAACTGTCACTACTCCATTTATTTAATTTCATTCTATAATACACCATCCACATCTTTCCCTTAACCTGCTGACTGGGCTTCCCCTGTTGCCTAACATTGATCAAGTTGGAAGAAGAGCTCCTAATCTTGGGGGCTCAATATCCAGTATTGTCGTTGTCCTTGAAGACAGTGGTGAGATAGAAAAGTGTGTTCCAAACCGGTTATCATAAATAACACCAACAAATCAGTCACTTTTTTTCCGTTTGTTGTTTGTGTTTTTCCTCAATGGTTGAGCCGAAATTTACTCCTATGGGTCCAAATATGGTGGGTCCCTATGGATTGATGGTCGTAATTATTAGTGGACTCAGTACATTCAGAGAATTCTAAAAGGATGGCCAGGATCAGATCACATTGATGGTGGAGGACGAATGTCAAATGACCCTAATTTTGATTATTGGGATAATGACCTAGATGTGGCATTCTATGGTTCCCGAGATTAGATGAAATTATAAGTTTTATTTCTCTGCTAAAGAAATTTTGGGATGACTTAAATAAAACATTTTCTATAATGAAAGGATTTTGTTGCCCATTATGACCTTGAGAGCAGGTGTCTAGTACTAAAAGGGGTTCTTTCTTTATATCATAATACCACGAAATTTTGAATGAATTGTGGAATAAACTAGATCATTACCAAAATTTGAAAATGTGCAAAGGAGATGCCGCCACACATGCTAAGTCACTAAAGGACAAAGAATCTTTAAATTCCTACATTGTTTGACCCATGAATATGATCCAATCAAGATACAAATCTTAAGGAGAGAAAAATTGTCTACTCTATCGAAAGTGATCTTTATTGTGATGGGAGAAGAAACTCAGAGGGTTGTCATGCTTCACGGAGGAACCTCCCACACAAGCTTTGCCATGACAACAGTAAAAGGGGTCTTCAAGGGATCAAACACTGGAGGAAATCCTCTTCAAAAGGCAACTATGCAGAATATTGCTCATACTGTAAAAGATTTTAGCATACTAAGGAAACATGCTTCAAACTCCATTAAAGTGCATGGGAGGCAACAAAGGAACCTCACATAAATGGGCAATCAATACTATCTCAGAGCATGAAGAAACAAATGAACCCTATGCTCCTCCTCAACCAGATCTTGATATTAAAGCCTATAAGGAGGAACATGATAATTCAAAAACAATGATTAAATCAATGAGTAAGTCCTCTGGATCGTGTACCCTGTCCATGAGAGGTAGGAGTTCGTTAAAGAAACAAGTAAGCTAGCATGTAGAACCTTAGGAGTTCCTATTGAATACAATCATAGAATTGGTAGTGAAGAGATCTCTTCCGTAGAAAAAAAACCCAATATCAGAGATTGACAGCAAAACTTATTTATTTATCACATACAAGATTAAGCATTTGACAAAAAAGTACTTGAAGTCAAACCCAGTAACGAGTTTATTCTTCATGAAAGGAGACACTTTAACCCTAACGATAAATATTGATGCAGACTATGCAAGTTCTCTTATTGATAGAAAATCTACATATGGATACTGTACATTCCTTGGAGGAAGTCTAGTGACCTGGAAAAGAAAAAAAAAAAAAAAAAAAAAAAAAAAAAAACAATAGAGTATCTCGTTTTAGTGCAGAAACTGAATTTCAAGTCCTTGCTCAATGTGTGTTAAGGACTCTGGATGAAATCATACTTAAATGACTTTAAAATTAAGGTTGACATCCCTATACAATTGTATAGTGATAACAAGTCAACCATGAGCATTGCCTATAATCCAATCCAACATAATAGGACCAAACAAATTAAAATTGGCAGGTACTTCATAACAGATAATCTTGACAGAAGCCTAGTGGTTACAATTCATGATCCTATAGGATTTTAGATAACATAAATTTTCACCAAAGGCTTCCTTAAGACAGATTTTAGGATGTTGTAGGCAAGTTGGAAATGATTCATATTCATTTACCAACTTGAGGGGAAGTGTTGTAAATAGCACATTATTAGAATAAAAAATATTCTCAATAACTCCATAGTAATTAGGAAAAAATATCTTCATAATCTTCCAATTTATTTCAGCATATTTTCTATTTCCTCCTTTTAAAGGCTTTTGTTATTAATAAAACCTATTCAAAATAATTCTTTATTTTTCAAATCATTCAAAACCTATTCTAGTTAAGTTTTTTGGGGCCATTATGTCACCATTATCTCGTCAATAATGAGGTGTGAGATCTCACACTGACTAGGGATTACGCCAATTATAATATATAAATGAGCTGCAATCCTCCCTTATAAGTCAGTTTTGTGAGGTTGAATTAAAGTATAAACTCACTAAGTGCATTTATGGGTGGTATAAATTATTTAGTTACATTCTAATATCTAATAGAGCAGCCTCCCCTACTACTTTCCTACTATAGAATTTTAGAGTTCCCCGCTACACGCTGCTATACAAGAACTGTTTAGTCTTGTTCCGAATTCTAATATAAATAAAACGTAGATCCTCTTTCATGACTAATCAATATTCCACAAAGTAACTCTCACCATACAGTTATCCAATATTACAATATCTATAAACTCGCCTATTCAATTACTCTTCTACTTATCCCAGTTAATCTAATGTTTCTCCTTCCTAATTCACCCATTCAAATATCCAAATTTATCCTAACTAACTGCGGAAAACATGGAACAGTAGATGGAATGACAAATAATCCAAACATTTTATTAACATCAACATAAATTACCAGTTGAATTACTTATGAGAAGGAGGCAGGGGCAAAAGAGATCTTCGTTATCAATAAAACAACAGTCAATACCGAATATATATGAAGTTACTAACCCTCATTGGATGTACGTCAGATCTTGGAGGAACACCCTGAAAATTGTGGTAACAGATTTTAGGCATCACTAAGCATGACATGCAATATCAGGATGAAAAATATTTAATATAAAAATTTTATCCAATTGCATTGTCTGAAACTGTAAATAACAGCCCACAAATAATAACCAAACCATAGGAAATTTCTTCATAACACCTATAAACTTCAACTTCATGGAAGAAAGGGAAAAAGAGGAGGGGGTAAAAGAGTACCCAGAAGATTGTTTATCCAGAAGAGTGCTTGGGCTTAAACTAATATAATTAGCTCCCCATACCACCTGTTGGCAATGCTGCCTTAATTGAAGTCACCCCTCACCTACCTTAGTTGTCACCTCTTTCGAGATTGCCTTAATATCACTCTCAAATCATCTAGTGATATGGCAAAAATAGAATATAGAAGTGGGGTGCAAACTCAAAAACCTAAGACGGTACAAAAGCCTATCCTAGATCCAAATGTTGGGCCACCTGCATTTGCTATGCTCCAGGCTTGATGTCCTGGACATGAAAGGGTCTGTTGAAAGCACCTTAACTGCAGTCAACCCTAGCCCACCTTAGTTGCAGCCACTTTAGGGGTTGCCTAAATGACAATCTCAAGGGTTGTGGTTTAGTCTCGTATCTACCAGTGATATGGCTAAAAATATTTAAGTGGAGTGATAACTTCCCCTTACAAGATAGTTTTGTGAGGTTGGGTCAAGATCAAACCCAGAAAATCTAAGACCACCTTATAGACTTAAAATCACATCAGAAAGTGTTAAATTGACAATACCTTGCACAAGGTGGAAGCATAAAAAGCGAAAGAAAAAGGTAAGCCACATTGGATAAACTAACAATTTACTCAGAAGATGTAGAATTAAAAATACAAGCAATGGATATACCTCAGCCATTTCAATAGCAGACACGCCGAGAGCCCAAACATCTACCTGAAAATCATATTTAAATAAATGTAACCAGATCAAAATACAGGTGAGTCCAATAATTTCATTATATAGTATAAAATAATATCATTAGCAATATGTATTTCTCTAGACTCTGATTAACAATGCACTGTGGTAGAAATAGTACTGAAGCAAAATATTACTGATTCTAAAATAACATAAAGGGCCCTGCGTTTTCTTATTTAAGTTCTTTAAAATATGTACTAGATAAATCACAAAGTCATTTGTACTAGAAGTTTTGATGTTAAGATCTTGATCTTAATTCCCTCCATTAACTTTACATTCAACATGAGCAAACAAACAATTCACATTCCTTGATTCTTCTTTATATGGTCATGAAACATTTCTTGTTCAGTATATTTACGAGACACAAGGTTTGGTATCTCCTTAACTGAATTATACTCAAGACTACTCTGGCTAGTATTGTTGCAGTGGTGGTGGTAATCGTGATGGTTTCACTAATTGCAGTGGCTCTAGTGGTCGAGTCAGTCGTGGTGGCAGTTCATGAAGAGGTTGTGGTGGTGGTAAATTTGTTAATTTTCAATGTTAGATCTGCCTTAAGTTTGGTCACATAGCAAACGTCTGTCATTCTAGATATGATACTTCTTATCAGCCTCATAAGTCTCCGTACTTCATTTATCCAGCTACACAACAATATATTCCTTATTCTACTACACCCTATAAAACCTCAAATACTTTAGTTAATTCTAATACTAAGTCTCAAAACACTGCTCAGCCAAGGGGATGAATGTTAACAAAGTCAAATTCTCAAGAAATTGGAAATGGTTCTTGAATACCAGATTCCAGTGCAAGCTTTCATGTGACTGGTGAACCACAATATAGTCACCTCATGATTCATACATGATTTTTAAACTAAGTAATTTGTTACATGTTTGTTCTATTTCTAAAAACTTGTTAAGGTGTTAGTCAATTTGCCAAGAATAATTTAGTTTTCCTAGAATTCCATCTCAACAAGTGTCTTGTCAAAACTCAAGGGAAAAATAAAGTTCTTTTTCAAGGAATTTGTCAATTCTTAAAGTCCATTTTCTTAAAATGCTCTTCCATTGATTCAGAATCAAACAAACTGTGTGTATTGCAGTATGCATTTGAAGCATCTGAGGTTTTATTCGAGGACCAAAATATTCATGAATCTTCTCCCAAACCCCATAGGAGTGACTCAACCCAAGAACTTGACACAAGACCAATTTAGAGAGAGTAGATTGAAGTCAAACAAGTAATGTTTGGTCTTCCAGTCCCCATGCTTCATACTTCAAATTAATGCAATCAAGTGTACATCATCTTCAGTGAGATAGCTTGGTGGAACTATGTGATTCACGACAAATCACTATAGCTTATGTGATTTTTACCAGTTCAACAAGTTGCTGCTAATGGAGATAATTCAAGTCATCAAGCTTTTCAGCAGTGGAGGTTGGAAATGACTGCCATGCAAAAGCCATGGAAACAAAAGAAGACACTGGAAAGAGAAAACAAAGTGAAGAGAAACTTGCAATGAGGAACTCGCTTAAGATGCACCCTAGAATTTGAGAAGAGGAACATCAAAAGATTGGCTCTAGATACCATGTGAAAGGAACTCAATAATTTTATAACAAATTGATTTGTATTCATTCTTCACTACTGAAATAAGAAGCTTACAAAAGAATTTATGGGTAACTGCTTGCAATAAAGGATATACCTATTAGTCATAGCTAACAGCTCTAACAAAGTACATAGAAAATTTTCATATGAAATATAAGTATACACTCTAACATGCCTAAACTGTCATTGACTTTAACATCTTCCAATTCATAAAGCATCATCAACTAGGCTTTAACCAGCTTTTTTCATTATTTGTCACTGCTTAATCTTTCAAAGAGGTTTGTTCTCAAGTTTACCACTAGACTGCAGCAGACACTACAAAAACAATATTTTAAAAAAGTTTCTGAAGAGTAATTTTAAACCAGTGATGAACTCCAATCATTATTCATATATAATTACTTCCTATTTGTCAACATCACATACCTCCAATAAAAGCTTTATATGCATTCCTGTTTCTGATTATTTGAACCACGAACATATGAAAAATATTGTAGTTTCCATTTCAATAAATTTCCTTCATCCACTTCGTTAATAAATAACTGTTCAATGATTATCAAGCAAACAAAACATAAAGGTGGGACTTTCACATTTTGAAGGAGGTCCATGAGGTAGCATGGAAGAAGAATCTTGCAACCCACACCAGTGTCAAATTAAGTTTTTTGTCCAAATTTAAACACTTTTTTGTCCAAATTTAAATATACATATTCAAATTCTGTTTTCTGGCAATATATTACAACTTTTTCTCCTATGTCCTAACCTTAGAACTATCTACGAAAGAGAAGGAAGGGCAGATGAAAATAAAGCATGGAGGAGATGCAGTACAACGAAAAAAAAAAATAATGCAACCAAGTAAACAAGGTTCACAATTTTGGGAAACTACAGTACCTTTCCATCATAGCGACTTTCCTGAATAACTTCTGGAGCCATCCAATGAGGAGTTCCAATGAACTATAAGCACATTAAATAGAAAATAAAATATCTTATAAGATAAAAAGAATGAATAACATGTCCATTTAAGAAGAAGGATACCTTAATCTAAGTCAACTTCTTTTGAACAAGTGCATGTCATTTTAAAGAATTCTCAAGGGCATAAGGTACACAACATCTCACTCAAGCCAAATTTTTTGGGCAAATACTTTGAATATAATTATAAGCTCATATCACTTTCAAGTAACTATAATGGGATAGAAACAACTGTGTGTGTAGCCATAACAAGTGGAAGAAGCTAGGGCTGGGATTTGAATATGTCCCACAGTAGTGGAAGTTAATCAGAAACAAGTGCCCCAAAAATCTGAATAAAGGAATGATAGAACAAATAATTTTTTTAATTCAAAATGTGTATTCAAAGCCAATCCCACTAGAAGTATATCCATGCAATGCACATAATACAACCATCTCCAACTCAGTTTAAGATGCAATTTGATATAAAGAACATACTTAATAAGCAATTAATGGCACCCAACTATTTAATATTGTTCCAAAACTGAAATACTGTGATGTAAATCAAAATACTTTATTCACGACCCCCCACTATTTATTAAAATAATAATAATCTTGCATCTAGCTATAACTCAGGCGTGTAAGCATTTTAAACGATGTTCGTACTTCCTAATCCTCGCTTCATTAATCAGACTGAATAACATTCCGATAGTTGAAACCGCTTTTATTATGAATTGCTTGAAAGGAAAAACTATCAGCCCACTTTATTTATATACATCACATGCAAATCAAGAATCCCTAAATTTATACGGATTGAAATCAGTAACAATTAGCATTTCATGTTGAAACAGATAAAGCAATCAAGTAATAATAAGAAAAGAATACAAATCCTGATAAATAAAAATAATAAGTTATCGCATTGAAATCAGTAACAATTAGCATTTCTATTATATTATGTTAGAACAGATAAAGTAATCAAGTAATAATAAGAAAAGAATACAAATCATGATAAATAAAAATAATAAATTATCGCATCAAGTACCGTATTCCGCTTTGACATGGTCCTTGTAAGCTGTGCAGCAACACCAAAATCCCCTGCTCAATAAACCTAGAGTTAAAATATAATTGAGCGAAAACTTTAGAGATGAAAAGATAAATTGTATTTCCAGAAAACTGATTACAAAGAAAAAGGATTTAGCTAGTTATATAGCTGACTGAGAACCCTAGCTGATATGAACTTGAGCATTATAGGGTGCTTAAGTCTCACATTGGAAAGTATGGGATGCTCGGTGGAATATTTAAGTACTTGGTTCTTCCCCCTTAGTAGCTAGCTTTTGAATGAAAGCTGGCAAGAGGTTAGTTCTAAGGAGCAATGTTGTGATAGAAACTTAGGTAGCATGGAGTGTTTAAGTTCAACATTGTGTAGTGTGGAATGTTCGATGTAGTATTAAAGTGCTTGATTCCTCCCCTTAATAATTAGCTTTGGAGGGTGGGTTCCCCAAGTGCCTCAGAACTTATCACTGGCTAACTAACTAACTGAGTATAACTATTAAAATTATGATTGTTATTGTATTGTACAGTTTACAAAAAAGATGCTTCTTGGGTGTATGTACCTAGCCTAAGGGTCGAGTGTTATAGGGTATACCTTTCCCTTGTAATGTACTCCTCTCTCAACCTGTCTTGCACATTCCACATTGTCCTTGTAATAATTTAGTCTCTCTAGTAACTCACTCTTTAAATTGTTTTGTAACATTTGATGCTAATTCCTTTGCAAAAAAGAACATGATACATGCCACCTAATTGGCAAAGGACATGAATAAAGAGGACTTCGTTACCTGAAAAACAAGCCCATTTGTGTCCTATTTTGTTACCTTAACTCAGAAGCTTTTGCTTGAACATTTGAATCACCCAAGTCTAGCCAAGTTGAAGAAAATAACTCCTAGTCTTACTAGCAATGCCACTTTGGAGCTTGTTCCTCTTCCCTCTGGAAAGAAGATTGTTGGTTGTAGTTGAGTTTATTGTTAAAGTTGGACCTAGCAGTAAAGTTGATCACCTTAAAGCTCAATTAGTGGCCAAAGGACATATATATATATATATATATATATATATTTATGTGCTTGACTACCGTGATACTTTCTCTCTCTCTCTCGTGGCCAAAATCAGCACAAGTAGGCTTTTTCTAGTCAATTCATGCATACTAGATGACTCTTCCATGACTTGAGATGCTTCTACTACACTCTCATGTATTGGGTCCGGTCTCCTCTAAAAATGATTGACTTATTGGTACTTGGAAAGGTACACGTTTAACTCGTAACCCTTTTCCCCACTATACAAACCTCAATTACAAATGGCTTCCTACCATACAATATACTTGTTTGTCCTTGTTATCTTTTATTACTATTCCTAAGTCTCTAGGTGAAGCTTTATCTCACCTAGAGTGGCCACAAGCGATGATTTATGTGATGTGTTCCCTTCAAAGAAGTGGTAGTTGGGAGTTGGTTCCTCTGCCAGCTAGCAAATCAATTGTCGGATGTCGATGGTTGTACACTCACCAAACAGGACCTAATGGGAACATTGATCACTATGAAGTTCAACTGGTTGCCAAATGATATACACATATCTATGGCCAAGTTTATGTTGACATTATCTTTCTTGTTGTCAAAATGACATCCATTTGACTTTTCTTTTCCATTGCAGCTATTCACACTAGACAACTTCACATCAAAAGTGCATTTTTGCATGGTGATCTTGATGAAGTCTACATGGAGCAACCTCTAGGATTTGTAGGTTAGGAGGAGTGATATAACATGGTAATTTGTTTACGCAATACTCTATATGGTCTCAAATAATCACCTCGTGCATGGTTTGGACATTTTTGGACTATCATCCAATAATTTGGAATGATATGAAGTAATGTCGATCATTCTCTGTTTTATCTTCATCCTCCTCAAGAATGTATCTATCTCATTGTATATGTGGATGACATTGGTATCACATATAGGAGAGTATTGTACAACTAAAACAATATCTTGCTCAAAAGTTTCGGACAGAACATCTTAGATACCTGAGATATTTCCTTGGTATAGAAGTGGCACAATCCAATGATGGTTTGGTCATACTTCAAAGAAAATATGCCCTTAACATTTTAGAAGGACTAGGGATGATAAATACTAAAAGCATGTGAACATACCAATGGATCCAAGTGTCAAAGATGTACCTGACTAAGGAAGACTATTTTGATCCTGGGAGATACAGAAGGTTAACTAGTATGCTAAATTACCACATTGTGACTCATCCTGACATCACCTTTACAATAAGCATAATTAGTCAATTTTTAAACTCTCCTTGTCAAGAGCACTACGAAGACTCCTAGAAAAGGCCTCATTAAGAACATAAGGGAAATACTCAAATTACTAGGTATTCTAACATCCTAGACACTCCACTTCAAGCTATTGTGTGCTTGGTCGAGGTAATTTAATATTGTGGATAAGTAAGAACCAAAATGTTGTGGCAAGATGAAGAGAAAAGCAAAATGTAGGACAATGACATTAGTGACTTGTGAGCTAATATATCTAAAACAGCTCGTCAAAGAGTCCCAAATGCACAACAACCAAGCAACATTACACATTGCCTCTAATCTTGTCTTCAATGAGAAGATCAAACCTGTTGAGACGGATTATCATTTCATAAGAGAAAAAGTAGCCTGGAGACATCACTAGACTTGTCAACTCTAATGAACAATTGGTTGACATGTTTAGCAAAATCTCTAAGAGGATCAAGGATCAAATATTTGCAGCTACCTAGGCATATATGACTTATATGATATAACTTGAGCCAAAGTGTTATAATTATAAAATAAGAACTTGATCGTACATTGCCTCTAATCTTGTCTTTTACGAGAGGATTAAACAAATTGAGATGGATTATCATTTCATAAGAAAAAAATTAGAGTCTAGAGACATCATTATATCTATCAACTCTAATTTAACATACTCACCAAAGTCTCTAAGAAGACCAAGGATCAATTATATTTGCAACAACCCAGCCACATGTGAGTTATATGATCCAACTTAAGAGGGAGTGTTATAATTATAGAAAAAAGGAGTTGATCTTATATAATCAAAAATATCTAAATTATATATGTATTATAAGGGGTGATTTTATTTATTCCAGAATCATCTTTGCTATTAGAGAATATCAAATCTCATCTACTTAATGTGTTGATTTCTTTTTCTCAATATAAATAAAGTACACATGTTGTCTCAAAAACACACGTTTTCAGCTCAATGTTTCTCTCTTCCCTGGTGTTTAACAACTGCCATAGCTCAAAATACAAAAGTAGTTCTAGTTGTACACCATGTGATGAATTAGAGAACATTCAATTGATAATTTTAACTACTTGATCACATTGAAGTTGCAGTAATCATTATTTAGAATGGGAATTATCTACCATGCAATCAGTTTTGTCATATCATAATAGCTTCTAGGTGGTAGTTTATAATAATTCAGAGTAGTTGTTCTATTAGAACATCTCAATCACATAAACTAAAACATCATGGCTACTGAATAACTAAGCATTCAAGACAAAAATTATAACACAAATTTAATGAATGAATTTGACATTTGTTTGAGAGGAGGGTAAGAACAAAAGAATCAACTCCTCTAATGCATACTACTATTATAGTTCTCAAGTGCAAAGAATGAATATGACAATCACCATATAACTTTTGTACTCACCTAGCTTGACATCCCCTTGCTCAGTTAATAAGATATTCCCACCTTTGATGTCTCTGTGGACTTTAAAAATTGAGTGCAGATAATCAAGACCCTACACATAATTAGGCAAACTATTAGGGGCTAAAGTAAACAAAACATAGACATAACAAAAAACTTGGTTCAAACAAATCTATTGAAGTACTTTGCTCTCTCAATTCTATCAAAATCAATTAATAATACTTAAATTGAAAACCTTGGTAGAAGTCAAACAATCAATGCTAACAAAGTCCAGCAAGTATACCTTCAGTGCTTCTCTACATATATATGCTATTTGACCCTCATCCAATGACTCGTCAGTCACACCCATTAAATCAGCAACACTACCACCACCACAGTATTCCATCACTATCTACCAAAAAGCTTAATCAGAAAACATATTTTAATAGGCAAAATCAAACTCATAATTAGAATCAAGCAAATTTGTATAGAAGCATAGAGAAAGACAATAGATAAGAATTAGAAATTAAGAAGGGGGTCCTTGTGAAAAAATCAAGAGCAAACAAAAGCCAAAAAGAACAATCTTGCCGATCTCTCTTCATTTTGGTCAAAGGCATCCGTCTAGAGTAAAAATTAGCCAATCACCACCATAACCCCAAGGAAGCCCAAACAAACAAAAATACGTCATCATTAAACCAAAGTCACAAGAATACTCTAAATATACAGAGTTTCACAAAGGCAGTCATATATGAATAACAAGCAAAGGTTATAAAATGAATCCTTACCCAAAGATACTCTTCTCCTTGATAGCTTCCAAGATAACGGACAACATTAGGATGATTACATTGTTGTAACATTTCAATCTCACCACGGATTTCCTCATAGCCCTCCTCCTTAATAACCATCCAAAAAGTCATCCACAACAGTTCAAACTTAGTCTAATTAATAAAAACACCATAACACAAGTATCTACACATAATGCAACCTAAACTTACCCCTTCGGATAACGATATCACTTTGATAGCAACCATCTCCGAGGTTTTCAAATCCCTTGCTTTGTACACAGCTCCATAGGACCCCTTCCCTGCATTCCATCATCCCCAACATAAACACCACAACAATTCGCAATGCGCGGTCAATCAGAAAAGTATACCACGAATGAAAAAATTAAAGAATGAACTCAGAAAAGTAAGAAATAAATGAAAATTAAAGGAATAAACTCGAATGGCTCTACCAAGTTCATTGAGCAATTCGTATTTAGTTGTAGGGTCCTCTCTGGTAATACTTTCAGGAATCAAACTCGTCGAAACCTTCGTCGTTATCGATTGATGCCTTCCCTCATCGTTCTGCGAAGATCCACTTCCCTTCCTCTGCTTTCCGAATCCAAAATCTCCCATCCCCTGCATGCTCGCCACCGCTCTCTCCATCGTCGAACCCACGCCGCCGCTGCTGCTGGAGGACCGTCGCACAACTGTTCCGCTTACCGACTCTCTCTCCCCAGACTTCACCGTCGAACGAACGACGAACGTCGAGAATCCGCCGCCATCTTCTTCCTCTTCGCCAAATCTGTTCAGAGGACTCGCCTGAGACGAGCTCCGAGACTTCCACGTGGGCGAAGCCAAGCTGGAAGAAGGCCGATCCTGCTGCCGTCTATGGTCGCTCTTTATGATCACGGTGCCGAAGTCGCCAGCATCGTCATCGTAGTCCAGCGGCGCTCCGCCGCCGAAGTCCTTGGGGAGGCGCTTGAGTAGCGGAGGGAGAGAGGAGTATTCGTCGTCCTCATCGTCGTCGCGGCCGTTGTCTTTGTACACCATGGTCGCGTAAGGATCGTCACGTGACTGCGCGCCGCTGGATTTCCGCCGGCGGTTGGTCTCTACGCCGTCGTCGGCATCGTCTTCGTCGTCGTGAACCACGAAGGTTGAGTATATGTCGGGTTTAGAATGGGATTCTCGCATTCCCGACCGGTAAGAGCTCCGATCCATTTTTCCACTCCGTCACTCAGCTTGCCACCACCGCTGACGGAGAATGCATATGATGTTTACTGGCCTTTTGTTGGCCTGCTCTGTTTGGGCTTTTAATTCTTTGTGCACCTCCGTACCCTCTTCCTGCACCTCCATACTCAACATCAAATTACTACTCTACCCTAAGTGAAAAGTGCAAAGTCAAAAATACCTTACACTCCATTCACCCCCTTATCTAGTTCTCTCCTTAATCCTAACTCTTCATCCAATTCATTTTTACCATTCCAAACTTTGTGTGCTCTCCTTTACTTTGGGTTCATCCAATTCAGTCGTTCACCTCCATCCGGTTCAACCTCTACAAAAGCCATCTGTGTAGAGACGAATCTAAAAAATGAAGAAGTTATGCGTCTGCGCGTCCATTTCGTTCTTTTTTCCCAAATTTTTAATTAAACCTTCAAATAAGCCATAGGTAAGCAATTTTTTTATGTTTTATTAACAATTTGTGAGTAGTATTGTTGATTAGAATAGTTGATTTAGTGTTTGGGGGGTTGTCGACAATGAATGGGGAGTTTTTCGATTTGGGAGTTTGACAACCGAATGACACCCCCATCCGATTCACATTTGGAAAAAATGTAAACTGGATGAGCATGCCATCCAGTTGTCATTTTGTTTTGGAAATGACATCCGGATGGCACTCCCACCCGGTTCCAATTTGGAAAAAAATGTAAACCAGATGAGTATGTCATCCGGTTGTCATTTTGTTTAAATGACAACCGGATGACATGCTCATCCGGTTTACATTTTTTTCCAAATGTGAACCGGATGGGGTGTCATCCGGTTATCATTTTTTTTGCAAATGACAACCCAATGGCATGGTCATCCAATTCACATTTTTAATTTTTTTTTAAACTAACAGTAACTTTGTGCATTTAGACAGATATGGTGAGGACTAAAGGACCTGGTTCCCAGCCTGAAGGCCGGAAAAGGCCTACAACATCAGTTCGTAGAGGAGATCGGGGTGCTTCATCTAGTGCTCTTCTTGTTGGTGGTGATGCTCCTCCTGTTGGTGGTGAAGCTCCTCGTATTAGTGGTGGTGATGCTGATGAGGTGGTACGTTTTCCTGGAGGACCATCTGATATGTCTCTTTTGATAAGTTATAATCACTATGTGGCGTTGAAATTGTGGGAGGGTGAGGTAAGATTATGTTATAACTTGTTGTGTTTATTTTGTGTTTAATATATGAATTTTTTGATATCATTTGTTGTTTTTTGTTTAGGACCGTGGAGTCCTAAAATTAGTCTCTTATGGGAGAAAAGTTAACAACTTTGATCTTCCTTGTGCTGAGGTGTTTGCATTGATTGTGAATAGCGGATTGTTGCCTCTATGCACTATGTATTATGTGATAGCGGACAAGGGCCTCATGTGCGGATTTGTTTAGAGGTGGCATCGGGACACAAATACATTCATATGCCTTTTGGTCCATCACTTTGGATGACATGTAAAGTCTACTCCACCTACTTATTATGGGACAGTTTCTAATGTTTCATAGGTTAGACAACAGTGGAGTCGTTCCTGTGATGTTGGAACTATTAGCCATTCCTCATGGTCCTGCGAATGCCGCTTTGCGTCATGGTTGTGGCAATGTTGTGCTCCTCAACTGGTTGAGAGATCACTACAACACATGTTGTGAGAATGAGAGAGTTTGTTGCGAGGGCTTATTTGTTGCATCTAATTGGATGCATAATTTTTTTTGATAAAAGTGCCACATCTGTCTTTATTTCTTATTTGCCACTATTTTGGGACCTTGCGATGTGTAGTGGTTATGCCTCGGGAGCAGCTGGTTTAGCACATATGTATAATGAGCTATTGAAAGTGTGGGTAACAACATATAGACTCATCTAGAACGAGGCCTTAATCTCATTATGTTGGAGGACAAGGAGATTGTTAATTGCATCCCAACATGTACACAAATCACCCATGCTAGTTTGCAAGATACACTTCAAATTCCCATGAGCTTGTTCAACCCTGCATACAACACACAAAATTAATTCAAATAACAAAACTCTCATTAACATATAAATACACATAAAATATAACACCATACATATTTGATGTAGTATTACCCATACACATGACCTTATTTGTCCAAGTACTGACAAAGTTTTCCCTATGAGGTTTAATCCAGGTCTTTAGCACATATTCCAAAAACATGGGCCATGCCAAACAAGCACTTTCAAATCCTTTAACACATTTAGGAAATACTTCACAATCATTACAATCTATCACAATTGTCCATGCTTTCATAACAACATCTCATGTCTCCCTTGGATGAACAAGCGTTTTACACTTGGCCTTTACAATCTTATTTATGTGGAACCTACACAGTGAGTTATAAGCTTCTGGAAAAACAACTTTAATGACACTCATCAAAGTTAGGTCCCTATCACTAACAATAACTATAGAGTATACATCTCCTCTAAAAAACAACCCTCGTAATCTTTGTAAAACCCAAGTGAAATTGTTTTCACGTTCATTAGACATCAAAACAAAGGCAGCTGAGAAAGTTAAGCTTGTGGATGTAACACCTACAATTTCAAGCAGTGGAAGCCTATACTTATTTGTCTTGTAGGTGTTATCCATCAAAAATACATTACTAAATGTGTTTAACAACTTCAAAGAATCAGGATGAGTCCAAAAGATATCACTTACAACTCGGGAGGACTCGTGACATCTATGCCAATGAATATAGTTGTCACGCTTCAACAACATCATCAACTACTGCATTTCAGTTCTTGATCATCTAATCGATCTCTTCTATGTATATCTGGTATTATACAAATATTTCACTGTCGTCACATTGTCTTCATTCTTCTCTTTAAGTGTAAGCAATATGTTCTTTGATTTAACTCGACTCTTTGTCATATCCACAACTAAAGCGTGTTCATCAGGTCGCAACCTACCAGCATAAGGGTGACCAACCAATGTATTAGCAAATTCATGGTTATACAACCCACATATGACTTTCAAAACCCAACCTTCTCCATCTTTTATTAATTTGCCATGCAATCTGAATGAACAATCACACTTCCTTGTGCCGGTTGTACTCACCTCTAAATCTGTTATATACTTTCTATATTTTCCACTTCTTTCACATCCCAACAAGACATAGGTATTCCTACCTTGTGCTCTAGTTGCTTTGTCTGATCTGAGTATAACAACAACAAAGCAAAGTCTAAATGTAACCTTGCAAATCCATTTAAATAATTCATCTCGGGTACCAAACACCTACACAGTATATCACATTCGTATGTAATTAATTTACATTTCATAAACATAAACAAAAACAATTCATTTTACCTTATCAGTTGTAAAATCAAGAATGCAATCTTCTTTCCGAACCAAGGAACCATTTTCATGTTCATCATTTATATAAGACACCTTATTTACTTCCTCTGAATTTATATAAAGACTATCAATATCTGTAACATAACATTCCAACAACTCATCAAAAAATAAAAGTAAAAATCCAAAATGTGAATCGAATGTAACCCCGTCCGGTTCACAAAACGTTAAGAAATTTGCAAACTGGATGGGCAGTGGGTGAACCTCATCCAGTTTGCAAATTTATTTCCTCTTGACAACCGGACAGGGTGGTGTCCAGTTCACAACTTACACACCGGATCGATCCCCGCCTCCAGTGCATCCGGTTCACATTTTATGAACAGGACGTCTGGCTGTCCCGTTCTCAAATTTCAAAAAAATGAGAACCAGATGGCTTCATCCGGGTGCCCTACCAGAAATTTTAAAAATCAACCAAAATCAAAAATCTTACCTCCCCGTCATTTCTTGCCGCTTTCAAACACTACACAATGGTTGGAAAGTCTTCCCTACCGTTCAATCACCCTCGAAACCTTCATAAATGGCACTATAAAAGACGTATTTTGAGAGAAAACACGGAGGCTGCTTCACTGTTCATCGTCGTTGGTCGTGGGTGGCGGGGAAGAAGAATGGTAGTCTTTAATAAAGCATGGACATTTTAATCATTTCCAGGAGGTCTTATTGCTCCAAGCACTCAAACGGTCTTCTCCAAGAAGTTATATAAAGGTTTTGAAGATGAAGAACAATAACGAATACGAACAAACATGAACATTTATACAAAAATAGAGATAAATTGAGTGTGCTAAATCTATTGCTTATAAAGCGTCTAATAACTGGGTTGTGTGAAAAACTTTGTAGTCCTTCATTATAGTAAAGCAAACCCTTGAGAGTTTTAGTTGTGCTCTCTTTGAGAGTTTTTCTTTCATATCTTGAGTTGTCTTAGTCTTAGAGGGAGATTAGAACTGATATAACCTAGAAAAGTTTGTGTACTCGTGATAACCTACAAGGGTTTGTGTACTTTATGTAAACTTTTATTTGTTTAGTAGAACCTCTTAAGCAATTTGCTTAAGAGAGAAATAGACGTAGCCTAAGAATTGGGATGAACTAGTATAAAACCTCACGTGTTGTGCTTTTCATTTTTCTATTAGATGGTCTACTTGATTGTTCTTTCTATTGTGAATTGATCCTTGGCTCCATTCAACCCCTCTCCTCCCCCACCTTTTAGAGCTAATTATTCCTACAAGCTCGTGAGTTTGGGTGAGCTAGTATAAAATTTGTTGTGTTTTCGTTTTGCTTGTTGACTAGATGATCTAGTCTAATTTTATGTGAGAAGAGTCCCGACTTTATTCAACTCCAATTCTAATGGCACAATGACACATATTTTGTGCATACAATTTTTAACTCATTTCCTTTTACTAATAATAAATTAGGTTCAATACATATTTTCTTTAGTTTTGTATTTTTTGTTCATCTAACATTTGCTCACTATTTTGACCATAACTAGTTTATAGATATTAGTTTTGGTTGATTCCAATTACATTGGATTCTATTTTCTAAGGCTTCAAAATGGACATATGTTTTGTTGGATTTGGATTTGTCTGCTATTTTCTATGATTTTGAGAGGTTGGGATAGATTTGCCAAATTTTAGTAAAGAACCCAGGCAGATTCAATTCTCCTTATTTTAGTTTAGACTTTTGTAATTAGGCTTATGAACCTAATTAGAGCCCACATTTCAGCCCATGTTTACTTCATGTTTCACAACATATATATAGCCTAAATGTGCTATAAACTAATAAACATAATTCATTTTTTTAGTTTTACAATTTTAGGAATTGTCTCTTCTTCTCCTTTTCTCTCTTTTCTCTCAATCTTTGAAATTTCATTTTCATTTTCTTCTCTCATATGTGTTTTCTATTCTACATCAGTGGAGAACTAATTTTTGAGGATTGATTCATAGAAGCAAGATCAAACAAGATAAATTGAGGTTTTCACCGATCATTGAATGCTTTGAGTTTGTTATTTTCTTCTTTAAATTCGGTTTAGTTCTTTGTGATTACAATTTGTGTTTCTGATTTTAGAAATCAAATTAAAAATAAACTAAATCTTGATTTGATGAGTAGATACAAATTAGATTAAATGATATTTTTATTTGATTCGTAGAATCGATTTAATTAACCAATTGAATCAATTAATTTTTCAAATTTGGATATGAATATTTAGAGAACTCTGATAAGAAGAATTATTTGGTTCTTGAATTTGTAAATTAACCTTTTATCTTCTCTTGATTTTCGTTTTTTATATGTTTCATATTTTAATTATGATTCCATTTGTGTTTTACCTTTCTTAATTCCTTAACCTCTAATTTTCATTTTGTACATAAAATTATTCAAGATTAAATAAAATATACATGTGTTTTCTAAGAATCGACATAAATTATAGTCTATATCGCAAAATTTAGAGAAAACTTAGTATTTTTTATTTCAATAATGATATTTTCAAGTTAGATGTTCCAACATCATTATCTACTATACTAGAATCATGTCAGGGAAATTCAAAGCTTATACCTCCTATTCAACTTTCTTTGAAGACCATCTTGTTTGACATTAAGTGGAGGAAGTGTTAGTGGTTCTGTCAATAATAGACATGGTAAACTATAACTTAAGGAATTAAGAAGGCTAAAAGAAGATTCGAAGAAAGAGCTTGAAGAAGATTTATGTGTAATTCTTGGCCCACGAGTATTTAGCATGAAAAAAATAGTGATTAAAACAACAACAAAAATTATTTAAGTATTATATGAATAATAATTGAGTTCCAATTATAGAGTTATAACATGAATATTTATTTGAATGTTATATGAAGAAAAAGTTATGAGTTTAGTTACAATAATTATAGAAATTTACGGGAAGTTAAAATATAATGAAAATCCTTAATTACTTATCACAATTTCATATTAACTTCGAAACTCCATCATAATTATTTTATAATAGAAAAGATGGTTTAAAAAAATATTTTACTTATTGTAATTAATTAAAAAATAAATAAGTTATTTTTTTCTAAGAAACGTGATAACTAGTTTGTATTTATATTTATATTTACACTAATTTATCATTACGTCACAAACAATAGCAAATTTCTTTTTACTCCACCTTTGGTCTACATAAAAATTTTGAGTTGTCAAAGTGGGTCAAAGCTTCTGATCTAATTCAATCCATCATTTGTTTGAGTCGGTTGAACTGAAAAAAGTTGTAAATTTTGATCCATGTCAAAATGGAACTCGATCTACTCATAACTTAGCTCACCTAGGCTAAAGCCATGGTGAATCAAGTTGGCTCACCAACCCTTGATGATATAACTAAAAACACTCTAATGCAATTTGATAACATTTAGTATTTGTGTGGTGTGCATGTTAATATGATATTTAGAATTGTTCTTACAGAGCCTAAGGGCCGAGAACAATAAATGTTCTTGCGGAGCCTAAAGGGTAAGAACAAGGCTGCAATGGGTCAACTATCTCGGTTCTAGGTAAAGCTCTGATCTCTAGTGTATGGGTTGAGGGCGATGATGTTCTCCGGTTGTTAGTACTTCGCTCTCAAGGGTTTCAATTATCTAAATAAGATCTGAGTTCCGAAGTTCCCTTTCTCTTTTTCTGTTTGCTATTTATACCAATACGTGTTATCATTGTTCTTCTAGAAGGGGAAGACGTGCAACCTCTGTTTCAGGGTGTTTCAGGGGGCCTATCATCCTGTGTCAGGAGACTATCTTGCTTTTGCATGCCTTGTCAGGGGAAGACGTGTAGTCTCTGCTACTGGGATTGCTTTTTCCTACAACCTGTTAGGGAAGACGTGTGGTTTACTCATATTTCAGGAGGGTATGCGCCGTTTATTGGAACTTGTTCCTGTGTCAGAAGACATGTGTTGGTTCCCAATGCAAAGAGGTGGGAAACTTGTTCGTGAGAGGTTGTTGGATACTTGCCAGCCCATGTGTGTTCTTGGTTGTGAACCTACCATCCTGAAGGCCGAGTAGATGTTGTATACCTCCTGGCTTAAGTATTGGGGGTTGTTGGTCACTTCCTCTAATGGCCAGATAGTGGAGTTGTCAGTCATGGCTCCTAGTTTGGGTATTGGGAGTTGTCAGCCACTCCTTCTGGTGGCCGGATAGTACACTACTCTCCCAAACTCTTGTAGTCTTTAGACTACTAAGAGTTTCAAGTATTGGGAGTTGTTAGCCCCTCTTTCTAGTGGACGGATAGTACACTACTCTCCCAAACTCTTATAGTCTTAAGACTACTGAGAGTTCCAAGTATGGGAAGTTGTCGGCCACTTCTTTTGGTGGTCGGATAGTGGAGTTATCAGTCATGTCTCCTGGTTTGGGTATTGGGAGTTGTCGAACACTCCTTCTAGTGGCCGGATAGTGGAGTTATCGGCCATGCCTCCTGGTTTGGATATTGAGAGTTGTCGCCCACTCCTTCTGGTGGCCAAACAGTGGAGTTCTCGACCATGTCTCCATGTTTGGGTATTTGGATTTGTCGGCCACTCCTTCTGATGGTCGGATACTACACTACTCTCCCAGACTCTTGTAGGATTTAGACTACTATGAGTTTCAAGTAGTGGGAGTTGCTAGCCTATCTTTCTGGTGGCCGGATAGTACACTATTCTCCCAGACTCTTGTAGTCTTGAGACTACTGAGAGTTCCAAGTATGGGAAGTTGTCGGCCACTCCTTTTAGTGGTCAGGTAGTGGAGTTGTCAGTCATGTCTCCTAGTTTGGGTATTGGGAGTTGTCGGCCACTCCTTCTGGTGGCTGAATAGTGGAGTTATCGGCCATGCCTCCTGGTTTGGATATTAAGAGTTGTCGCCCACTCCTTCCGATGACCAGATAGTGGAGTTGTCAGCCATGTCTCCATGTTTGGGTATTTGGAGTTGTCGGCCACTCCTTCTGATGGCCAATAGTACACTACTCTCCCAAACTCTTGTAGTATTTAGACTACTAAGAGTTTCAAGTATTGGGAGTTGTCAGCCCCTCTTTCTGGTGGCCGAATAGTACACTACACTCCCAGAATCTTGTAGTCTTGAGATTATTGAGAGTTCCAAGTATGGAAAGTTGTCGGCCACTTCTTTTGGTGGTCGGGTAGTGGAGTTGTCAGCCATATCTCCTGGTTTGGGTATTGGGAGTTGTGGACCACTCCTTCTGGTGGCTGAATAGTGGAGTTATCGGCCATGCCTCCTGGTTTGGATATTGAGAGTTGTCGGCCACTCCACGGTGGGCACCAATTGTTCTTACAAAGCCTAAGGGCCGAGAACAATAAATGTTCTTGCAATGGGTCAACTATCTCGGTCCTAGGTAAAGCTCTGGTCTCTAGTGTATAGGTTGAGGGCGATGGTGTTCTCCGGTTGTTAATACTTCACTCTCAAGGGTTTCAATTATCTAAATAAGATCTGAGTTCCAAAGTCTCCTTTCTCTTTTTCTGTTTGCTATTTATACCAGTACGTGTTATCATCATTGCTCCTCTAGAAGGGGAAGACGTGCAGCCTCTGTTTCAGGGGGCGTATCATCCTGTGTCAGGAGGCTATCTTGCTTTTGCATGCCTTGTCAGGGGAAGACGTGTGGTTTACTCCTATTTCAGGAGGGTATGCGCCATTTATTGAATGAAACTTGTTCCTGTGTTAGAAGACAGGTGTTGGTCGGAAACTAATTCGTGAGAGGTTGTTGGATACTTGTCGGCCCATGTGTGTTCTTGGTTGTGAACCTACCATCCTGAAGGCCAAATAGATGTTGTATACCTCCTGGCTTGACTATTGGAGGTTGTCGGTCACTTCCTCCAATGGCCAGATAGTGAAGTTGTTGGCCATGGCTTCTGATTTGGATATTGGGAGTTGTCAGCCACTCTTTCTGGTGACCGGATAGTACAAGCATCATTATTATATGTATTATTTTATATGTTATTATCATATGTCATGATATTTAGAATCATTATTATATCTACTATTTTTGTAAATTTATCATCATTGGTAATTTATGGTCAATATACTCAAGAGTAAATAAATATCTTCAAATTAATTTTTTATTCTACATAATATTCCTGTTTTAAATTTTCTAAAACATTTATCTTTATATAATGCAATTGATAATATTTTTTAAAATGATTAAAAGGTCTTTTAAGTACATTAAAAGAAAAGATATAAAAAAAATTTAATAAATGAATAGAAAAAATATTAATAACTAAAATTGATAGTTAAACCATTAATCCCAGCCTCTGTCACCTGATAAATAATAATTCATTTTAATATTAAACATCAACATTCGGATAAAGAAAACTATTTACATGTTGGTCTAAAAGGAAAAGAAATTTAAAAAATATTTACATATTACCTATCAACAAAAATATTCACATCGAAAACATAAATAAAATATACTTTATATAAAAAAAAGTTTATTTTTATCAATTTCACCTCCAACTTTGAGGTGTCTTTATTATCCACAGTGACATTTTTATTAGAGTATGTTTGGACTACGGAATTTATTTGAAAAAATAAATTTGAGTTAATTTAAAATAAAAATGTATAGAAAATTTAATTGTTTAAATTAAAGAAAAAATAATAAGATTTGAAAATAAAGTTTGTGAAAATTTATAAATTATGTAGTAAATATAATAATATTTGAATATATAAAATTATAAATTTATTTTTGTAATTAAAAATAAAATATAGTTAATTTATTTAATCTAATTAATCATACTTTTAAAAAATTTATGAAAATATTAAATTAATAATCATCTTTAAAATAATTTCAATTTATTATAAAATATATTAATTTATTGATAGATAGGATTAATCTTTTAAAATATAAAATTAAATCTTTTAAAATAATTTTAATAACAAATTTAAATATAATTATTATTTCATAATAATAAAAAAATTATTATCATATAATTTATTTTCATTTTTTAATATTTTTATTAAATTATAACCATATTTATACTAAAATTAATTATTTTACTAATAATATTATATAATATTTTTATTATAAAAATTTATATAATATTTAACATTTTATTTTTAATTATTATTTATTATTATATTATATTTTATAATATATTAATATATATATATATATATATATATATGTATATATATAATGAATTACATAATCGATTATATATAGTATTATAATTATTTATAGGAAAGAGTTATTTTATTAATTGTTTTTAAATTTTGTTTATTATATATTTAATTATTATATTTTTTTAATTATTTATTATTTTAAAATCAAAATAATCATTTTTTATAGTTTATTTAATTGTAATTAAATTAATTTTTTGTAGTTAGAAAATGCATTTTTTGTATGAATCGTGAAAAGTATTGAAAGGAAAGTTTTTTTTTTTTTTTTTACAAAATTTGATTTTGTTTTTCACTCGTATTTTTTTCATACACAGTTTCCCACCCTAGTGTTATATTTGGTTAAGGGAGTGGATTTGAGATGAAAGTATGTGAAAATTTATGTTGTTTATATTGGGGAGATGTCACAAGAATGTGAACTGAGTCAAACTCACACAAGAGAATGACACCACCCTCAACCAAAAGCCTAAAATCTCAATCAAGAAGACTTTCCATACATAAATCAAACTGTACTCGTATGGCCAGTCGCTACCCAAACCCACACAAGGGAATGACACCACCTTCAACCCGTATTAAATCTTGTCAAGAAGGGAATGACATCACCTTCAACCCAAAGCCTGAAACCTCTATCAAGAAGACTTTCGATACAGGAATCAAACTGTACTCGTATGGCCGGTCGCTACCCAAACCATCGTCTCTGATACCACTTGTTGGGAAAATCAAGAGAGAAAACATTGGGGAGATCTCATAAGAATGAAAATTGAGCCAAGCCCACACAAGGAAATGACACCACCTTCAACCCAAAACCTTAAGGTATTAAGTTTGTGGGTCTTCTTCTTATATATTGCTTAACTTTCTCATTTTTTCTCAATGTGGAACTTAGACTCAAACTTGAATATATAATAGGATTAAGGAAAAGATGATGAGATTTAAGTGAAAAAATTGTGAGCAAAGGTAATAGATATTTTATTTTTTTTAATTGATAAAATTATAAGATTTTGTTTTTTTTATAAATTTATTATTAATATTTTTTATTAATATTTTGTTATTATTATTTTATAATTTTTTAAAATTTATTATTATTTTAATAATAATATTTAGTATTTTATTATTATATTATATAATTAATTATATTTATTTTATTATAATATAAATATAAATAAGTTAATAATAAGATTAATTATTAAAAAAATAAAAAACGTACTTTCCTCACAAATCTTTACTGAGATGAGAGAAGAAGTATCAATTAAATTAATTATATTTTTATTATTATTTTATTTCTCAAATTTACAACTTTCTTTACATTTTTCTCGCTTCCACAAATCCATCTTACCAAAGACTCTAAATGAGATGATGATCATCCATCTCTCACCAAAATACACATAATCAAAGAAATAGAAATGTCACTCTTACTAACCCATGATGAAAACGACACCCATTGGTAACTTTGTATTGGTAACTTTGTATAGTGGTGGAGATTTCTTTTCTTTCCTTTATATCTTAATATTCCCCTCAATAAAGGTGAGAGATGTGATGGATAATATATGCTCCTAGAATTGCATCATGAAAAATTATGCTGAAATGAGTGTTGTGGTCACCACAACAAAACATATATCTCCTGCCGCATTCACCATACATTGCTAGAATTTAATGAGAGTTAAAAGTAAAAAAAAAGTTAAACTACATATAAAAAACTAAATAAAATTATTATCCTATGATTTGAGTTATAAATGGTGTCATACTTTTTAAATAGATTTGTTCGTATCATATTAGTATCTTTGTTATATCTTCTTCAAATATTCAATTTATATTACATATTGTTCTTTTGCAAGAGAAAGATGAGTGAAAGACTTTCGAAATCCAAATCCTTTGTCTATCAGTAGTTTTCTGCTCCAACTTCTCCCTCTATGATATCTATGTTTTTTCTCTTTACATTAAGTGAAGATGTCTAAAAACATTGTAAAGCTTAAATTAGCTTAAATGCGATAATAAATATATAATATTAATAAATTTTAAATTATCTATTATTTGAAATCACTATTTTGTTAGAGATAAAATAAAATTGAGTATAATATATAAATAAACGTAAATTTTATCTTATAAGTTGATTGTGTAAGGTTGAATTAGATTTAAAATTCACGTTTAAGATGCTATCAAAGTTTAATGAATTTATCATGTCATGTTGTCGAACCACCTATAGATATTTTTTTAAATATAAATTTTATTCTAGTTTATTTGAATGCATTATTGAATTAAATTACATATAGAGTATAATTAATTGAAAATTATATCAGCATATTTGTAAAAAAAAAGTAAAATTTTTTAAAATTGTAAAATAATTTCTTTTTTACTTTTTACGTTCTTAATGATAAAATCCAACCTACTTCACTTTTATTTGGGTTTAATATAGGTTTAGTAGTGACAATACATAAATTCAATCAAAGTCAAACTATTGTAATGAGTTTGGTATAGACTTTGAGGAAACTCAATCTAACCCTATTTATGAAAGTTCTCTCTAATGTGAAACAGTCCTTTAGATATGTGTTTTTAGTTGCTTATTAACTCAAAAAAATAAGTGGTTTGATAATTAATTTTCAAACACTACCAAAAAAAGCTAATTATCCACTGATAATTGCCCACCAAATTTTCAATAGTGGGTAATTTTTTTTTAATTCACTGAATTTTTTCGTGGGTAAAGTTGTTACCGACCAGTGAAAAGAGAAACTCCAAAAATGTATAATCGAAATAGTTACCTACTAAAAAAGAGTGGTGGGAAAATAAAAATCATGAGTAAAATTAAAAGTTTTAATCCAAAATCCTAATAATACATTTCTATTCCCAAAATCTCCAACACGTTTCGTCTTTCTTAATTCTCCAACAATTCTCTTTGTACTTCTTAAATACGAAACATCTGAAAGAGAAACCCTTGTTCCCAAATATTAAATTTGAGAATTCAAATCTCAATTTCATATTGGTATCCATACGCAATCTCAAATCATTATTTGAAAATGTGACTAAATCTCAAACCCTTCTTTTGAAATGTGACCCAATCTCAAACCCTTCTTCCAAAATGTGATGAAATGAACACATACCCTATTTATGAACCAATAGAGTTGTTCAATATAGCTCCGTTGTTGGTGTGAACCTGTAACAAGTTGAAGAAGCAGAGGGCGCAAACATTGATTCGAAAGGAGACAAACGAAGCCATCATTGAAACTCTACCATAAAAGGAGACATTCAGAGTCATAACAAAGGTAAATGAATCAAACATTTTTTGTTTTTGTTTCTCCATTACAATTTTAGCAATGATGCAAACAAGAGAAGATTTGGTGCCCTTGCCAAGGAATACTTGCCCTAGATTTGACAAAGAGGACCTAGAGTTGCATACCAATACGGTAATGGAGGGTCCAAAATTTAGTTTTACTGAATATCCAGGCCTTCCAGCAGTGGTCGGCGATGGCTACGGAGGAAGACAAGGAGGAACTGAAAGGCGCAAAGGAAAGCATGGGTAACTAGCGCATGGCTGTGTGAATTCACAAAATGAAACAAGCTTTGACCTCACAATGCAGATCGCGAAGACAACGATGACATTATATTGGAAGCACAATGTAAAGCTTTAACCACAGACATGGTTGGCGTTGGCATCTTGGTGATTTCAAAAGGAAACGAAAACCATAGGGCCTTACACACAGAGTCAATTTGTTGCACCTTTTCTTTTTTCCTTCCCTCTAACTAAGTTGAGGTCTCTCTTTGTTGCCACATCACAATAGAGAAGACGAGACAATATATTGTTCATGTAACTAAAAAATGTATTAAAATTAATATAGGTTTGCATAAACTATTAATGAATTGATTAATTTAGAATGTGGACAACGTTGCATCCACAATTCATATACACTATCATCATATAATGTATATTTTGTGAGTAAAGAGATATCTTGTACCATATAAACATACATTTGATAACTATATAAATTCAATAACATTATGATTTATAATTAAATATAGAGGATTATGATTAGTATTACTTAGATTCGTTATTGAATAAGAATTTATTTAATTAAAATTCCATTTTCATGTTTTTCTTTTCAGAACATGGGTTGTTTTATTCAAATCATACTTGGATGTATGATAGATGTTATACTGGTAGAGGTTGTTTAAAAGAAGTTTTATGAATAGGGTTGAAGAGTTTGCCATTAAAGCTTGTCAACAAGAGTCTTATTTGAATGAAAGCAAGCTTACATGTCCATGCAATAAATATCAATGTAGAAAGATTTTTCCAATTGAAATGGTCTAGGTTCACCTCTTTAAGAATGATTTCATGCGTAATTTTTATATTTGGATTGATCATGGTGAACAAATGCGACATGTTAATGACAATCATGTTGGTGTTTCAAGTATTGGTGTACATATGAATAAAAGTGAACAATTTATGGCAATACAAGACATGGTGTATAATGCTCTTGGGCAACATGAAACATTTGAACCATCCAATTTTAATGACATAAAGGAGCCTCACAATGAAGAAGTTTAGAGATTTTATGATATGTTGTTAGAAGCTAATAAGCCATTGTTTGAAGGGGCTAAAGATTCTAAATTATCAATATATTTGAAATTGTTAGCTTGCAAGTCTAATTGGAATGTTTCTGACCAATGTTTTGATTTTATTACAACAATGTTGTTGGATGTTACACCCATCAAAGAGGGTTTGCCAAAAAAATATTATGATGCAAAGAGGCTAGTATCAATGTTGGGGTTGAAGGCTACGAGGATAGATTGTTTTCTAAAAAGTTGTATGCTTTTTTATGATAATGAATATGGGAAAAATGATGGACACCTACTACAATGTAAATTTTGTCATCAAGCTCGATATCATAACCCAAAAGTTTGAACAAGTAAAAGAAAACCAATTCCAATGAAGAAAATATTTTATTTGCCTATAATTCCAATATTACAAAGATTGTTTGCATCCATGCAAATTACGGGACAAATGACATGGCATTATGATAATAGAAGACCTTTGGGTGTGTTACGACATCCCTTTAATGGTGAAGCCTGAAAATATTTTGATCGAGTACATCTTGATTTTGCTACTGAGCCACGTAATATAGGACTTGGTCTATGCTCTGATGGATTAAATCCATATAATCAAGCATCAACAAAACCTTACTCTTGTTGGTCAATAATTGTCACCCCATATAATCTTCCTCCTAAAATGTGTATGTCAAGACCTTATATACTTTTGAGTTGTCTCATTTCTGGTCCACATAATCCAAAGGCTCGTATCGATGTTTATTTACAACTACTTATTGATGATTTTAGAAAGTTTTGGAGTGGTGTTCAAACATATGATGTTTCAAGGAAGCAAAATTTGATGATGTAGGCAATTTTGATGTGGACAATTAATGATTTCCTTGCATGTGGTATGTTGTCAGGTTGGGGGACTCAAGGTAAATTGGTTGGCTCGTATTCCATAAAGCACACAAAGGCCTTTAGATTAGAACATGGAAAAAAATAGTTGGTTTGACTCACCCCACATGTTCTTGCCTAACAATCATACATTTAGTAGGAATAAAAAGGCTTTTTACAAAGGCCAAAGTTGAAATGGGTGGACCACCATCTATGTTGACATCTAAAGAGGTTTATCATATAGTTAGGAATGTACCAACAATCATAAATGAGCCTCACATGTCCAAACTACCAAGTTATGGAGAGTGGCATAATTGGACAAAAAGAAGTATCCTTTGGGATCTTCCATATTGGAAAGATAATTTATTGAGACACAATCTTGATGTTATGCATATAGAGATGAATTTCTTTGACAATATATTCAACACCATCATGGAAGTCAAAGGTAAGACAAAGGACAATGATAAGGCAATAGAAAACCTAGCATTGTATTGTAGGAGACTTGATTTGGAGTTGAAGTTGAAACCTAATGGGAATATTCTAAAAACAAAAGAAAATTACAGTTTAACTACTGAGGAATCAAAGTTAGTTTATCACTGGATAAAAGAACTTCGTATGCCTGATGGTTATTCTTCAAATTTGGCAAGATGTGTAAATGTAGACAAGGGGAGGATACATGGCATGAAAAGTCATGATTGCCATGTATTCATGGAGTTTTTAGTTCCTATTGTATTTAGTTCATTACCAGTACATGTTTTGAATCCACTTATTGAACTCAGCCATTTCTTCAAAGATTTGTGCTCGACAACATTAAGGGATCATGACTTGGTCAGAATGGAACAAAACATTTCAATAATTCTTTGCAAATTGGAGAGAATATCCCCTCTGCATTCTTTGATTCAATGGAATACCTCCTGATTCATCTTGCAAATGAAGCAAGACTTGGTGGACTAGTTTAATATAGATGGATGTATCCATTTGAAAGGTACGAAAAATATGATTATTATTTTTTAAATATACTTCATTTGATTTCTAAATCCATCTCCATTTACTTAATTTTATAGGTTTATGGGTGATTCTAAATGCTCAATCAAAAAATAGGGCTCAAGTTGAAAGATCAATTTGTGCATCTTATTTGCGTCGAGAGACAATTCACTTTTCTTTCCACTATTTCAAGAATTTCATGTTGTGACCATGAAATCTTAGAAATGAAATACCTCATGCTAGTGAAGGTTCTCCATCAATATTATCCATCTTTAACCAACCTGGTCGTTCTTAGGAAAAAATTTAATCCATTAGTTCAACCATAAAGAATGGAAGTCTGTGCATGTTCATATTTTGATCAATTGCAATGAAGTAAAATCATACCTCGAGTAAGTATATCAAACATTTGGATTTGATTTTGGGCAAAATGGATCCTCTAAATAAACTCTTCCCGATTCTGTTGATGTGTGTCACAGTTCATTATTGCAATCTCAACAAATAAGATCGTGAAATGTGTCAAAAGATATACATACACATTTTCCTGAATAGTTCAAAGGTCAAGTATGCATATTTTATTGTGATTAACTTATGTCTTATATAACCTAATAAAATTTAGATTTTGTATGTGTTGCCTTCGTAGGTTACAAGTGAGCTTTTAAACATGAGAAACATACACTTAAGGGAATTGTTTTATGATTGTTTCACATGTGCTAATGAATGACACACTTACTTTGTCAATGGGTACAAATTTCACACTCATGCATGGAGCAAGGAAAAAGAAATAAATAGCGGTGTTTATGTAAAGGGGCTCACAGAAAGAGGCCATGGTGATTTCTATGGGATCATTGAATACATATATGAGCTAGAGTACAATACTACAGGCTCCTCAAAGAAAGTGGTGGTATTTTATTATCATTGGTTTAATCCATCACATAGAGGTACAAGTGTGGATCCCAAATATGGAATTGTGGACATTCATATGGAGAAAAGGTATTTAACTTTTGATCCATTTATCCTTGCACATGATGTAAGATAAGTATATTATGTCCCATATCCGACATCAAAAAAGGACAAACAAGGTTGGTGTGTTGTAATTAAAATAAAGCCCAGAGGTTGCATTGAATATATTGATATGGAAGATGACGTTCCTTACAAAATAAATGAAATGAAATATATAAATGAAGTAATTGAAGTTGAAGGTATCTCAGGATTCCAACATTTATAGGTTGATGTTGAACAAGTAGAGGAAGATAATGAGTTTGAAGATTTTCAAGAAGAGGATGATGAAGAGGAGTTTGAAGATAGAGAAAATGAGGACAATGAAGAGGAGTTTGAAGATGGTGAAAATAAGGACACTGAAGATGGTTACATTGAAGAGGATAGTGAAGATGGTCAACTTAAACGAAATGATTCTTTAGAAGACAATGAAGATGATGAATTTGATGATGATTGAATTATGTCTTAGCAATACTTTTATTAAAATTGGATCAATGTTTACCAATTGTTAGTGATGCTATTTTCTTGTTCATCTAATAACATAATGATTCTTTTGTGAAACAAATTTATATTATATTGTATGTTTTTAATTTTAGTATTTTGTTTTCATTTATAATTGATAACATCATTTTTTGTTATAGATATATCTTCAGGAGGATGTGACCAACCAAAACCTTTCTTATCTAGTAAAAATAAGTGGAAAAAGGGTAATGAATGGTAGAAGACCACAATATGTGCTTAAAGTAAATGCACATATTGCACTTGTACCTTCCCCATCCCTAACTCCTGAACATACATCTTCCCCTGTCCCAGGTTTCACCACTATATAAAAAGGTGTTGGACCTACAAGCATCTTTTCCATGTCTTAGGACTGTAAACATATCCTCAATCAAGAGGAGTCATTCCTCCCACCATATCACCCCCAATCCCAGTTGTTGCATCAGCGCCATCCTCACTAGTTACAACACCCTCAACATCATCAATATCATCACTGTTGCCAAGGGTTACACCATTACCAATACCCTTGCCACTACCAGTGCCTTCTAGAAATTGGTGATTCTCTTATTGAGGAAGGTCCACAAATATGTACTGATGAGGGTGATGCACAATCAAATATTGAGGACGATGATCTCCCACTCGGTCATGCTCTTCTTATGATTTCACCTTATGGTTTTGGGTAAGTAATAAGTATAAATAAAATCTTGAGCATTATTTCTTTTATAAATTTATTGTCTAATAATTTCAACCTTGTATTTTTTAGACTTCATCGATGTAGGGTTGCATCACATGCAATCACAATGACCATTAAACAACAATATCATGAACCTTGGCTTACATGGAGTTCAATAACTGGTGCAGATAGGGAAATCTTCTTCCAACGTTTTAAAGTAATTTTTCTCATTTAATATCAACAAAACTTGTTGTATTAGGGTTCTTGAATTCAATTAAAATGTCCATATGTTTTTATATAAGTCTGATTGTTATGCAATGTTAAGTTTTTGATAGTTAGGTAAATTAAAGATTGTATGTTATTGGTTTTAGGTATTATACATTTGTCATAATTTATTCTTGATTATCAAGTATTTCTTTAGTTATTATTTCTTTAATGTCAAGTATCCACAAAGTTTCTCATTTTTAAGTATACATTTTGTGTTTACATAGAAAAAAGTCAGTTGAAAATCGAAACATGAGGAAAGGGTTAAAAAAAACTTTCACTCCAAAGTCGAACATAGGCCATCAGAAATGTTCATGGAAGCTAGAAAAATTTGAAAAAAGCCTAATTGGATGTTTGATGATGTATGGAGTTATTTGCTATCCAATTTGAATTCACCTGATTTTCGTGTTAAGTGTATTCGAGCCCTAAAAAACTGAGCATCTGACACGGGTGGGTCTTTACACACTGGTGGCTCCATAAGTACACATGAGCATGCCATTCACATGGTATGTATACAAAACATTTATGTTGTATTGAATTTTGATTGTAATTGATTTTGAATTATACTTTATGATTACATATTATTCTATTATACAATGTTTGAATGTTACAAATAATATATGGTATTTGATAATATATTGCATTGGATTATATAAAAATACACCAAGTTGGATGATATTGCCTCTCATAACCATAATATTATTTATGTTTGTTTATAGGCAAAAGAGTTGGGTCGTCCTACACATATTGATGAGGTATTTAAGTAGACTCATATTCGGATAATGGTGAATATGTTGATGAAAGATTAAGAAAGACAGTCGTGAGTTACATTTGTTATTATTATTTTTCTTTATTTTAGTCGTGTATTGTATATATGACATTAATAACATGTATGAATAATAAGAAGAATTTGAGAATAGATTTACCAAGCGAGTTCACAATTTGGATCTTATACATCACAATCTCAATCATCCTCCATAGATCCTACAGAGGAAGACGGATTAAGAACTGAAAGTTGGCTTCTTGTTGTAGGTGGCAAAAAAAAAGGTCAAATTTACATGCTCAATTTCGTCCGGGTGAAAAAAAAAAAATCTTTTGGTTTAAATTTTGTTGTTTGTTTTGATTTATCACTTTTCTCTTATTTTTAGAAAAATACCAAACAATACAAAAAATATATATAATTTACATTTTGTGCAATTGTCTTTTATTCAACTTTTGAAAAATACTAAAAAAAGGTTTCTAATAATTTTTCGAAAAAATTGAAAAAAAAATCAATTATTTAGTAAATTTGTTATTTTCTCTTATTTTCAAGAAAAATTAGAAAAATATATTTTTTTATCTTTCTATTCTATTTTAAAAAAATATAAAAAAATATATGGTTTAGAATTTCTTTTTAAAAGATAATAATTTAAAGAGAAATTAATCATTTATATTAAATTTTGGATTTTTTTGTTTTAATTTTCTTCATTCACTTAGTTTTTTTTTAAGAACTAAAATACAAAGTTTTACTTTCTATTTCATTTTCAAAATGAAAATAAAAAAAATAAAAAATAGGATCCACTCACATAATATCTCGTGGCCCCACTCACTTTTTAACCTTTCCAACCACACTCTCTCTCACATGATTCTCGTGGGTCCCACTCATTGTTTTCATTTTTCTAACCTCACTCTCTCTCATAATCTCCGTGGACCCCACTCATTTATTTGGCACTTTTCGTAATCTCCCGTAAACACACAACATCTCAACATTTCCTCATTCTCTAATATTTTTTTCCACACTCAAGAAAAGCAATATTACTCGTGTGCTATAAGTACCTTCACAAAACTACTGTGTCTCAAATAATGAGCCAAACTTACACCCATTCCTTATCAAAAAGCTACCCATTCCTTATCAAAAAGCTGTTACACTACCTTCATCTCCATATGCCAACGCCAGAAACGATTATGTCCCCTGTTTGGGGGCAATAAAAAATTTCTATTCCTAACATTGGTAGGGATAGTGTTTTCTTTTAAAAGAAACGGAGGTCCCGTCTAAGACACACAAGGTTATCCAACAGTATATTGCTCCACGCCTCTCCTGCTCCACTACGCTTTTCAGACGAAAAAGAGGTGTCTTCTATGCAAATAAGGGTCTACACCTACTCCTCCAGGCTCTTCACACTACTCCTTGATCTCATATTTCCATTTTTTTGATTCACGTAGGTCTGTTCCAATCCCTTCACTGGCAGCGTTCATACCCTTACTCAATCTCGAGGAAAGAAAATCACCTGCACTAGCTTTGTCACCATTTTGCCGCTAAGCCAAGACATCATCCTCACTCACACCATTACCTTTAACCCTCACCTCCATACAAAAGAAAGGATTCATTTATTCCTGGCTCATGGCTTGCCTTCCCTCTCCTTCACTCACGTAATGCTCACATACACCCACACATTGTCGTATTCACTGATCTTTCACGACCTCTCAAAGTGTAAGCACACACAAAAGCAAAGTTCAGCCCTAGCCATCACCCTAGCCTTTTCAATGGCAACGGAAGAACCCACTATTGTTGCCGAAGCCTCACAACGTTGACGCCATGGCACTCCCTAGTAGCCCTCCACGACTGCTTCCATTACCACCTTTATTCGTGTCACTCCCTCCACCATCTTCACCTCCAAAACCAAGCCAATCAACTGCTGCCATCAAACCACGAGCACTCACTCACCACTCTCGCCTCCATACACAAAATACACTCACAAAACCCTCCATTCTCCACAGAAAGCTTCATGGCCTCCTCCAATGAGTTTCTCCTCACATCTTAATAGTGGGTTCTATTTTGACAAAAGCTTATTAGAGAGTGTGAAGTGATTCATCTTGTTAGACTCTCGCCGTCGGCAATACCCTCAACGTGGCTGGCGATACAGCAAGAACTTCTGCCGGAGAAGCAACCTCTTCCCTGCCAAGCTTCTCCAACCCTCAAAGCTGTCGTCGGTGACCGTCGTGCAAAACTTTCTCCATATCACCGCCGAGCAAACCCAACAATCATCAGTTCTGCCACGCCTTAAACCTCCACCATGAAACCACCTCCAAGAACCTCTTCTGTACCTCCCACAAAACCCCCATGCAGCCTCCCCACACACCAAACATCTTTTCCACTCGCACTACCATGAAACCGCCGCGAGCACCTCCACCATGGCCCTCGTCGACCAAGCCGACAATCACAACCATCTGCACCACCGTGGCGTCCCTCCGCGGCCATCCACCTCGCCGCCAAGCAAATCCAACAACAACTATCACGCCAGCCACCAGACTATCGCCGTCAAGATCTCTATCGCTTCCGACGAGGTTCGCGATCTGTCTAGACACAATGTCGGTGTTGTACCATCCCTGTCACCGTCACGACACCGTCAAGCTCCACCCCTCGAACCAGCCAAAGCCACGACCTTCTTCCTCTCACGTCAAGCTTCACCACACTACCCACTGCCGTGCATGTACATGGTCACACCCCCTACCACGCCACCAACTCGCCGTCGCCGGAGAGGTCGTGATGCCCGCAGCTGATCATCACCCAAGACCTTCGCTCCAGGGTGAGCCGCGCTGCCCTGTGCACCTCCATCCGATGGCTCTTCGGTAAACATAATTTAGGTTTTCATATTAGGGTTTGTGATGTTTGGGCCTTAACTGAATTGGGCTTTTATCTGCACCCCTAGTTTTGATTGATTTGGCACCCCTGAAATGAGATTCGGATCTAAAGATGGGTTTTCTCTCATTCAGCCCATTATCATTTCTTTTACACCTCCTATTTTGATACACACATATACATGTTAGAATCTTTTGTATATAATTTCCTTTCATTTTTCTACCCCTTTAAACATGAATTTTATTCAAACAAAAAAATATAATGTATTAAACTTTAAAAGTTTAAAAATATATTTTTCCACTTTTAAAATAAAAATTCGATTAAATATCCAAATAACCGCACGTGCTATGCGGAATTTGGTTCGAAAAACTTTTGTTATTTCGTTTGGATAATCAAATGACCGTACGTGTCGAGCGATATCTAACACGAAATTTTCTCTTCAAAATTTACTAAAATATAAAAATATAAAATTTTCACAAAATATAAAAAATATAAACTTTTCAAGAATAAAAAAAATATCAAACATCTCAAACAAACATTTTCAAACAAAGAACTACGTAGCCCCTAATTTTCTATCATGTATAGAAATACGTAAGAGCAAAGTCAATCCTTGTCGGGTCCTTTAACTTAAAAATCATTATTTTGCTCTTATTTCTATTATTTGGGAAAATAAACATTTCAAAACATACACTCATTTTACTTATTTAATTAAAAGGTACCGTCGTAAGACGGGCGTTGTCGAGTGCTAATACCTTCCCCACACGTAACCGACTCCCGGACCTAGATCCGTTTTCCACAATTTAACCTTATCCTTGTTTTTTTTTTTCCATAGTTTTCTATAAAAACTATGATGACGACTCCTCTATTTTGAAAACTTATTAAATTTCTTTCAGATCGCCGTCTCTGTCGTGATCCCGGTTGCGACAACAGGGTTGGAGAGCTTGCTTGTAAGTTTAAATATGGTCATACTCTCACGTATCATGAACCTTCAACTTTCTCTCATGATTCATAACATACTCAGCAACTAAAGCAATTTAGGGAATATAATGATAGACTCAGTCAGCAACTGAAAACATTGGTTAATTAGTCTTTCCTTTCCTTCCACCTCATACACAAAGTGCATTTGAACAACAAGTTCAACAACAGTAGCAGCCGCAACAACAATCGTCCAGCCAACAAGAAAATGAGCATGAGCAACTACTCAACAAAGACCGAAATGAGCATGAAAAATTTGGACGTGAAGACGATTATGCAAGCTATTAGGATCTTTAGGCTTTGAATATTTGATTATGTTTCAAGTTTGTTTACATTATGGATTATATTTCAATTTCACTTTACTTTGGAATTATGTTATCTTTGACTTACTTTGTATGATGAGACTTCAACTATGTATGTTATACTTGAATTTGAAATTAAATATGATATTTATTTTTTTGCTAGATGTATTGAATGATGCTTGATTGTTTTCAATACAATTGGTAATAAATTGCTAAATTCGGATATAATGGATATCTTGAATGTTTCATACAGGTGTAAAATATTTAAAAACAATTCATTTAAAATGAACATTTTGATGCATGAAAGCTTACCTACAGATTTATCCACAGTTGGCGGGCAATGCACGCATTGACATTACCCACAAACTGGAGTTGGTGGGTATTACCCACGGACTGGAGTTGGTGTGTATTACCCACAATTTCAATTACTGATAACAGAAGAGGTGGACACGTGGGGCACAAATGTGAATTAGGTTAAAATAAAAGGGAGAAGGAGCCAAAAAGACATCATGAGATTTGTGAGTATCTATCTATTGCATCTCTGCATTCCTTTCCCCGAGTTCTTTCTTCTCTCTTTTCTCTCTCTGAATTCTTCTTCTTCTTTCTATCTATAGGTGAGCAAGCCATTCATTCTCTTCCACCATCTCTCTGCGTATTGTCATACCAATACTGATAATTGTTGAGTACTTCCTTTATTTATATTACAATATCAAATTCGTATCAACTTATCCCTGGGTGTTAGTTCGATAACGTACATTACTACGCAGTTTCCTTTTTGAAATCCGTAATAATACATGTCATTTGGTTCTTTCATTGAGTTTGATGGTGGAAAACACACATATGCAATTGATGCAAGCAGTGATTAACAAACTCACAGAACAATCTGAAGGTTATAATGACTAGCTAGCAACGATGACCCAGGCTTTAGCCTTGCTATAAAGAATGGAGCATTCTCCTCGACACAGTTCATCCCCATTTGCATCCCCAAGACAACTGCGGGTAGATTTCCCTCATTTTTATGGAGTGGAAGACATTCTGCAATGGATTTATATAGTAAAGAGATTTTGTTGAATTTACGAGATTTTAGACGATCAGAAGATGGATCTCGTGGCAGTTAGCTTGGAAGGTCGAGCCCTAGCTTGGTTTTAGATTTGAGAGAAATTAAATCACGTTATCCACAGCGATGCAAATCCATTTTGGCCCATCCCAACCCATGAGAAAAGTTACTAAAACCGAAACAAGGTACGTCGGTGACCAGTTATTTTGATGCATTTAACGATTTGGTTACTAGAGTGTATGGAATGGATAATGCTCTATTGTTAGATTGCTTTATTGGTGGTTTACATCCTAAGCTGAAACATAAGGTGAAATCTAGATGTCCAATTTCACTAATGCAAGCAGTATCGCTAGCTAGACTATTTGAAGAAAAAATTACCCATCATACTCAAAGATGGCGTACCACTCTACTAGCTCCAATTGCGTCCATTCACAAAACACATTTCCACCCAACTACAAAGAACCTGAACCATACACCACCACCACAATCCCCAGTCATAAATCGAACACTCCTACCAACACCATCTAAATCCAAATTCATGCGAAAATTATCACTAACAGAGATTCAATTTCACAGAGAGAACAATCTTTGTTCCACTTGCGATGAGAAATTTACTCTAGCCCACAAATGTGAGGCTAAACACTATTTGATTATCCAATCTATTGAGGAAGTCCCTAGTGACACAGAAAATTCAGATGATTTTACTGTCACGGTTGTTGAACCAAGAGAACACATTCAGATCATAGAACTAGTACACCTCTCTTATAATGCTTTATCAGGCATAACAAATAGAAGGTCTATTCATTTTTTAGGAACAGTACATAACAGGGATATTAGAATTTCGATGGATGGAGGCAGCTCTGACAACTTCATCCATCCAGCTTTGGTGACAAGGTTGGTTGTACCCTTGTACAAGGCCCCTAAATTGCAAGTGCAAGTGGGAAGCGGGGAATTATTACAATGCGAAGGAAAAGTTCGTGACATGCCTGTAAAAATCCAACAGAATATACTGTCCATTAATGCATTCGTGCTTCCCATAGCCAGCTAGTGAAGAGCTTGTATTGGGTGATATATGGTTAGAGACATTAGATACCCACTTGGTGAATTATAAACAAAAGTTTATCACCTTTATGCATGGAGATCAGTTAGTAACGCTACAAGGTGAAATCAACCAAACCCCAAAACAAGCTCAACTACACCAATTTAAGCGTTTGCAAACCACCAGAGATATTAGCTCTCTACATAGTACAAATGCAAACACAAAAAAAATTGTTTGACTAAATTGGACTTACCTACAGAAATAGAGTCTGAATTGGCTATACTACTTCAGAACTATAGTGACATTTTTCAAGCACCATAGGGTCTACCACCCAAGAGATCCCATGAACATTCCATCAATTTATTACCAAGCACAACACCCATCAAAGTAAGACCTCACCAATATCCTCACATACAAAAAGCAAAGATAGAAAAGTTAGTCGTAGATGTTAGCTGAAGGTGTCATTCAACTAAGTACAAGCCTATTTTCGGCACCTGTGTTGTTAGTGAAAAAGAAGGATGGTACATGGAGATTTTGTACTGATTATAGAGCTCTTAATGCAGCAACTATCAAAGACTCCTTCCCAATACCAAAAGTGGATGATAATAAAATTCAAGTTGTGAATCAATGGCCTATACCATCATCAATCAGACAACTTCGGACGCTTTTGGGCTTAGCTAGCTATTACTGAAAGTTTCTTAGACATGTTGCAATAGTGGCAGGACCACTTACGAATTTGCTAAAGAATGATGCTTTTAAGTGGTCTGACCAAGCCACAGAAGCCTTCCTGAATCTGAAGCAAACACTTGCTCAAGCACCAGTGCTAACAGTTCCTGATTTTTCACATCTCTTTGTATTTGAAACAAATGCTTCGGGTACAGGTATAGGAGCAATTCTCAGCCAACAGGACATCCCATCCCATAGCATACTTCTCCAAGAAGTTGTCGGTAACAACTCAAAGGCAATCCACTTACGTTAGAGAGATGTAAGCGATAGTAGCAGCTGTGGCAAAATTTTGTCATTGTTTGTTATGCCACAAGGTCATTATCAGGACTCACCACAAGAGTTTGAAAGAGCTGCAAACATAGACCATACAAAAGCTAGAACAACAAGCATGTTTGGTTAAATTATTGGGTTATGATTTCTCTATTGAGTACAGGACATGGAAGGAAAACCAGGGGGTTGATGGCTTATCTAGGGCCTTTTTAACTCTAACTTCGGTTATGAGCTCATGGATTCCCACCTTTCAGTAGGAGCTCCAATACCTGAGACCAATCAATGAATTTTTAGAGACTGAATTGAGATCAAGAAGGCTACATATTAGAAAAGGGTTGTGGTTTTGAGATGAAAAAGCTTATCCTTTACAACCACAAGTAATACTTAGACATAAGATGATAAAGAAGAATGACAAATGGCAGGAGGAAATATTAATCAAGTGGCAAGGGCTAACCATAGAGGAAGCTACATGGGAGCGTTACACTGATATATAGAGGCAGTACCCCAACTTCAACCTTGAGGACAAGGTTATTTTCAATGGAGGGAGCAATAATAACAGAAAAGGTGGACACGCGGGGCGCAAATGTGAATTAGGTTAAAATAAAAGGGAAAATGGAGTCAAAGGGACATCATGAGTATTGTGAGTATTCGTCTACTGTCTCTCTGCATTCCTTTTTCTGAGTTCTTTCTTCTCTTTCTGATTCTTCTTCCTATCTGAAGGTGAGCAAGTTATTCATTCTCTTCCGCTATCTCTCTGCGTACTGTCATACCAATACTGATAACTGTTGAGTATTTCTTTTGTTTATATTACAATATCAAACTCGTATCAACTTATCCCTGGGTGTTAGTTCGATAACGTACATTACTGCATAGTTTCCTTTTTGAAATCCGTAATAATACATGTCATTTGGTTCTTTCATTGAGTCTGATGGTGGAAAACACACATATGAAAGTCATTTATACAAGTATTATTTATTCTTAAATAAGGTAACATTCAACATTTATTAAAATGTATTTTAGTTTTATGACTACTACATATCGGTCGCTTTATTATCTTGTTTCAGTCATTTTTAAGTTAGATTATACTTTTTATTTAACTTTCAATACAAATATTTAGATTATATTATATCTATATTTTGGATTGTTTTTTCCCAGCATTTTAGATTTTGATTTTAAGTTAAAACCAACTGATTTTAAGTTAAAACCAACTGATTTTTTTTTTTAAAACAGACGTAAAATTATGTCAGATATTATCAAGTCCTACATAAATACAGACAATGCATAGTTCGAAAATATTTAGAACATTGTTTACCTCTATCTAATACCCATTCACATCTTTTGGAAATTAGTTTAACGTAGAAGAAAATCACTTTTTAAATCATGTAATATGTCCAATGTAAATTTACTTTCTTGCATTCACATTGGAGTATTACGTAATGTAATTAACCCTAAACTTCCACGTAAAAAACCCTTATTGTGTGTAACTAAAGACTGTTTTTGGCTAGATTATTTGTAGGAGTTTGTATAAACTCTATAGTCACGGCAATTGTGTTTTCTAACTTATTCAACTGTAAATAGATTTTGTACATTTATTTTGTAAATATTGATGTATATATATAATTGTTGTCAACAAAAAAAAAAAACTTAATTAAAAAATTAAAATTTGCTTTAGCTACATCAATCCAAATTAATAAGGACGAGTTTTCTTTTTTTTTCTTTTTTTTACACGAGGAAAGAAAATGAAACAAAGAGGAAGAAAATACCAATTCAATTATAATGAAACTAGTTACAATTGCACTAGCCATCTCAAAGTCTATGTACGTGACTGGAGTGATTCTACGTTCACTTAGAAAGGTAGTCACTAAATGGAGTGTTTTATATCAAATTTTCTTTTTATTTTGCTTTATCGCTCTTAGTATGGTTATATGTTAAAAGATAAGTTTTTTATATATCAAAACAATGTTTTAATTAAAGGAATATATTTCACCAAAAACTAACATAATTAAATATCTTTATAAGTTATCTATTCAACAATTGGGAAAATAGGTAAGTGGAATGAAAATTGATAGAATGGAGGAGAGACTCATTAAGTGGAGAAGATCTCATGTATCAATATTAATGCAAGAATTGTTACGAAAAAGTCTGAGTAGGAAAAAGAAGGATGAGTGGATTTGGGTAAATGATAAAGCACAGTCATAAGTATGCAGGAAATACTCTCTTCTCTCTCTCTAATTCTGGTAGCTAACGGTAACATTGAAACGGTGTACTCATGGTGGTGCCGGTGGCCAAGAAAAGCAACAGTGGCCGCCAGCTCACTCCCTGGCAGGTGACTACATTCTTCTTCTCTCACTTCCCCAATAGTTATGGTGAACGTGATATGTGGAAAATTTTCCAAAGATGGGGGAGAGTTGTAGAAGTTTTCATATCGAGGAAACTTAATCGGTGGGGGAACAGGTTCGGTTTTGTGAGATTTAGTGATGTGAAAAACGTATCTAAACTGGAATTTGGACTAGTCGCCATTCGTATTGGATCAATGAAGTTATATGCCAACCTCCCGAGATACTGGAAAAATGATGCTTTTCTCCATTCCAAGAATACGTCTCTGAAACCAAGGATTAAGCAGCAAAATATACAGGGTAAAGTGGTTAAACAGTGGAGGGCTAAGACAGGATATCAATAGAATGGAAAGAGGTCCAACTTAAAAGTTGATTCTGTGGACAGCAGGAAGGATTGGAAAGGTCGTATCATATCAACAGAACCACTTAAGGTACCCTGGCTAGAGGAAAGCTAGATTGGTACTTTGGGTGAGTATATGACAATGGAGGTTTTACGTGAGGAAATGCTTCAGGAAGGTCTAGGTTCATTATGGGTGAGATATCTGGGTGATAATCAGGTGTTATTAACCTCTCAAGATGGTGCTAAACTGTCTGAAATTATCGAAACAAGCAATGAGAGCCTGAGCAGAATATTTGAAGCGATCCAACCATGGAGTGCAGGCACGGCAGTTGGAAACAAAATCGTTTGGACGAGGTGTAGAGGTCTTCCTTTGCATCTGTGGACAGTCGACTGCTTTAAGAAGATTTTGTGGACGGTTGGAACACTAGTGGATGTGGACGAAGCAACCCTCAATTGGGAGCAAGTGGAATATGCTAGGTTAAAAGTTAGGTTAGCAATGGCCTCCAAAGTACAAATCTGTGAAGAGATTATGATCAATGGGACACTATATCAAATCTCGGTGGAGGAGGAGTTCACTTATGAGGACAGTGAAAATTTGAAATGTTGGTTTAAAGAAGATACCAATTCAGTAATGAGCTTGGCTATGGATACGATGGTGGGAGATAGCCTTCAATCAGGGGATGAAAGATGGGCAAACGTAGAAGAACTACATGGTTTGAAGGAGGCATTGGAGGACGATGGTGGTCAGAATCTTTCCGGCCACCCTGTATCAGGGGAAGATCTGAATCGGTCATATGCGGTTGATCAACCATTTTTGGAAACAAATCAGAGGTTGATAGGAGTCAACAAGGGAAAGTGCAAAGGCAGCGAAGGGAAGGAAATTTTCGTACAGCAGCAAGCAAAAGTGGTAAATGGATCAGAGGTGGATGGTAATTGTACGTTGGTAGAAGGAAACCACCTAATATGGGCAAAATCCCAACGGATATATGAAAAGAGTGAACCTAGCCCCTCGAGGTTATTATTTCATGCGGATCTTCGGTGGGCATGCAAGGTAGGTATTGGGGGGCACGCTATCAGTGGGCCTAAAGCCCATTGTCAATACAAAGAGATTGTTAGCCCTTGCAATTCCAACGTGGACAACAGTAGTGTACGGTCTTCATCCGATGGAGCTGTTGGTGATGTTCGGGGCTACGTAGCTTCACCTTCAAAAGGAGGTGCCCTTCCTCATGGCGAGGTACGCCGACCGGAGTTTGAGGAGCGCCGACCGGAGTACGTGGCCTTGGAGGGGTCGTTGGAAATAGTCTTGCTCGATGGCGTCGTCGGTGGAGGTGCAGGCAGCAATCCTTATAGTGCTGCATGCAGACAAGAGCATCAGGCACGGAGGGGATGCTGGCAGTAGCTGTGGATGAAGTCGCAAGTGGTGGAGATGCAGGCGAGTCTTCCCAAGGCGGTACTGGTCGATCGAAGCATGTGTGCCCGGTGGCGACGACAGCAAGAGAGCTGCTAGAAGTTGGTGGTGACGGGAAGCAGGCGGTGGGAAGGGAAGCCTGTGCCTGTAAGTCAGTTGTGGGCAAAGGAAATGTAGTTAGTGTGGGCGGTGGAGAGGTATGGGGTGTTGAATTTGCTTCGATGGAGGGGGTGGTGACCAAGGCCCTTATTGCCAACGTTGTTGATGCAGTACCGTCAAAGGCATGTAAAGAGAGCGATGAAGTTCCACATGTACAGTCTGAATGTGAAGATGATGCAGAGGTTACGCCAAAGTCAGTTGCGCAAGTCCTTGTTGGTGAAGAAGTGGGCTTGATTAATGATGTTGAGGAAATTGGTTTGCATAATCGGGTGGAGGTGGTAGATGAAGATCATGGTATAAGTGATCACGAGTGTTTTCAACTCATTAGGGAGGAGTCGGTGGACATACAACTGTTTAATAAAGCTAGGAGGTTGTTGAGAGGGGAGTCAAGTTCAAAAAGAGTTCACTTCAACCAATCTTTTGGTGATGAGAGGAGCACTAGGTCCAGGTTGTGGGGCATTGCCAAGGAAATAAGTGTTATATGTCAAGACTGTGAAGATAGTATCATTCAGAGCTTCAAGGAGATGGAAGAAAGGGATAATATCGTGATGCAAGGAGATGGAAGAAAGGGATAATATCGTGATGCAGGAGGCGTTAGGAGAGGGAGGGAATCCACACTTATGAAGCTTATAAGTATCAATATCAGAAGGCTCGGGGGAGATATTAAGTGGAAGTACATCAGTGAGTTAATTGTTAAGGAAAAACCAGGACTGATATGTATACAGGAGACTAAGTTGGCTAGTGTGAATGCATATAAATGTTATAGTCTTTAGGGAAATGATATAAGTTGGGTTCATAGAGGGGTGCATAGAGAAGGAGGGGGTATTTTGATTATGTGGGATAATAAGGTTTTTAAGAGTGCCAGTTCTATGGATGAGAGAGGATATGTTCTTGTTGAAGGAGAATATTTATGCGGTGCATCAGGTTCACAAGTCAAGGTAGCTATTATGAATATCTACGCTCCTTGTTCTAACAGAGAGAAAGTTCTGTTATGGAAAGATATTGAAAATATATTGGCAAATGTTCTCTGTTCAACCAAATGTGTGATTGGTGACTTTAATTCGGTAAGGGACGTGTCGGAAAGAAAAGGGATCGGTAACGGTATGGTGAATAACAGTGATATAGCTAGGTTTAGGGAGTTCATAGAACAATGTGCCCTAAAGGATATCCCTGTAGTGGGTAGGAAGTATACATGGTATAGACCTAACGGGACGGCTAGGAGTCGCTTGGATAGAGCTCTTGTATCGGACGAGTGGTTGGTGCACTGGCCAGGCTCTAAGCAATACGTGTTGAGTAGAGTTGTGTCGGATCATTGTGCGGTAATTGTAAAAAACAGCATTAGTGATTGGGGCCCCAAACCATTTCGGACATTCGATGTGTGGCATCATTCAGTAGGCTTCAAAGAGGTGGTCAGAAAAGCATGGGAAGTCCCTTTCCCATGCAGTAATAGTTTGGAAGGTGTGAAGGAAAAACTAAAAAGGTTGAAAATGGATATCAAACATTGGAATACAGAAGTCGCCTGTGTTACTAGGAATAGTAAAAGACAGTTGCTTGGGGAGTTAGAGGAGCTCGATTAGAGAGATGACGATGATAATCTTAATGATGAATTGAGAGTGAGGAGGGTGGAACTATTAATCCAATTAAGAAGTTTGGAACAAAAAGAAATTGCCATGCTCAAGCAGAAAGCGAGGGTTGAGTGGTTGAGTGGAGGGGATACAAATTCAAAATTTTATCACTCAAGATTGAGGTGGAGAAGGGCAAAAAATGATATAGTAAGACTCTGGATTAATGGTTCTTGGTGTGAGGATGTGCCTACTATTAAAAATCGGGTGAAGGGGTACTTCGAGAGTAGATTTGGTGAAAAACCGAGTACGAGGGTTAATCTGGACGGGGTGAATTTTAAGTGTATTTCTATGATTGATAACGATCTATTGTGTAGTGATATATCAGAGTTGGAAGCTTTTGGAGCTGTGAGTCAGTGCGGTAACTCAAAATGCCCTGGACCAGATGGGTTTAATTTCTTTTTTGTGAAAAATAACTAGGAGATTATAGGTAAGGATATAGTCAGGGCCTTAACCAACTTCCAAAGTACAGGTTTTGTTCCTAGAGGGTGTAACGCTTCGTTTATCACTTTGGTACCTAAAAAGGATAACACCTCTAACCTGAATGAATTTAGGCCGATTTCGCTAGTGAATTGTACTTACAAAATTCTCTCTAAGATTTTGGTGAATAGGCTTAAGAAGGTCTTACCCAGTGTCATCGATGTGAACCAATCTGCGTTCCTTAGTGGTAGGGGTATGCTAGATAGCATCTTAGTAGCAAATGAGACGGTAGATTACCTGAAGAAGGAAAAGAAAAGTGGGGTGTTTGTTAAAGTTGACTTTGAAAAAGCCTATGACTCAGTGGATTGGAAGTTCCTATACTATATGATGGGGAGACTAGGATTCAATTACAAGTGGATCAAATGGATTAAAGCATGTATGGAATTGGCTACAGTGTCGATATTGGTGAATGGTAGCCCTACGGAAGAATTTAAACCTAAGGGGGTTTGAGGCAAGGAGACCCATTAGCACCATTCTTGTTCCTAATAGTTGTTGAGGGTCTTGCAGGATTAGTAAGAGAAGCTAAAAGAGCAAGCCAGTTCATCGGGGTGGAAGTGGGTATACAGAGAGTACAGGTAGACTTGCTTCAGTTTGCAGACGATACTTTTTTCTTTTGCAAACCTTCTTATCACAATGTATTGGTGGTCAAAGCAATACTAAGGTCGTTTGAGTTGGTGTCAGGGCTCAGGGTTAACTTTCACAAGAGTGAGGTAGGGTCTGTAGGAGTTCCTCAACTAGATAATTTGGTTTTTTCTAGGTGCCTAAATTGTCGACAGATGAGCTTACCATTTAAGTATCTGGGCATGACTATCGGAGGTAATTCTAGGAAAACTGAGTTCTGGAATCCTATTATCCTAAAAATTAGGTCTAGACTTTCAAGATGGAAGGGAAGAATGTTATCCTTGGCGGGTCGAATTTGTCTTATTAAGTCAGTTATTAGTGCCTTGCCCCTCTTCTACTTTTCCTTCTTTAAAGCTCCAACAACTATGTGAAATCAGATTAGAAGAATCCAGTCTAAGTTTCTGTGAGGTTGGGGATGTGAAGGTAGAAAGATTGCTTGGGTAAAATGGAAGACGGTATGCAGTTCAATTGAAGTCGGAGGCTTGGGCATTAAAGACATTGGGTGTTTCAATGAAGCTTTGTTAGCCAAGTGGAGCTAGAGGTATAGGACGTCGGAAGTGGGTTTGTGGAGGGACATATTGGAAGCAAGATATGGAAATTGGAGGAATATGAATGTGACTCTGATTCATAGGAAACAATCATTATGGTGGAAGGATTTGTATAAGACAAGTGGTAGAGAAACACAAGGCAATTGGTTTGATTGTAGAACTCAGTGGCTGTTAGCAGATGGGAGAAGTGTCAAATTTTGGGAAGACAGGTGGGTGGATGGTCAAGTTCTGAAAGAGAAATTTCCTAGGTTGTTTACAATTTCTCAGTGTAAAGATAGTACGATGAGAGAACTTGTCGTCCCGGGGCAAATTAGGAGTGGAGGATGTCAAAGTTGGAATCTAGGTTGGCGTAGAGAGAGGTTCGAATGGGAAAAACATTTAGAAGCACAGTTAATGGAAACAATTTCTAGTGTTAAATGGATTATGGAGGGCAATGATAGATTGAAATGGGTAGATAACGATCAGCAAGAGTATTTTGTTAAGTCTGGGTATAGAGTGTTGAATAAGGAGGAACTGATGCAAATGTCTGAGGAATTTCAGGTATTATGGAGCTTAATAATAACACCTTCAGTGGCAGTTTGTGCGTGGCGGTTATTACTGGATAGATTACCAACAAGGGATAATTTAGCTAGAAGGGGTATGCAGCTAACGAGTGTGAGATGTCCAATGTGTCAAGAAGGTGAGGAAACTGCCCAACATCTATTTACCACTTGTAAGGTGGCACAAAAAGTGTGTGATCTCTATGAGAGATGGGTTGGGAATGTACCAGTGAGGCATAATGCTATAACCATTCATTTCCAAAGCTTTCACTTGGTGAGTCAGAGTCAGAGGGTTAATAGGGCATGGAAAGGGATATGGGTGGCAATTGTGTCGGAAATACGTAAGCACAAAAATAATGTGGTCTTTAAAAGAGGGGTAGTGGATCATGAAGAAATATTTTGTTCAGCATAGCTTAAGGGTTGGCTATGGCTTAAGTATAAGGTGACAGGGACTTCCTTCTCATACTCGGATTGACATTTCTCACCAGTGTCTTGTATTCAGTCACTGGTATAGTCTGTTGTAGAAGACGGCTCTGTTTGAAGTTTGCGTGGTGCGAGCTATAGGATCTAACCTAGTATAGTACGAGTTTGTGTGTTTTGCACTCTCTTTGGGTCTTCCTGAGATGGTTATCATCTGGCTCACATAGAGGGGTTTAGTGATCAACATCTGGTACCTAAACTTCTTTGAGGTGTTTTGTTGGTAGTAGTTATTGTAATTACTATGGTTAGTGGTATTGCACCTTATTGTTGTAAGCGTCTAGATAGTTGTTAGACCTTTACCACTTATTAATTTATGTATAAGGGTTTGAGCACCCCTGAAGTGCTCATTTTTATTTTATTGATTTTTCGCCGTTCAAAAAAAAACTAGTCATAAGTATACGTACCAACAAGAAATTTGTACTAATTATACCTTTAGATTGTTTGAGATGATACCAACAAGAGACGATACCAACAAGAAATTTGTACTAATTATACTTTTAGATTGTTTGAGATGATACCAACAAGAGATGATACCAACAAGAAATTTGTACTAATTATACCAACAAGATATATAAACTTTTGATAACTCATTACATAAGATTAAGAGTAACTCCTTGAGTTGAGCACACTTAACGATATACAAGAAATATTTAGGTGAAGTGATTCATCAATTTGGAAATGATGGAAGACACTACCATTACTAAAAGGTCAGAATGAAGTTGTTTTTAGAATTACAAGAAGTAGATTTATGAGATATTACAGAGATTGAGACACGTAGAATTAACAGTGAGTTGACAATGACGAAAAATGAAAATGTAAAATATCTATTAAACTTAACGAAATTACATGTTTAATTTTGTGTTACGTCACATGATACTTATATTATGACAACATAGAAAACGACTTAATATTATTATATCAAAATATACTATTAACGACAATTATTTAATGACAATAACCTAATTGCCTCCATTTTATTAACTAATAAAAATATTAATGACTAATAAATAATAGTCACTGGAACTATACACAAAAATTATCAAAGACAATTTGAAAGAGGGAAAACTAATTGGCTCTATTTTATTATCTAATAACATTAATGACTAATTAGAGTAATAATGAAAATGGGGTCAGTTAAAAGTAAAGGAAATTTTTAATTCATTTTATTGAAAAAGTTTAAATTTCACATAAACTATAAATAAGACAATTAAAGAATATATGACTTTTAATTTATAAGTTAATTTTGCATAATTTTTTGCTATTATAATATCGTATTAGACTACCTAATATTTATTCACATGAGAAAAATCCAAGTAATGCTAAGACCATCAAAGAGTATATAAATTAAGGAAAATTCTCAACATAGAAGGTTATATTCATTAGAGATAAGACAATTAAAAAGTATATAAATTAGTAATCATTTGTTAAACTTTTAGTGGTAATAGTAAAAATTGAGGTAGTTATAAGCATTTAAAAACTAATATTAGTGGCCATTAGAAATGCGACAAAAACTCTTACATATTTTTTTGACCATTATAAGGGTATTTACCAGCATGTAAAACAATTGGCCGTTTGTTTTGTTTTAGTACAAAAGGAAGGAGAAACAAAGTGGGTCTTTTCTTTAATTATTATTATTATTATAGTAGTGTGTCTTTCTGTCTTCTTAAATATGTTGATTTTCCTTTTTCAAATTTTCTAGGGAGAAAAAAATATAGTTATTTTCTTATTATCGAAAATTTAGCGAAGTCTGAGCAAGTATATCGGCAAGCCTGAGAACAAAAAGGCATCATTGAGACCCACAAAACCATAACAACCTAAGAATTTGCAATACTCACACGTGTCAATCTATAATGAACAACTGTTTTTGGCATTTGTTGTATGAATCCTTAGCAATGTTGGGAGTTATTTCTTTCTCTTCTTACAATTATTACATAACCAGCATTGCTTGAAAACTAGGCAAAAGAAAATGGCAAGCCCACCTCAGAATTCAGACCTTACATTCCCACCAGCAGATGTTGCTGGAGAACTTCATCCTGAGACACTCACACACGTTCAGGTTGATCCTACATCTTCTGAGGTGGCAGCCTCCAAGGAAAAGAAGGTACGTTTCACTCTACATGATGAACATGCTATTGGAATACCCATTTTTTCTTCTTTCATTTTTAATTGTATCATGTACTGATTATAGTGTTTATGTATATGCTTGCATGATTTGTTGAAGGAACAAGATGAGGCCAAAGGAAAGAAAAATGAAAGAGAAAAGAAGGATGCATTGCAAACAATAAAATCAGCCATTATAATTTCAGGTATAGTTGTGGCTTTGGCAGGAGCTGCATTTGCTATAGCCAAGAAATTAAGAGAGAAATGACCCCACCTTCCCCAAGAGATTACACTTTTAGGGTTTTTTTTTTTTTTTTTTAATATGAATTAGTTCTGATTTTGGGTCCAAATAAGTCCTAATCACCCTAATGCTATTCATAATTAACATGATATCACATATGTTTTTCACAATGTTCCTTGAGGATTCACATCTAAGTTCAAGTTATAAAAGTTTACGTTATTTTTCTATTTCTTATTCTTCCCTAGATTTTTTTTTTCTTTTCCATTATCGTTACGGTCACCGATTTGTTAGGTATTTGAACAAATATAGTATTGAATAGTTAAATTTCGTGGTCTTACACTATAAAAAAAATTACATACAATAACAAAAAAAAGTGTCACATAGATACAATATGAATATAAATATATTTGACATGTAGCTATACACAATTCTAGTGATAATTTTCATTGTTTTATATATAAAAAAAATAATTACTTCAATTATAATGTTAATTTTTTAAATTTTTTACTTATAAAATAAGAATTTTAAATTAAGTTACTTTGAAATATTTATCAAATATTTTTTGTGTTGGATAAATTAATTTATAAACTAGTTAAATAAGTTAATACTTAAATTATTACTAAACATACTTATAATTACAAATTTCTTATATTTTAATGTCTTTTTATAGTGATATGGTTTCGATGTGAATTTTTAAAAGAACAAATTTAATAGTAATTATTAGGACATAATTCACAATCTTAAATTTGAATTTTGAGGTGTTATTTTAAGTTTGATTAATAAGAAAATTATTAGTTTTTAGGAAAATATAATTTTATGTAATTGTAGTTTTAAGTTTTATAATTAATATCCAACTCTTATTATTTTTATTTTTTTTTAAATATAAAATTCTTTTTTTATAAAAATGAAAAAGATAATATAATACTTAAAAGAAATAGTGTACATATCTTCCAAGGCATAATAATGTTTTAACACAAAACATGTAACTCGGATTTCTACAAAAGGGTTTGTAGTACAAAACATCTAAAAAATGTTATAGGAAATTTAATTACTAAACACCTCTATTTTAGTTAAATAAACTATGTAACTCAATAGAATAAGCTAACTTATACAAGAAAATGAGATATTATTCACAAACATTTCAGACAGATCTTTAGTCATGGATAATTTGAAATAAGAGTAACGTTAGTTGTTAAATGTAACTAGTCCTACCCGTGATTGCGCACGAGTTTATTCTTTTAATTTTAATCTTAATTAAAATTAATTTGAAGTTATTATTATTATTTAATAGTTAATTTTATTTGTCTAATAAATTTTAGAATGAAAGTAGATTTTTTTATAAAATATGTGCATTGTAATTGAAGAGATGTGTTCTATTACTTTTATTATCATTATTAATATGACACGTTGATGGTTAAAGTTGTAATGCTCAATTACAATATTTTAATTTATTTATATTATTAACTTTTTATTATAAAAAGAATCAATATTTAATAAAGAATATGGTATAATGGGAAAGATATTTCACATATTGATATAATTTTATGTAGAATATTTTAAATTTATATGAAAATAATTTCTTATTTTATGAAATTTTTATGGAACTTATCACAATGTTTTTGGATGAAGAGTTCTAACTTCTCTCTACACACCTATATTTCTAAAATTACACACCTATATTTCTAAAATTTCTCATATTCTTCTTATTTTTTATACTAATCTTTAGTTAAGAGCTATTTAAAAATTTTACTATCTAAAAAAATTTGTTGAATAATTATTAAGCGAATGTGTAAATTTACTGTATTTTAAAATTGTATATTTCACAATACTATATGAAAAAATAATTTAATTATTAATTTTAACTACCAAAATATAACAGTCATAATTAGAAAAAAATAATTTAATTATTAATTTTAACTACCAAAATATAACGATCATAATTAGTGACTAAAATTAACAATCAAAATAAATTAGTCTCTAATTATATTTGAAATAGAGATAATAATTAAATTCCATTGCTAAATAATAAAAAATAAAAATAAAAATTAACCACCGAATTTTATAAATTAAATATGTAAATCATTAAAAGTGATTGAAACAGTGACCAATTGTAAATTTATTTTAAAGACTAATTTGATTTTACTTGTCAAATAATTAAGAAAAATTATCTAACAAATTTAACAAGTGAAATAATGACTACTAAAAAACTTATTTCTAAAAGATTCAGATACCAAATTTAGCAACCAAAATAATTGATTTGGTTTGGTACTTAAATAAAGTTTTTAAGTGGTGATCTCTTCTCCATTCTCCTTGGTTGCTTATTTATAAATGAATGAGAACACATCAATATCTACAACTCTTATTTACAGTTAAATTGTTTTCACCCAAGGTTTCCCCTAAGAACTACCAAACTTTCTTCAATGTTTACAAATCCCAATGTTGTTTTTACTTCTTTTAGACTTATCATCAACTATGCCTGCTTGAGGTTCAAATGTTAGTGAATAGTATAGTCTAGCATGTTGCCGATCAAAAGAGTTGATCTTTCTTTTCGTTAATCCTTTTAAACTCGTAGTTGTGTACACTGATTAAAGCCTAGAAAGCCCGTGAATAATAAGCTATACATTCTCTTGGTAAATAAATGATTTTTTCTCTTCATAAATCCTTTTAAAGTCATCTTACATGTATCTACTTAAGTTTTAGAGATTAGTATATGGTATTACTTAACGTGTTGTTAATAAAAGAAATGATGTTTTTTTTTTCTTTTAACACATCTTCGTCTATTAGTGATGACACATTATCATCAATGATATTACCTAAAATAGGTGTTTTGCAATTGTTAGCGAGATCTCTGTTGTTAATGATAGTACACCATTCGGTACCTACTTGAGAGTTGCTAAAATGTCTCTTCAACCATGGAAATGAACAATGATTCATCCTGATGAGCCTGTAAGTTCAATCATAATTTCAAAAATCAATCATAACAATACGTTTCACGGGATCTTAGAATCTATGATACTCACATAATATAGGATAATAAGAGAGACTTACATTGATCCATGAGAGACCCAATCAAAAGAACTTCAATCTCCTTCTCTCAATCTATCTCTTTCAGTCACTCTCCTTCCCCACACACTTTCTTGATGGTCAATTGCAGAGAACCCTCACACTATAGAGACAGAATCCTCATTTCTTTCTATAACCAACATCCATCAGGCTAATTACTATAAGATATTTATAAAGTAAATAACCTTCCATAATTACCAATAGGTCCTTCTATTTTATTAAATCACATTCAGACTCATAATTATATTTTACATGAGTCACATTAATGGAATATATTTAATTATTTTCTTATATTCTCCCACTTTACTCATGTGTTGATATAATACTTCATGATTTAATAAATTACATAAATCATAATGCGCATTAAAGGATCTTCAATAAATTCGTTTCATCATTCGTCATACTTAAAGATATAGGAACAATACGAGTCATGGCGGTCACATGTCATTCAATTGACACATTCCCTTCCATGCACTATTGTATCATCCTTCTCCTTAGTATGACTTCATTATAAGAAGTCCGTAACGGTTCAAACATAATGTCATATTTCATCAACAATAACATAATTTGTTTTCTACATCATAATCATAATTTGCATGCACATTCATAAGGAATAAAACATATATTTCATAAACTTGCACAATAATGAGCTCAGAGTGTCAAATAGACATTAATAACAACATACACCATTCAAAATTTGCTAGTACACATAATGCTCATATTCTCTATATGGCCAGTAAATACTTTGGGTAGTAACCTTTTGTTAAAGGGTCATCAATCATAAGATCGGTGCTAACATGTTCTATTAACACTCTATGCTTTTGAACTTCTTCTTTAATGACAAAGTATTCCAATTCCATATGTTTAGCACCTTTAGAATACTTATCAATTTTTAGAAAGGAAGACTACTGCAAAATTATCCCAATAAATTTTCAGCGACTTGGCAATATTGTCGACAACTCCAAGTCCTGAAATAAAATTCTGTAGCCAATTAGTCAGAATTGTGACCTAAAGTATGTTACAAATTCAACTTCCATGATAGATGCAACAATGACTAACTGCTTCACACTTTTCCATGGAATCACTCCTCTGGGTAAAGATACACATAACCAAATGTAAACTTTCTAATATCCATACAACCATTAAAATTTGAATCTTCATATCTAATCACTTTAAGGTGACCAAACCTTTTATACGTAAGCATGTGATTCTTTATTCCTTATAAGTATCTTAAGACTTTCTTTGCACCAAGCATACTGACTACAAAGCTAATATCTGGCCTTATACGTGTTTGAGCACACATCAAACTCCCAACAATAGATACATAAGGGATATTCTCCATCTATTTTCGTTCTGAATCACTCTGTAGACATTGCATAAGACTAAATTTGTCTCCTTTCTGTACTGGAACAAGAGATGTTAAACATTTATCCATTTTGAACCTCTATAAAACTTTATTAATATATGCTTTCTGAGACAAACCTAATAATCCTTATGATCTATCACGGAATATTTCTATTCCTATCACATAGTATGTCTCACCCATATCTTTCATTTCAAAGTTATTAGAGAGAAACTTATTAGTCTCACTTAATAGACCAAGATCATTAGTTGCAAGCAAGATATCATCAATATACAAAATCAGAAATACAAACTTGCTCCCACTGACCTCCATATATATACATCGATCAAAAAATGTGTTCCTTAAATCCAAAGGACGTAATAGTATCATTGAACTTAAGATACCATTATCTGGAAGCCATATATTGATTTCTTAAGTTTACACACCATGTGTTCCTTTCCTTCTTCAATGAACCCCATTGGTTGGTCTATATAAACATCATCTAAATTCTCATACAGAAAATCAGTTTTAACATCTATTTGATGCAACTCAAGATCATAATGAGCTACCAATGTCATGATGATTCTGAAAGAATCTTTCTTAGAAATAGATGAAAATGTTTCTTTATAATCAATGCCATCCTTTTAAGTAAAATCTTTGGCAACCAATTGAGCCTTGTAACGTTTGATATTGCCGTGAGATTCACGCTTAGTCTTAAAGACCCATTTACAATCAACTTTCTTAAATCCTTCTGGCAATTTCACTAGGTCCCATACACACTTTTGTGCCATTGATCTAAGATCATCTTTCATGGCATCTAACCATTTATCATAATTATCACCATTCATGGCTTCTGAAAATGAAACTAGATCATTATCAATACTTAAGTCATTTTCTTACTCTTGTAGATAAACTACATAATCATTCAAAATAGCAGATTTATTCTCTCTTTGAGATCTTCGTAATACTATTTCTTGTGGTTATTCTACTACAGGTTCATTGTCAACTTCAAGATCATTAATTTGTTCTTCTTGAATGTTGTATGATTCATCAATATGAGGAACAACAATTCTTAAATTAGAAGTACTAGTTAAAGGAACTTGTACTCTAACTTCCTTAATCTCCACATTTCATGAAGCTTAACACCCACTAATTTCACCATTCTCAATGAACCGAGCATTTCCAATTTCAACAATTCTTAGTACTATAGGTAGGACAGTAAAACATATACCCTTTTGATTTTCCTGGATAACCTGTGAAATATCCACTAATTGTTCTTGCATCTAGTTTCTTTTCCTGTGGATTATATATTCTAATTTTTTCCTGACAACCCCAAACATGCAGGGTGTCTCAAACTGGGTTTCCTACTTGTCTACAATCCAAAAGGTGTCTTTTGAACTTCCTTACTGGGAACTCTATTCAACAGATACATGATAGTTTTTAAAGCATACATCCACAGATATAGGCAAAGATGAATTACTTAACATGCTCCTAACCATATCCATTAAGGTTTGATTACGCCTTTCTGCACAACATTTTGTTGTGGTGTACCCGATATTGTGTATTGAGCATAAATAACACTTTTCTCAAGGAACTTAGCAAACGGACCAGGGTGTTGTCCACTTTCATCATATCTTTCATAATACTCACCAATAAAAGTGATAAAGTACTTCTCTTCATTGAAAGATTTTACATTAAAATGTCCACATATATCAGTATGTATAATTTCAAGAATTTGAGTACTTCTTGTGGCTCTTTTCTTTGTGTGTTTTGTTTATTTGCCTTTAATATAATCCACACATACATTCAGATCAGTAAAATATAAATTCGGAAGAATTTCATTATTTACTAATCTTTCCATCCTTTCTTTGGAAAATGTCCCAAACATTTATGCCACAAGTAAGCAGAACATTCATCCACTAAACCATATTTAGTTCCAACACTATGATGCAAGGTCGTAAAAGTTTCAGCATATAAATTATCAAGATTCAATTTATATAAACCATCAAAAAGTTTACCAGACCTAATCATGCAAGTACGCTTATACAAACTGAAATAACCATTCTCAAACTTAAAAGAGTATCCAGCAACATGAAGTTTAGATAAAGAAACTAAATTCCTAGAAATACTAGGTACATAAATAGTATCCAACAAGTTTAAATAAAATTCAGTGTCAAGGATTAAACGATAAGTCCCAACAGATTCCACTGGAATTTTCTCTCTATTCCTCATGAAGAAAAACTTTGCATTTGGATTTGATTCAGATTGAAATAAATCTCTACATCATATTAGAAACATGAGGCATACATCCAGAATCGATCCACCAAGTATTATAGGGAACTGTAGTTAAATTTGATTCAAAACATACATGAACATTATGCTCACCATTCCTTTTGAATCAAGTTTTTACATTTTGAGCAATCCTTTTGCAAATGTCTAGACTTTCCACATAAATAACATTTGTCACTTTTCTTCTAGATTTTTGTAAAGGACTCTATAATCTTTAATGGTCCTTTACCCTTTCCATGTTTCTTATAAACTTTCTTTCCAGCTCTTTGACTATTCACATAATGAATGAAGTGGTTTCTATGATTATTGAGTACGGTCTCTTCCTGAACCAACATACTATGCAATTTATGCACATCCCATTTATCTTTCACGATATTATAGTTCATTTGGAAAGGACCATACTCAGACGGTAATGAGTTCAAAATGAACAACACGAGAAAATTCTCATTCACTACCATTCAAAGATACTTAAGTCTTGCTACAATATTTTTCATCTCAATGACATATTCATGCATAGTACGAGAATCATCAAATTTCATGATGGTTAAAGTACTCACTAATGTCCCAACAAGAGACTTATCAGTAGTTTGGGAGCACTCTTCCACAAATTTCATAAATTATTTTACACTTTTAGTTTTGAGAAAAGCTAACTTAATATTACTTGCTATGCTCATTCGCATAAACATCAAACTTCCCAGGGCTTTATAATGGATTTTCTCTTCAGTGCTACTAACATCAGTAATAGCAACAGGTTTAACAACATGAAAAACCATATCAAGATCCAACACACCTAGGTGAAATTGGACTTGTTCGCTCCAATCAGAAAAATTTAACGCATTAAATATTGAAATAGACATAACTTGCGAATGTAAAGATACAATAGCATATATTGCAATTAACACATGCCTAACATTAATATTGAGTTATACATTAAACATACTATACAGATTCAAATAGCAAACAATATACATACTAATGTTCTCCTTTTGGTGATACATTAATACACAAAACATAATGATGTTAATAATATTAACATTATTTGGTAAGAGATATGCACTAATTAGAAAAACTTATTATCTATGGATATATAAATAGAACCAATAATACATACCTACTACCAATAGTCATGTCCATCAATTATAAGAACAACTAATCAACCTTCGGACGATCCATAAATGCCTTATAATAATGAACTTCAATTAACCCATAAATCAATTATTTATAATTTAGCATCCATTCTATGAGTAATTGAAATAAAGATTAACACTAATTTGGAATTAAAATAAAACATAAAAATTTGATCACTTTGGTGACTACAAATTTATCATACAATTAATTCCAATAGAAATAAAAATCATCATTAATTTGGAATTAACCAAAACATAAAGATTTGATCACTTTGGTGATTACAAGTTTATCATACAATCAATTCCAATTAAAATACAAAAATTGTCATTAATTTAGAATTAACCAAAACATAAAGATTTGATCACTTTGGTGATTACAAATCTATTATACGATTAATTCTATTTAAAATAAAATAATCATTAATTTGAAATTAACCAAAATATAAAGATTTGATCACTTTGGTGATTACAAATCAGTCATACGATTAATTCCAAAAATTAATCAATTCATAAATTAATTTCATTGATACAGTAGGAAATAATCTGTCATACGTTGTGCATATACGTACAACGGAAGACAAACTAGGCAAGAACATAAAAATTTAAATTAATTAGCACATACAATTGATTCATAAAATAAATAAATAGGATAGGGATAGATACATTCTTAAACCAAAAGTTAACCTTGATCCCACAATTTATTTTATGAAAATAATTATGAACCATTGCAATTCCGATGGGACAAAGCAACAATGATTTTCAGATAAACAATGCCAAGCACGCAACAATGAAGACAATCAATAATTTTCTCACACACACATAAACTCTAATTTACGTTAATTTAATTACCATAATTCGTAATTCTTTTATAATTTTATTTGAAATTGGGGTTCATAAAATTGAGAAATTATCAATAATGGAGAATCATAATAAAATTCAAACAGCCATACTCTAATAGCACATGTAAGTTCAATCATAATTTCACAAATCAATCATAAACATACGTTCCATAAGATCTTAGAATCTATGATTCTCACATAATATAGGATAATAAAGACTTACCTTGATCCATGAGAGACTCAATCAAAAGAACTTCAATCTCCTTCTCCCAGTCTATCTCTTTCAGTTACTCTCCTTCCCCACACACTTTCTTGATGATCAATTGCGGAGAACCCTCACACTGTAGAGACATAACCCTAATTTCTTTCTATAACCAACATCCATCAGGTTGATTACTATAAGATATTTATAAAGCAAATAATCTCCCATAATTACCAGTAGGTCTTTCTATTTTATTAAATCACATTCAAAACATAATTATATTTCACATAAGTCACGTTAATGAAATATATTTAATTATTTTCTTATAAAGTCATCTCAACTTTCTTCTACCAAGCCTATAACACAGCCTCGACTCATCCCTCGATTTGTCTATGTGAGCTTTTGTCCCTAAAAATTAAGGTTCATACAATCTATATTATTGTCTCAAAGGTTGATAGCTTAGTTATGTATCCCAAGTTATGTTTAAAATGATAGTATATATATGTTACAGTCAAATTTTCTATTACTGACTGAAATTGTGCACTTTACCTTTCAAATTTTGAGTAGCTCCAATCTTTGATGATGAACAATATTGTCTTGATCTCCTCGTACAAATTTACTTCCTATGTTTAAGGCAAGCTATGGAACATTTCTAGTAGCTTATAGATATGTGGACTAAAAATTGCTTTGAAGGAGGATACTTAAAGATTCAATGGAAGAAAGCTACTTTTGGAGGTATATACAAATTGCTTTTTTTTTTAATCAAACATATTCTCATATAAATATGTGGACTACAAAGTTGTTAAACCATAACAATGGCAAATAATTTTGCAGTAGGCTGACTATAGATAGATTTGAAAGAAAGCAAGAAGTAATGATGAAGTGATGATGATGCTACTACAGGAACTACAAGAAAGTTTTGAGTTGTGTCTTGATATGTTCAACAGTAACCATACTTGTTAATCTTCCCAAAAGTTATTAAATTTGAAGTAGCCCCGTTAGAAAATATGCCTATTAAACCATTAAGACATGTTATAAAAAGCTATCAAAGTTATAAATTTGACTCTTCTAATTTATTACATTATTTTTATTACCTAAATGTAATATAATTTACTTTTATTACGTATAGTATTTTTTTTTTCTACCTTATGTATTGAAATTTATTGGTGTTTGACATAACAAAATTTTAAGTATTTATAAGCAATAATGAAAAATGTTATAAAGAAGTTAAAATAATATTTAAAAATAGATAATAATATTTTCAAATTTAAACACTCAAAATTATTTATTTTAGTTATCGAATTAGTTATTGAAATTATTTTATTTTGGTCACAAATTAGTCACAAAAAATTTAGCTATTGAATTTCTTATCATAAAGATATAGTAGATAGAATTAATAGAAAAATAGCTCCAGTATAAAGATCCCCATTAGTACGTAAACCGATTGTATACCACCATTGATAAACACCGGAATAGGCTATATTAACAGGGCCTAGAGCACCTCCTCGAGCTTTTAATGATTAAATTAATCTCTTAAAAATGTTAGGAACAATTATTTTTTACCGATTTAGTGATTAATTTTTAATATATAATAAAAAAATTTATAGTTTGTAAGTTTTGAACTAATAAAATAGATTATTGAATTATAAGTGGTTGGTAAACTATTTTTTAAATGTATAAAGAAGTAAAAAAATATATAAATACATAAATTTTATTTTAAATTTTTGTTTATAAAGTAAATTATATCATTATGTGATTAAAATAGCTAATCTTTTTATTAATTTTGTAGTATTTTTTTTAAATTGTATATGTTTTTTTATTTGATCAAGTTATTTTATTTAAATGAATTAATGTAATGTGAATAGATCAAATTTAATTTTTATTTATTTTTAAAAAATGTAAAAAAGTGATTTTCAATTTAAACTATTGTTACAGTTAATTTCTTTGTTTTTATAATTTTCAATGTTTTATATATAAAAAAATAATTACTTCAATTTATAATGCTAATTTCTTTAATTTGTAACTTATAAAATAATAATTTTAGATTAATTTACTTTCACATATTTATCGAATATTTTTATGTTGGATAAATTAATTTGTAAACTAGTTAAGTTAATACTTAAATTATTACTAAATATACTTATAATTACAAATTTCTTATATTTTAATGTCTTTTTATGGTGATATGGTTTGGATAATTTTAACGTTATCATGTGAACTTTTAGAAGAATAAATTTAATAGTAATTATTAGGACATAACGTTCACAATATCTTAAATTTTGATTTTTGAGGAGTTATATTGTAAGTTTGATCGATTAAAATAATAATTATTTTTTAGAAAAATAACTATTATAAATTTTGAATTATTAGTTGAAGTTTAAGAAGGGTGAATTGAATGATTAATTTTTTTATAATTTTTTTTTATGTAAGAGTGAGAATTTTTATTTAATCAATGTACAAGTATCGTAGTTCATACATAAACTGACAATTAAAATCACAAAACAATTGCATCGGCGTGAAAAAAATTGATTAAAAACACAATTTAATCAATTAAAATTGTCCAGTTATAGTATTTCTAAAAAATTTAACAGTAATCTTGTTTGAAGAATCAGTTCAAGAAAGACTTAAAAAGATCTTTATAAAATTTCAGTCTAGAAATATGATTAAACCAATTATCTAGGAGTTTGTTAATTAAGAAACATATGAAACTCAATTTTTATAAATTATCCAGAAAATTAATGGGTTGAATTTACTTTCAACATTGTTTTTATTACCAAAGATAAAATTATTAAGTGCTGCTCAGAAAATTAATCCGCTAATTTTTACTTTTAATCAATTATTTATATTAGAAAAATAGATTTCAGTATAAATATAACATATAATTCAGAGTGGTACAAAAGCAGTAAGAACATATAAAATTTTTGTATTGGTTCATTCTTTTTCAAGAGTTACATCCTGTCCCTTTGCAACTCTTGCAAAGGTTTCACTAAACACATAAGATTACAAGAATAACCAAGTACAAGAGCTATGCAACATTGATCAAGACTTCTGTGCAGAATCCTACCACAGAGTATGTAGAACCATACTATAAATAAAATATGGAAACACTATCCAAAAGAAAATACAACCTCAAACACACTTAAATACCCTATCTAAGTATATTACAACAACAAAACTATATAACAACGACTTACAAAAAACAACCAGCACCAATACAACAACCAGAATGAACCAAGACAAAAAGAAATGGGTTTCCTGGACTCAAATTCGGCTGCAAGGTGCTCCATTTAGTCAAATGCAAGCAAGAATCCTTAAAAAGATTGAGACCCAAGGTGAATCTTCAACAAATCTTTCATCAACCTCTCGAAACTCAAAAACTTGCTCTCAAAAGCTCTCTCTTATAAAAATATTAAATGCTCTCAAACTTTGAAAAGTGCAAAAGATTGATTTGTGAACTGCAAAGTGCATTTATATAGTGCAGAATTCGCGTCCAAGTGAAATCAATGGATTACTTTTGGAAATCAATCAGTTGATTTTATTAGAGTACAAATCAAATGATTGTTTTTGTGAAATAATCGATTGTTTTTACTCTACAGGTAAAAATTTTCCCAAATTTATTTTGAAAACACATTCAACATTGACTCGTTTAGAACTCTTGCATGTTATTTTTGTCCAATTCTTCAAGCATGGAGTGTTGCCAACAAAATATAATTTTATGTAATTATAGTTTTAAGTTTTATAATTAATTTCCAACTCTTATTATTTTTAAATTTTTGTTTAATATAAAATGCTTTTATATAAAAAAAGATAATATAATACTTAAAAGAAATAGTGTAATAATCTTTTAAGGCATAATAATCTTTTAACACAACACAAAACATAAAACATGTAACTAAGATTTCTACAACATCTAAATATGTTACAGAGAATGAAACAAATTAATTACTAAACACCTCTTTTTTAGTTAAATAAACTATGTGACTCAATAGAATAAGCTAGCTTATACAAGACAATGGGATATTATTTACAAACATTTTTCGGACCGATCTTTAGTCATGGATAATTTGAAATAAGGATAAAATGTAACTAATACTACCGGTGAGTACGCACGAGTATATCCTTTTTATTTTTATTTTAATTAGAATTAATTTGAAGTTATTACTATATTTTAATAGTTAATTTTATTTATCTAATAAATTTCAGAACCAAATTAGATTTTTTTTCATAAAATATATGCATTGTAATTGAAAAAACATGTTCTATTATTATTATTATTATTATGACACATTCATGCTTAAAGTTGTAATGCATAATTATAATATTTTGAATTATTTATATTATTAATTTTTATTATAAAAAGAATCAATATTTAATAAAAAAATATGCTATTATGAGAAAGATATTTCACATATTGCTACAATTTTATGTAGAATATTTTAAATTTATATGAAAATAGTTTTTCATTTTTTGCAATTTATATGGAACCTATCACAATGTCTTTTGATGAAGAGAAATTAGGGTATAACTTCTCTTTACATATCTATATTTTTAAAATTTTCATTTTCTTTTTATTTTTTATATTAGTCTTTAGTTAGGAGTTATTTTTAAATTGTATAATTTAAAAAGTTTTTGAATTAAGTAGTGCATAAAAGAATATATATAAATTTAATGTTTTCTTCAAGATTGTGTTTTTTCTTTTACAATGAATAATGATATAAATGGGAGTACTTTAGGGGTGCTCAAACCTTATTACAAGATGAAAAAGTTTTCCAGAACTTACACAAATGCATGAGAGAGTTCATAAAGACAAAGTTAAAATTTTAAAACACAATGACTCATATCATATGAAGTCCTTTCATAATTAACCCTGGAAGGTCTTGTCTATAGTGGTTATGTATGTTTATCTGCAAGCACAACTCAATCTAGGCCAAAAGAACAAGTGAGAGCTTTACAACCTATTGAGATAAATATTTCAAACAATGTAATGGACATAAGATCCAATCAGAATAAGTAAACTGAGATCTCTTTAATCTATGTTTTAACCAGTGCCAACCCCAGATCTGGGCTAAGCTAAAGATATTCACACTATCCACAATCCCATCTCTAAAAACAACTTTATTTCTATGAGTTCATGTCTCAGTCAGAATAGCCCTCTATAATATTTTTCATAATTGGTTAACTTTTGTGGTTAACATCGATAGTTGAAAATGATGATTATGAGGCAAAATGGACTCATGTCTAATAGACTGTATCCTAGCCCATCTCTCACAAGCATCTCACACTTCCTTCACCACTACACAATTGATAAAAAGATGTTGAACTATCTTATACACCCTCTTAAGCAACGGACAGAGGTACCTTTCCAACTGAATACCTATTCTAAAGAGATTGGTAGTAGTAGGCAATCTATCCAACAAAACTCCCCAAACACACATTAGTGCTGAAGGCACCACTTTTAAAGTCCAAAGCTGCTGAAAAACCTCTAACCCCTCCACTATACTTTTCCTATTCAAAATAATGTACCTCAACTTAACAGTATATTGTTGTTCTTCCCCCTGCACAGACCCACCTATCCTGGCTACCAATCCTTCTTTGTACAACTAAGGTACTCTTAACCAACTGCTCTTCCAAATGCTTTTCCCATCCAAACCTAGCCCTTCTTCAACCTAAATTCCATCCAGATTCTCTTGTTCTCATGCCTTGTCTCTGTCACTGTGCTCTCTTTACATTCAGAAATAGAGAATAATCTAGGGTATATATCTTTTAAAGATCAATCACTAGCCCAAGTATCATCCCAGAACTTCACTTTTTTCCCATCCCCCACAATTCACTTGATTTTTCCATCAAACCAATTATCCTTAGCTCCTTTCCCACATACTTTAGCTAGATCACCCCACCACCATGATTGTGTACTATTAATTAAACTAATATTCAATTCCCTCCAAGACCCATATCGAGATTCTAATACCTCTCTCCGTAAACCCAATTTTGACCCCTTTAGCCTCCATTTCCACTTAACAAAGCTACGTTGAAGTTACCTATATCTTTAATCCCTAATCCACCTTCATGGAATGGTCTGTGTCACAACCCGGGGTCACGACAGGGACGGCGAACAAAAAATAATTTTCATTTTCAAAACAGAGGAGTCGCCACCATAGTTTATTAGGAAAAATTATGGAAAACCAAAAACAAGATAAGGCAAGTTTGCAAACCGGATTTAGAGTTCGGGAGTCGGTTACGTGTGGGGAAGGTGTTAGCACCCCCACAACGCCCGTCCTAAGACGGTACCTTTAATTAAATAAATAAAATAAAAGAATGTGGTTTTTCTAAATATTTATCTTTTTCTAAAAAATAAAATACAAATAATAACTTCCTAAACAAAAATAAAATACAAATAATAACAAAACAAATATCTATTTTATTTTAAGGAAGGGCCCGACGAGGATTTGACCTCGCTCCTACGTATCTCTATCGAGGATAGAGAATCAGGGTTACGTAGTTCTTTAAAAGAAGCTTATGTTTGGAAGTACTAGAAATGAATGTCGTGAATGCCAGGTTTAATGTCTGGGCTTTGGATAGAGAGTCAGGTTTAAAGCCTGGGCTTTGGGGTAAGGTGCCAAGTTTAAGGCTTGGGCTTCGAGGTAAAGTGCCAAGTTTAAAGCTTGGGCTTCGAGGTAAAGTGCCAAGTTTAAAGCTTGGACTTTAAGAAAGATGCCAAGTTTAAAGCTTGGGCTTTGGGGCAAAATGCCAAGTTTAAAGCTTGGGCTTTAATAAGAATGCCAAGTTTAAAGCTTGGGCTTTGGGATAAAGTGCCAAGTTTAAAGCTTGGGCTTTAGTAAGATCATATATGTAAAGAAATGGAAAGTCTTGGTTTAAGGGTAATTTAGGAATGTAGAAAAATGTGGGTGCAGTTACTAATTAACGGGGGTGCACGAAGTAATCCCACCAACCAAAACTTAAGTTATGGTCAGGGGTATTTTAGGTAATGAGAAAAATGGGGTATTGATATTAATACAGGAGGTGCAGGAAGTATTTTCACTAATTAAAGCCCAACTTAAGTTGAAGGGCACCTTGGTAATTGTGGTAAAGTGGGGTGCAAGCCTCGAATACAGGGGGTGCAGAGAGCAAATCCTGACCAATGAGTCCACTTATATTGAGGGGGCAACTTGGTAATTGTGGCAACGAGTGGGTATCAACTTCAAAAATGTGGGGTGCAAAGAACACCCCCACTATCCAGCACCCTCCTAGGATTTGGAAGGCACGTGGAAGCCTGGTTTTAAGGCAGTGGGGTGTGGTTATCCAGGGCTGTGGCGTTGCAGCAGTCGACGGCCCACGGTGAGGCTCATGGCGGCGCCGGCGGTGGGCATCGCCGTCGGAAACTGCAGCGGCGAGAGGTATTCATGGTGATTGAAACCTCGGGATGCAATCTGGAAGGTGGCTTGGTTCGTTCTAGGCTGTTTTGGGGCACATGGTGACCTTGCATGCATTGAAGATGCAGCTTGGGGGCGCAAGGTGATTGAAATTGATGATGACCTAGGTTGGAGCGTGAGGTGGGTCTCGTGGGTCTCGTGGAGGGTAGCAGCCATGGTGGTTATCTTGGTGAGAGGTTGTGGAGGATGAAGATGACTTGGGGCGTGGAACACATGGACTCTGCTTCAGCAATGGTTGTTTGACAGG
>Ga0209700_100398_pt1 | contig 78980 bp, 34 predicted proteins | sample SiratroredBW_FD_187528 | JGI IMG/M metagenome (GOLD analysis project Ga0209700, IMG submission 187528) | Root nodule microbial communities of legume samples collected from California, USA - Siratro red BW (SPAdes) (version 2) | ecosystem: Host-associated > Plants > Roots > Nodule | place: USA... | reverse complement strand
ATTAATATTATATTTAATGTGATTTCATTAATTTATTATTATTATTATTAAACTTAATATTATTACTATTATTATTATTAATAATATTATTATAATTATTATTAATATTATGAATAATAATATTATTTTTAATATTAATGTTATTAATAATAATAATATTAATATTAATTTTGATATTATATTTATTAATATTAATAATAATAATAGTTACAATAAAAATAGTAATAATAAATATAATCATAAAGTTAATATTGGTGCAGTGTAACTTTTATATATACATATATGAAAGGATTTCGGTATAAGGAAAGCATCCACAACTTTTGAAAATAAGCCAACTAATTTGAAGATAATATTTTTAATAATAAAATAAAATTTAAAAACAAATTAAATAATAAATTACTAATTTTATAGGCTGGTTTGTCACTTTCAGGGAGACCATTATTTTAACATCAATAATGTATCATTCTAATAACTCCTCTAAAATAAAATAAAATTAAATGTAATCCACAAGAAAAACTGGTATTGTTAGCCAGACTTACGTATGTGTCTTGGGTATACCTTTAAATAAAAAACAGGTAGTATAAATCGTCAAAATTTATTTCTAGTATTTGAATTGTGTTGAAGCAATAAAAATTATTAGGGAAAAAAACATAAAAACAGGACAAAGAAACTAAGTAGAAATAAATATAAATAGATTTTTTAAATAAAATAATAACATACATGATTGTTGAGAGATTATATATGATATAAAAGTTGTCAATATATGATGTTACTTATAATTATGTTTATATATATAACATCAAATCTAATGAATCAAGCCTTACGTGAAAGTCGAAGGAAATCATTGTATTCGCATGACACGTGAGCATTCCTGTCTCTTACATAGTTGTTTATATAACTGCATCAGGTGTTGCATACCCCAAAGAAATCAGATCACTGAATTACAACTAAATGTAGAAAAATATATACTATTAAACATGTTGTTCAAAGCAAAATCAAAGATTTCAGACGATTTGCCTTCGTACGTGGGAGTTGAACAATGTTGTGTAATACAACGGGGTGAGAATATGTGTATTCAAAATTTAAATGAAAACAATATTAAAATAAATATAAAGGTAAAAGAATCATAAAATATGAAATAATAAGTTGAGTTTATTTTGTTTTGAGCTTTTCCTTCTTCATCTAAAAAGAAAAAAAAAAAAGAAAAACCTTATGAGGAAGTGAATTTATTTTGAGCTAGAAATATCTATATTCTACACCGAAACTAATTTTTCATTAATATGAGTATCAAACCTTTTTCACACCAAAACTTAGTTGAAACTAAATTATTGTTGTTTTTCATGTGAGTATAGACAACACGGAAGCTGATTTCCGCAGGACAAGGGCTGCCACATGGACCCACTTAGGCTTAGCCATGCCTAGGTGAGCCTATAAATTTTATGTCCAATTCCACAACACAGATTTCAAAACTTCAATTTGCACGTCCCTTTTTGGTCCTTTGATTTCACACATCATTATTATGATCTCTCATGTGTTTTCCACTTTGAGCTTCGACTCAATTTCAAGCTTCAATCCTAAAAGACACTACATTCAGATCCTCACAGCCCAAGCAGGGTTGCCTGGTAAAACAGAAGGCCCGATTAAAATAACTGAGCAGAGTCAAATAAGTAGACTAAGGTTCCTTAAATATTCCTAATGCAGAGAATATTCCGCTTCAAGTACATACACACGTGTAAGACAAAAACTTAGTATTGGTATAAACTGCAAGTCTTTCGCTCTAATATCTTTGTTTATGCATACTACTTCAATCGAAGATACGATGATATGTTGTACTATATCGTAGGAAGATTGTCTTAGAGTTATAGATTTTCTCTTGTTCATTTTAAAGTGGAAGTGCACTCAAAGTGAGGGGAAAAATTTGTTGAGGTTGAAAGGAAGTGAATAGAACCCTTCACTTCTAATATCCTGATTAAAGTTCCTGAATTTTTCCCACCAGTGTCTCCCACTGTCTCGCCGAGTTGAGGTGTCTCCACGACGCATAGTTAAATCCAAGAAGTAAGCAACTATAATTGCCACAGTTGCTGGGGATGAGAGAAGCACTAGCACTGTATTGTTGAACTGCAAAAGAAGAGTTACAATGAACCATAAGAACCAAAGGTAGCTATAGTTAAAACTAAAATCAACAGAATCAAGGTATTATATACAAACCCAAGTGGAGTCAGTGTGAAGACGACCATTTTTGGGTAGCAACAGATAATCGTTGAAATACTGTGGAACAGATAAACCGATGCAGAGAGAAAGGCCAAGGATGAACATTGACCTATAACTGTTCATATTACAGAATTGAAGAAAACCAAGCCCAGCGGATGCTGCTCATCATAGAAGAAACATCACAATCAAATATAGAAGGACCAAAACATAGAATTAGTATGATGCAGTGGAAATTCTACATAAGTTTCATGGCAATCAGTAAGTAGTACTTATTTGCTTTTCGGTTCTCAGTCATTAACTTGTTATTTCTCATAAAATGCATATATACGCATATCAAGATTGTAAAATTATTTTCCTTAATTGACGTTGGATTATTTTCAAAATCATCCAACCATACGTACCTACGAAGACAAAGAGAATGCAGTAAATAGCTGCTACAATAGGCAAAGGCACTGATGCAAAAGATGCTCCAACTTTTCCTGACACAGAAGCACAATTCTGAATGCTTAAGCAGAAGTAATTAAGCGGAAAAGAAATAACATGTAAAGCTTGATAAGTTTGACTTTTTATCACTTAGACCATGCTTGAATTGATGAAAAAGGATGAAACAGAGAATGGAATGAAATGATATCAGTTGCGAGTGCTTGTACTGTAAAGATGAAAAGGTATGAAATATATACAATCCATTCCATCAAATCCCTCTACTTTTCTTCCAAGTGTTTGGGAGGTTTAGGAAGAAATTATTGTTCGTTAGCTATCTTACAAATCTATTCACTTTTTAAATAATGAAATGAAAGCACTTTTCCATTTCATCATGACATTCAAACATCCTCACGATATTCATTTTATTCCATTCCACCTGTTGTTAGAGATGCAAAAAAAAAAAAAAAAAAAAAAACCAATAAAAAAAAAAAAAAAAAAAAAGCCTTAGGAAGGAACAATTTGTCCAATGCAAATATAAAATATTGCAACACCTAATATAGAGAAGAAAAGCATGAATCCAGCCGATATTTGAATGACTCTGCGACTTCCTACTCGTGTTAAACCCAAGAGTCCTGCATTTGCACTTAATGCAGGAAATAAAAGGCAAGACAATTAGATAACGTCTTTGAGGCAATAGCAAAAGAAATTCTTTCCAAAATTCACACGTTTAATAGAAGACAATTGGGCAGCCATATTATTCATATATTTGGTCTATATGCAACATCTTCAGCATCATTTTTCATACAGAAATTTCCTGTGTTAACCAGTGATTGGCAGGATGCTCAAATCTCTTCACAACCTCTAGGTAGTGTAAATCAGGTGTTCCTGATAACCTCAAAGATTTTCTTAGACTATAGCATCTTAATCTCATCATAAAACAAATTTGTAGACTATTATTAACATTGAGTGATAAAATATTAGAACCTCGTTTTATGCTTAGAACCAGAAAAACTAGGATAGTTTGCGAAGAATAGTAGTTAGTCAGATGATTTTTAAAGGTAAGCAAAATGTACACTGATGCAGTGGATCCAGTTCCAGTGCCAAAAAATGCATCCAAAAGAGTACCTATGCCCTGCAATCATCGAACTTCAACGAATAAGTCTAATTTCTTAGAAGTAAATGGACGTACAAATTTAATGTGAAAGAATCAGACATCACCAGCCAGCCAACACCACGACCAAGCACGGATGGTGGAATAGGTGTTGCTTTACCGAATCTTGATGCTGCAATGAATGTCCCTGTTGACTGTACTCAATGCAAAGGGCAAAACTTATATCAAAGTACATCCAAATAAAAAGAACTTCAATAATACCCCTTATAATTAGGAGTTATCAAATTACAAGATAATGTGAAAAAGACCAGGGGCAGTTCACTAGTTAAATGTGTGGTTCACAAAGTCGTACTGATCCGAGGTACACATTGTCATGTGCAAAATATTGCTAGCGTTAGTCTTTATGATTATTTTATTCAATAATATAAAAACCATCCTCACAATTATGTTTACATAAAAAAAAAGCAGCAAACCTCAACAGTTGCAACAAGAGATGCAGAAACCATAGCAAAAATATCACCAGCATTGAAAGAAGGGAATCCCCATTGAAATGGATGTGGAACTCTTATCCTGCACAAATGGAATGAAATCTAATTGAAGAATAGAGCTTTAGATAGCCATCCACATGAATGAATTACCATCAGCAAATAACCGGGCATCATGTGTGTGCATTTTTATAAGAGGTGGTCAGAACACATTCAGCTCCATGTACAAAATTGAAAAAACTAGCTTAATATTTTGAAGCCTTTGATATCATCATCTATCATGTCACAAACACAAAATATGGATTTGAAAGAATTACATAACACAAACAAGCTACTTGAGACTGACCAGGGAGTAGCAGTAATTAACGCAGATTGATTTGTAAAACAAGTCATTTGAATTTTAACCGATCTTTCTTTGTTGAATACACCAGCTGCAGTAAGAAATTCAGCCAATGCCCATGCAGTTCCAATTGAAACTATGATTGCAAATCGATCAACTCCTCTTGATTTCATCCTTTGAGGAACGTACTGCAAGGCCATTGATTAACATAAGTAGAAATATCAGTTTAAAATGTCGATTTATGTGGATAAATAATATGCACACACAGATTAAAAGGGTAAATCATTTCTTACATATTTGAATCTTCTAACTTAGTGAAAGTATGCATGTCGAAATGTGAAGCAGAAGCATATATATTTTTTGGTCAAAATCATAAATATCCTCCAGAGGAGATAATCTTATTCAAGCTAATAACATGCAATATGGTGGGGCGAGCTCTTCTGGTGAGTTAAATCCATACAAAAAGACTTGAAACTCAGGAAGTCAAACTTGTAACGCTAGAACAACTAAGCTTTGGTGGTAGCATATATATATATATATATATATATATATATATATATATATATATATATATATATATATATTTAATATCAAGAAATTTGGACGATATATTAATTATTTAATTACTTCGTTGAGTACCTATAGCTATACAAATTTTACTTTTTCGTTCTTATATTTAAAAATATTGATTTTAGCGTGTGTGTATATTATATTATATATATATATATATATATATATATATATATTTATATATATATATATATCTTTTTTAGTACCTATCTATACTTCATGGTTAATGCCTTTTAGTCTTAATTTATTTCTGTTCTTCTATTATTGGCACAGAAGGTAGATGAAAATTATTTGTTTGGCGGATGGAATTATCGATTATGTTGATTTTATTTAGTTTTAAATATTTTTAAATATAATAACATATAAATAATAAAAAATAAAATAATATTATAATAAAAATATTTTTTCTCATCTCTTTTAATTCAAAAATCCTTCATTTTCACTCAATCTTTGTTCTTTCCTTTTCTTATTTCCTTTACTATTATCTTCCTTTGCAATGTTCAAGTTAACAAACGGTTAGTTAGTGTTATATAAATTTAGTGACTAAAGGTAGCACATACTTATGGAAGGTTAATTTTATAAAATTGGGGCAATTTTATTACAAATATAAAAAAATAGGTAAATTTTTAAAAAATTACATAAATGAGTAAGACGTATTTTGAAACACTATTTTAAAGAAATTATATTTAAATGCACAATTTATTTTGAAATTTTTAAAATAGTGAAAAAATTGTGTATAAAAACATAACTTTATTTGAACAAAAAGAAAGAAATCATGATTTATTGCACGCTTTTTTTAACATATTTTTTTTAAACGGAAGCCGAATTTATTCACAAATCTCTTTTCTTTTATTTTTTTTTTCTTTGCATTTTCCTGTGACCTAGTGTTTGTGCTCATTCCTTTCTCCCACGTTACAGTGATTTGCCCTTTTACTTAGTTCTTTCCAATTACTTGTATGTGCTGTGTTATTTTTATTTTGACTCAAGAGTAAATTTGGAGAAGCTCTAGCAAAAAAGTACAAGGCCAAACAAGCCACAAAGGTTGCTCCTGATATAAATCCCAACTTAAAGTAAATCATATAAAGAGTTGTAATTAAAGAAAAATTCAATGACCACTTGAGTGATGGTAAGAAAAACCCAATTACGGGTGTAATCTTTCCAACACAATAAAAAGACTAAGAGAATGATTAAAAAAATAAAATCATGCTTTCTTATTAAATTAAAGTATTATTTCTTCCCTTTTGAAGTCATGTTTTCAAGCGTTGACTTTTTGTTATATTTTAAAAAATTATTCATTTTAATAATTTAAAACAAATTTGTACTATCTTTATGGAAAAAACCCTATGAAGATATTTTTTAGATATAAATACTAAATAGTAAAGTTTATAACCTAGATTGAAAAAATATTTGCTATACAAATATTTCAAAAAATTAAACTAAAATCAACGTGGGAAAATATACCTGGAACAGGACAAGAAGGATGAATGCTGGCAGAGCAATTTCAGCACAATGTAGCAGCTACAAGAATCAAAGGACAAACAGAAAATATGTTTGTTAAAGAAGTAATAATATGAATGAGATTGCTAATGCGCACAAGAGAGCAATGCGTGTACCCTTGGAAATATTGATAAGAAGAGTCCTAGGCCAGTGAGAGTGACAAGGGGAACCACACTAAGAGGACTCAGATACCTGAGATATCAGTAGTAAATATCAGTCATTCTTCTATTCCAAAACATAACTCATTTAATCAAAGAACCAAATTGCACTAATGATCAAAATAGATTCTCAACTTAACCATGCACATTACCTGGCAAAAATTCTCCAAAATCCTAAAAATCCAATACTCATTTGAAAAAACGATGCAGCAATAAGTGCCCCCTGTATGGCTCTCATCGAATGTATAAACCTCTACAAATTCCAGCCAAGAAAAGTTTGAAATCAGTGAGACGCACTAACACTTTTATCTCCAAAACTATTCCAACTCCTAAATGAAGCATAATATAAAACGTTCACCATTTTCACACCAAATAGTGACTAGATAAAGCTATAATACAACAATGCAGACACACTAATTAACCTGATGCGGATCTTCAAACACACACATCCTCTTGGAAACAGCAATGGACACAGCAGGAATGAGGAAAGTGTAGGACGGTCCCACGACCACAGGAAGACGTGTTCCAAACAACGTTTGAATCAGCGTGTTAATGGCCGCAACAAAAAGTTGAGTCTCTATCACTTCAGCCTTCTCCTCCTATTTTATTTTATTTCAAAAGAAGAAGAGATTCTAATGAAACAGAAAATTAAACAAATACATATATCATCATGTATTCATGAAAATGCAATCAAGAAAACTTCAGAAGTTTTATTACATTGCCACCACCCATCAGAGGGACAAGGATGGAGGAAGCCATGGCAATGGTCCCAAGCGCAACCACGCAATGCAGAAACCCAAGTAAAATCCCTTCAGCTGCAACCAAACCAAACCAAAGCAAAAAAAAAAAAAAAAAAAAATATCACTGTGAAGTGTTAATTATCAAGTTTAGGCAGAAAAGAAGGGTTGGCAATGGCATATACGCCATGAGGGAAATCTTGCAACACAGTAAGCAACACCGCGAATTTCATCCTTTTCTTCTTCCATTGTTTGTCTCTCGTTTTCTTCTTGTTAATGTTTATTCTGTCTCTGATTTGATATCTTTTATAGCGCACTGCAGAGAATCAAGAAACACGGTGAGTGCTCGAAATGCCTTTTGTTTTGTTGTGATGTTACGGTTATGGCCTATGCCTATTCTAGCATTGCAATTTGGAAGTGTGAGGAGAATGCACTCTTTGCTTCTATATAATAGGCCTTTTAATTTTCCAATATTCACTTCTTTTTTCCTTACTTATCTTACTGACAAAAATGTCTTTACATGTTCCAAATTTGTCACTTGGTTCTTGCTTAAAATGTGACACACACACAAAAACTGCTATACAAATCTGCACTGTAATTCGTTATACATTAACAATGTTCATTGCTTCTTTCTCATATTCAAACATTGGACTCAACATCCTACGATTTATGTTGTTGTCTTTTGTCGTGAAACATTTTCTTAATTTGTCATTTTTAATGTTTATTATATGATTTTAATCTCTCGAGTTTTTATTATCATGTTAACTGGTTACTTATTAAATATGTTATTTTTATTTTTCAGGTTTTAAACGCGTCAATTCATTTTTTTTCTTATGATTATGAAAATAAAGTCCAAAAACAGAAAAAAAGGAACTAAAATAACATAATATTATTATCCAAATCCAAACATATTTAAAGGACTTGATTAAGATAATATAATTAAAACCTAACATATAATTTATTTTATTAAATTAGGCTTGAAAGTCTTTTTATTTTCTCCCGCTATTTTTAAGTTGATTTTTTTTTCTAAAACGTAATAATTTAATCTTTTTCAACGAATTGAAAAAACTCCATCAAGAAGGTATTATTGACGCGTGCACAATTTGGATGACACATCAACAACATGTTTGTTACAACATCACTTCCTCGAGGAGTTTTTGTTAATTAAAAAAAAAACTAAATTGCTACTTCTTTTTTTTAAAAGGTGAACTTAATTGAAAACTTCAATCGATAGTAAAATAAAATGCATTCTTAAGCTATTAATTTAATATAGTTTTGGTACACTTTTTTTAATCTATATAAAATTATTTATTTATCATTTGAATTAATACTACATAATTTAATGATATTGTCTGTAAATGTTATCACATTTAAGAAAAATACAAACTCTCTTTAAATTCGTGGAGTAAAAGTTCAAAATTTAGGTTGAGACATTCTCTTTCTTAAGTTTGTTGTGATGTATTTCATTTTTGTATTTTCATATTTTATGTTTGATTCTTATAATACTTTCTTCCCAATGTTTTGTTCTGAACTTCTGCCCATTTATCTCAACAATACATAAGGAATGTAATTTATTTTGTGCTAAAAATATCAATTATGCTGTAAAATTAGCATTCTTATTTTCCCCTCCCAATATACTGGATTAAAATTCATGAATAGTTGGTTACTTAAATGTTTTTAATTTTTTATATAATTTTTTTTATTTCTTAAAATATAGCTATTTGTTTGCCCCACATTAATTCCTGTTTGATTTCTAGTTCTCCATTATTTAAACTTTTCATGTCATCATTAAAGAACCTCAACGAAAAATAACTGCACATAATTGGTATAAACTACTGTGATATTTTCCATACGAGTTTTTTTTTTTTATTATTGAGTTTAATATTTGCTCAATATTTACATAATTAATATTATTAACATTTCATATAAAAACGTAACTATATTATTAACATATAGTTAGATATAAGTCTAGAATAATAATAAAAGCAATTCTAGAATCATCATCATTCCGGAAATAAGTGCGTCACTAAATATATTTCAGATTATGCATTGCATTTAAAATTATAATTAAATATCTTTCAGAATAAAAATTTAAAAATAGTGATAAAAGATATTTCAGTATAAACACTGTAAAATCATATAAAATAAATATATGTATATAACTCTAGATAAAGTATTGAGAAGACAACGTATTTCAGAATGCTAATCCAGAATGACGTTCTGACTTCTCTGGATTTCGAATAGTTGTAGTTGGGTAAAATTGGAACTTTAGAAAATACGTAGGTGTAAGAATAAAAGTACGAGATGCAGGAAGAAAAAGCTCACCAGAGCGTGATTCGCTTATGACAATGGCTACCATATGGGGGCCCAATTATTCTTATCCATGAAGAGTGGACTGCTGGAGGCCCAATTGAAATAGTTGGGCAGGGCAGGGTCAAATAAGTCAGTACTGGTATAAATTGCAACTTATACATACATATATATTTGTATAGATATTACAGACTTTGAGACAACAAATTCCAAAAAGGAACATAGATTTTGTCTTGATCATTTCAAAATGGAAGTGCACTCAAAATGAAGGAAAGAATCTGTTGAGGTTGAAAGGAAGTGAATAGAACTCTTCACTTCTAGTATCGTGATTGAAATTCCTAAACTTTTCCCACCAATGTCTCCCACTGTCTCTGCGGGTTAAGCTGTCTCCACGTCTCAAAGTTAAATCCAAGAAGTAAGCAACTATAATTCCTACAGTTGCTGGGGATGAGAAAATCACTTGCACTATATCATTGAACTGCAGAAAGTGTTACAATGAACCATAAGAATATACAACGGTAATAGTAAAGAAAGAAGTACGAAGGAAACTTCTTTTAAGTTAAGTATGCAAACCGCAGTGGAGCCAGTATGAACAGGGCCATGTCCAGATATCAACAGATATTCGTTGAAATACTGTTGAACTGATAAACCGATGAAGAGAGAGAGTCCAAGGATGAACAATGACCTGTAGCTGTTTAGATTGCAGAATTGAAGAAAACCAAGCCCAGCTGATGCTGCTCATCATATAAATGATACAACTAAATCAGAAGTAATTCGGGAATAAACATGAAAATACCATGATTCAAATGGAAATACATTTTACTTGAGAATTGACAAGTTTCACGGCTTTCACTAGTTTATTTTTGGTTTTAGGTCATTAACTTGTTTGTCCTAAAAAAAGGCATATACACATATAGATGGTAGAGTTATTTTCCCTAACTCATGTTGCATTATTTTCAATGCATCGGGCCAAGCAACACATAAATCAGTGAATATCCCACTTACCTACGTAGGCAAAGAGAATGCAGTAAATAGCTGCTATAATTGACAGAGGTATTGAAGCAAGAACTGCTCCAAATTTTCCTGACACAGAAGCACAAACCTGAACGCTTAAGTAAAGAATCAGTAGTACAAAATAACCAAATAACACAAGTAAAGCTAGATCAGTTTGATTATTTCATCACTTAAAAAAAGTTTGAACTGATGGAGGGGATAAGAAAAACATAGAATGGAATGAAATGACTTTAGCTTCCAGTGCTTGGTTGGACTGTTTAAAGGACGTAGATTGGAGTTGGATATATGAAATATATACCATCCCATTTCATCAAATACCTCTATTTTTTCTTTTTCCCAGTTTAGGAGGTATAGGAAAAAGTTGTTTGTTAATTTATTACTATTCTATTCACTTCTCAAATAATGAAACAAAAACTCTTTTACATTCCATCATAATGTTATGATATCCAATTCATTTTATCCCACCTTTTGTTGGGTACTAAAAAGGTAGCAATGATCAAATTCTCCAATATAATAATAAAGTATCACCCTGTTTTACTTTCACCAATTCTGTTTAGACATTCGAAGAGAAATTGTTTCAACACCTAATATTGAGAAGAAAAACATGAATCCAGCTGATATTTGAGTGACTCTGCGGCTTCCTACTCGTGTTAAACCCAGGAGTCCTGCATTTTCACTTAATGACAAGGAAAGACAATTAGATAATTCCCTTAGTACATTATCCAACGTTCATACATTTGTATGAAAGAAATTAGGAAGACATATAATTCATATATTGGGTCAATAGGCAACACAATTTTCAGACAGAAATGTTTCTACATCAACACTAAACCCATCAAAAACTCTAGGTAGTCTAAATCAGTGGCTTCTTCATAACCTCCAAGATTTTCCTATGTACTACTAACACCAATGAAACTAACATTGATTGATTGAATATTAGCAACTCATCCTATGCAGAGATTCAGAACAACTTAGGACCATAGCTTAAGAATACAGCTAGGCAGGTGATTTTTTAAGGCAATAAAACGTACACTGATGCAGTGGATCCAGTTCCTGTGCCAAAAAGGCCATCCAAAAGAGTGCCTATACCCTGAAATCGTCAAACATTAACATATAAGTCTCAATTTTAAAAGTAATTGCATGAACAAATGTAATATCAAAGAATCACATAGCACCAGCCAGCCAACACCACGACTAAGCACAGAAGGTGGAACAGGGGTTGCACTGCCAAATCTTGATGCTGCAATGAATGTCCCTGTTGACTGCCCGCAGAGAATGAAAAGGGAAAAAATTATATAAAAGTACATCCAAATGAAAAGAACTTTAATCATACACCTTTTAATTAGAAATTATCAAATCAAGAAGATAGCATAAAGACCCCGAGGGAAGTTCACAGAATTTTTGTAAATCCAATTAATAGAGTCGACAAAGTCATACCGAACATGATACACATTGTCATGTGCAAAATATTGCTAGCATTAGCCCTTCTAATCATTTTATTAAAAAAAAATAACAACCATCCCCGCAAGTTTGTCGACACATTAAAAGAAACAAAAGCAAACCTCTATAATTGCAACAAGAGAAGCTGCCATCACAGCAAAAGCATCACCAGCATTGAAAGACGGGCTTCCCCATTGAAATGGATATGGAAATTTTATCCTACATAAATGAAGAGAAATTTAATTGAAGGGTGTTCCGTTAAATGATCATCCATATGAATGAATTTACCATCACCAAATAATCAAGTATGCATCTGTGTATCATATGAAGAGGTGTTCTAAACACATTCATGTCCTTGCACATAGTTGCAAGCACTAATTTTATGCTTTAAAGCCTTAGATATCATCACCTATTATATCATAGAATATAATATACGGTTTTGAAAGCACTACATGACTCTTATGATACAAGCAAGTTATTAAGACTGACCAACGAGCAGCACTAATTAACCCAGATCGATCAGTACGACAACTTAATTGAGTTCTAGGCGATCTTTTATTATAGGCACCAGCTACAGTCAAAATTTCAGCAAATGCCCATGCAATTCCAATTGAGACTATAATTGAAAATCGATCAGCTCCTCTTGATCTCATCCTGTGCGGAATGTACTGCAATTGATTTAACATAAGTAGAAATATCAATTCAAAGTGTTGATTTACTTTGATATATAATATACACAGATAACAAGTGTAACTCACTTCTTGCAGTACCACTATTTTAATCTTCGTACTTAAATTTTATTCAAGAGTTGGCCAAACCAAATGAAATTATGCATATAGCAATATCAAGGAGATGCATATATATTTTGTGGTCTCGATTACAGATATCCTCTGCAACAGACAATCTTATTCCAGTCTGATACTTTTTCCTACACACAAACTTGAATGTGGCACCTTGCTTAACGGAAATCAAACATTTACTAGTTTAACTTACTGTTGGCAGACCCATGTAAATTTAATTGGAAGGGATTTGGATAATATATTAAAAAAATAGAGCTATAATTTTTGTCTCACCAGTCACTATCTTGTTGCTGTACAAATTATTCAAGAGAATTAAAGTGAAATGGATGAGAGAAAATGGTAAAGAAAGTAACATACCTGGGAAAAGATGACAACCATAACCAATGCAGGGAGTCCAATTTCAACACAATCTGCCAACTACAAGAATCAGAGAAATACCAAAGATTGTTTGTTAAACAACTAACAATCACATGAAAGAGACTGCCAATATGCATAAGAAAGAGCAAACCGTGTACTTTTGGAAATCCTAACACAAAGAATCCTAGTCCAGTCAGAGTGACAAGAGGGGCCACACTAAGCGGGCTGAGAAACCTGCAGTATCAGTAGACCTAATATAGTGAACTTTTCTATTCTGAAACATAGCTAACGTCTACAAAGAGCAGATTGCAAAATAAAAATCAAGAGATTCTCTGGTTTGTAATCTACCTGGCAAATATCCTCCAAAAGCCAAAAAAACCAACAATGATTTGAAAAAACGATGCCACAATAAGTGCTCCTTGTATGGCTCTCATAGATTGTTTAAATCTCTGAAAAAATTCAGAGAAGAATCAATTGACATTAGTAACATGCACTAACACTTAAAAAATACTCATGAAAACTAGTCAATTTTCAAGGCATATCTATACCATCCATTAATTATTTTCATCAAGCAGTAACCAGAGAGAGCTACACCACAACAATATCAACAACACACACAGAGACTAACCTGATGTGGATCAAGAAATACACTCATTCTGGAGGAAAAGGCAATGGAAACAGCAGGAATGAGAAAAGAATAGGACGCCCCAATAACCACTGGAAGACGTGTGCCAAACAACGTTTGCAGAAGTGTTTTAATGGCAGCAACAAAAAGTAGAGTCTGTATTGTTTCAGCCTTTTCTACCTACAATTTTTATTTCAAAGAGAAGAAATCAGACTCAAAAAGAATGAGATGACTAAACAACAAGGTATTAAAAATTTGCACTACATTGCCACCACCGATCAAAGGGACAAGGATGGTGGAAACAATGACAATGGTCCCAAGCACAACCAGATAATGCTGAAACCCAAGAATGACCCCTTCAGCTGCAACCAAATTAAAGACAAAAAAGAATGAAAAGGGTGGCAAAAGTTGAGCTTAGATAGAGAAAAAGGCCAATGGGGGTGGCATATACGCCATGAAGGAGAGCTGGTAACGCAATAATCAACACCGGGAAGTTGGTCCTTCACGGGATGAGGTAAGAATTCATCAGCCTTTCCTCCTCCTACACCAGCTGCCATTGTTTCTCTCTCTCTTTCTCTGTGGTGTTTGTTTCCTCAGAAATTTAATTTCTTGGTTGGTGTTTCTTATAGTGCAGAGAGAAAAGAAGAAGAAAAAGCAGGTATATGCTGTATCTGTTACGAAATGGTCCAGAAAAGAAAGGATGAGTGATAGTTGGCGAAGGCGTTGTGACTCTAGCGACTGCATGAAACGCTTTTCCACATTCACCTGGCGCACTTTCCAACAACTCTGACAGACCACTGTCATTTTCTTCACTGTACTTATGGGACACAATTCTACCATCATCGCATGAGCACGGTAAGAACTCATAACAGTACCAGAATACCACCGGATATAATATTTTTTAATTTCACGTATATTATTTATATTTTTTTCATACGTTTTTCTTCTGGATAGAATATTATCAATTTAACTTCGATCAAAACATCAGTTATCATTTAATAGTAATTAAAATATTTATTTAAATATATAAATTCAAATTTAATAAATTTAATAACATGTTGAAATTGGTAATTTGATGCTTGGTTTAGAATCTGCAACCCGTGTATGTGTATGTAAGAGGGTCTGACATAGAGCAGACAGATCAGAATACATTCAGCTTTATCATTGCTTCTCTGTCTTTCTAAGATATATATGGCAAATATTTATTTAATACTTTTCATTCTATGGGATTTATCTGGCCAAACAAGTTTCAGGTCATTTATTCTTACCGTTGATTTATTTAAGAGTGTATCTAATGGTCAAAATTAAGTGGTGCACCATGGACTGCTTTTTACGAGGTCCCCGCAGTGATGAGGTTTACCTTAATTGATTTGTTGTAGTTGGTAATGTTAGCTTAGCTTACTATAACCCCTAACTTTACTTTTTATTTGGCTTTGCATGATTTGTGCAATTGTATGCTTGTTTTGCTTTGTATATGGAACGACTTGCTAATTTGTACTACACCATGGTTCTAGGGGTCAAATGTTGGAACACCAAAACAAGGAATATCATGTCATTTGTTAACCACCAAAGTTATACAAAATAAAACAACAATGATTTAACAATTTTCATGGTGTTGTTTATTAATGGTGAGATGTTGATACAGAATTACTAAAGGTGTAAACAAAACAGAAGTCAAAAATACCTAGAAAATACCTATGACAATGGAAAGTGACTTAGGTTTTTGATCATTTCATTCAAATTTTAAGAAATGATTCTAGGATAATTTCTTGAATAATTTTTATTTGAAGGTAATATTTAAAGTTTAAAAAAAAACTAAAAATAAAAATGAAAGAATCAAAGATAAGGTTAGAAATTAAAACAATACTTTAAGACTCAAATTTATGATATAAATAAAATGGTGATTAGTCACTTTGGAACTTGACTCAAACCTCACTTCTTTTAAATTTATGAGATAAACATGATAGTGAATAGTTATTAATTTATAAGATAAAAAATCTTTAAAAAAAAAACTCCCACTCTCTTTAATAAATCTCATGTGCTACCAAGAAATAAATAAAAAAAATAACACTTAATATAATATACTCAAGATTTTCAAAATCTCATAAGTATAACATATGTCCTTATATTAGAATTTATGATAAAAGAGAAACACAAGAACAATAATTTTTTTCTATGAAAAAAATTACTTTCATATTTTATTCTTCGAATCAATGTATACTAAATTTATAATTGCACGTTGTATTAAAAAATTGTTTATATTTAAGGTTTTCCTTGAAAAGAAGTAATTGTAGTTTGTGAAAAATACATTACTTTGTCTATGTTGTTTCATTACCTAATTCACCTTTAATGTGGCATGTTTACCATCTTTTCCAAATAAAGCAATATATGTCGACAAGTCACAACTTATTGAGTTGAAAGTTTTCTGTTCTGTTATAAAATAGTAGGAAAGTGAAAATAAGTAAAGAAAAAGATAAAAATTAAAGAGGAAAAGTGATGAGGTATATAGTATAGTTTTTATACTTTGATTGGTGTGTTCCACAGTGCTGATATAACCAATAACCAATAACTTCTACATAATAAATTAAACAGAGGAAACATTTGTGCATTAAATTCTCTTTTTCGGCCGAGAAAGATGATAAAAGAAGAAGCATCTGAAGATAGATCACAGAAGAAGAACAAAAGAGGGCATGCATTATATTCAGCAGGATTTTTTTTTTCTTCGGAGTTATTATTGCCAACTATATATAAACATACGAAACTTTATCATGAAAAATTTATTTCCAGCCCAAAATGTCAAGACCCTCACAGATGCGACTTCCATATGGAAAAGTTTATTTTTGACACTTTTTAAAATATAACCATTTAACAAATTTTTATTAATATAATAATAATAATAATAATGATATCTTTCGATTTTTATATTATTATTTTTTATATTAATAAAAAATCAATGTAAAGTGATTCTTAACATCTTATGTTCTACATTACATCAATTCTTATACTACCATGTATTCTGAATATTACAAAAATGCCACAAATTCTATTTTTAAATTAATTATCTGTCAATTGAGATAGTAGACACAATATAGAAAAGGTTATTTTTTCCTGTTGAATTCAAAAAATTTCTCTTTCCATTTTTTTTTTTTTGTGCTTTCAAAATAGTTAAAAGGAAACTTAAATAACCTGTGAGACTTTTGTTTAGAGTGAATTTTTTTGTTCTCAAATTTCAAGTTTTCTCCTCTTCATGTGACTTGCATGAAAGTAGGAAATGTTTTCTGGAGTTTGTTAAGATTAGTTTTATGGAAGTGATTAGAAAACTCTTCAATATCATTATTCAACATTCTCTCCAGAACCTTAATACCTTGTACAACAGGAATTCACGTTAAAGAAAGTTATATTGTTTATAAATTTCGGTATGTCAAATTTAACTTGAAAGTTAATGAAATTGCTTTTGAACATTCGTGGATTAAAACTAGTAATGTAATTATTAATGTTTAAATCAAATGATGTTTATCGAAGAGAGTGTTATATATTGAAATGAACTACTTGTAAGATAGAAATCTTAGTAGATTAATAATAATGGTTGAATAACTTGACTTTTAGGAAACTATTAATCTTGTATTAATTTGAATTAGTTGAAACATAACATCGTTGGTACTTGTATATAAACTAAATTTATATGTAGTAAAGTTTTATGAGGTAAATTCATTAAAAAATATATATACGAGATAATAGTTTGAAAACATGGTTTTGAAATATTATTATTAAGTTTGAACCTGTATTTGAATTAAAATGAGTTAAAAAAAGATATATTAAGTTTTAGGAATATTTTGGCGTGCTTATTGAGTATTGATTTTTTTATCTATCTTGCTGGAGAAATCACTGGATTTAAGAATTCCTTATTTGAAGTTTCACGTTTAACTAACATTTTTTTAATTTAATTCTGATTCTAGATACAATGATTTGATGTATAATTATAATATATTATATGTTTCAATAAAATGTTTCTGTAACATTTTTATTATAATATTTTTTAAAAAATATATAATTATTATGTTATAAAATAAACCGATCCATAAGTCTACAAGTCAACCAATCTTGGTTCATTTGAACTATAGGACAAAACAATGACTTGGTTCAATTTAAATCTACAAAGGACTTATATTAAATAAGTATATAAGACTTTTCACTAATGAAATAAATAAAATTAATAAATTTAGAAAAAAATATTAAATGTTAGATTCATGTGTAAATGTAATAAATTTTTTCAAGACTAATTTAATTTGATGATAAATACATGTTAGTTGACTTCATAATATTTTTTGTGAAACAACAAATTATTTTATTAATAGAGGTTATTGTTTTGAACCTTTAAAGTGAATGGGATTTTAAATGTTTAGAATTATTTGTTTTATGTTTTCTGTATAGCTACGTGAGATCACATAATAATAATTTCACTCAAAGGAGATATTTTCAAATTACCCTTTGTATAATTTGTTTCTAGATTTTGGTTAATCTGTCCCTGTCTTGCTATGATATGACAATGGTCATACATGCATATGGCTACCACAAATTACTTGGTATCCTCATAAATTGTTTTGCATCCGTTAAGGTTATTAAAATAATACTTTAAACGAGTCAAGTCAATTTTTCTAGAAGAATTCAAATTCTTTGTATACTTTTTCTTTTAAAAAATACACATTGGTTATATTTCTTTTCATATTTTTATTTAGTTAGGAAACTTATGAATTTTAAAAAGTATATTTATTAAACGCTGACGGAAGAAGCCGAAGACTAAAACAGAGATAAGTAGGTTAGGTATAAAAATAAAAGGACCAGTTGAGACTTGCTAAATGAATACAATAACTTTTTTTATATTATTATCATTATCAGTAAATATGACATTTCTTTCTTTATTATTATTATTATTATTATTATGGATTTTATTTTAAAAACAAAAATAAGTTAAAAATATAAATAACATTTACATTTGGATGTTATTAAAATGATTTCTTTTATTCTAATTGTTTATTTTTGAAAAAAATAGACTAATAACATCCACATAACATTAATTTTAATTCAAAATCCTTCAACATGTCACATTCACCTCGGGATGCAATTCATTTTTTAAAATATAAAAATTAATATCATATCTAAATATTAAATAATATTACAATTAATATTTATAATAGAATAAAAATTTTAAATGTACATATATAATGGGTTTCAATTAAGTAACATAAGAGAGGTAAGCATGGATGATAAAAAGTAGAATAAACTTTGAATTATATCATGTTGACCAAGATATATATCATTTATCCATATATAATAATATGATAATTTTGACAAAAATAATGATAATGGTAAACATGATTATAATAATGATAATTTAAATTTTAATAATAATAATAACCACGACGATGATTTGCATAATAATGATAATAATAAATAATAGTAATTATCAGGATAAGATGAAGGTAAATCTGTTGACGAGTAGAGTGATTAATCGATTAATGGTGAAAAAGAAATATATAAATTGTTTTGTTATATTGTTATTTAGCTTTAACGTTTTTTCTTTAAATGAGAAATACAAGTGGACTTGTTTAATGAACAAAATATTATATGACGGAATATAATGCTGATAAAAAGTAAATAAAATACGGATGAATCATTATTATGCATCTTTCGTTTTTATGAAAAGGGAGTTACGATTAAACATTCATTGCTAGATATACTCTTATATTAAAAAGGAAAACCCTAAACCATATATTATTTTTATCCTATTAAATTAATAATAAATCTTAAGTGTAAAAAAAGAAAAAAATAAAAGGATGTTACCGCGTGCTGCTTACACGCATTTGACACGGAATATACCCTTACGAAAATGTAAAGAAATTGTAAAACGTAAAACAATATATTGAATTGATTGAGGAGGAGTTACAGTAGCAGCAGAAGCCAACAATTTATTGTTCCAATGAGGAGGTGTGACCATGACACGTTGTTACCTGTTCCCTACCAAACAAAAACTCACTGTTATATTATATTATATTATAGTATTTAAAGTATTTAAATTTTGGTATTTGATAAAAAAAATGAAATGAAATAAATGAGAAGAAAGGAAAAAAAAAAAAAAAAAAAAAAAAAGAAAAAAAAAAAAAAAAAAAAAAAAAAAGACTGCATAGGAAATAGCTCTCCTCGGTTATAACCTCCAACGTGGAAAACCCACCCACTATCCAAATTCCAATAAATACCCTCCCCTCTGTTTCTTCGCTCTCACAAACACAAACACCCTTCACCCCTCTTCTCTCTTCTCTCCCCATGAGTTATTACAATCAGCAGCAACCACCCGTCGGCGTTCCTCCACCGCAAGGTCCTTCCCTTCTTAATTTTTCCCTTTTTTTTATTTACTTTCCTAAAACTATGTTTAAGCCTTTGCATGTTGCTTTATCTTGCTTGATTGCTTCTTAATTTAGATTTTTCTGTCTCATGGTTTCCGATTTGTTATGATCATAGGTTACCCGCCGCCAGGGGAGTCTTACGGAAAGGATGCCTACCCTCCCCCAGGGTACCCTCCACAAGGCTACCCTCCGCAGGCGTATCCGGCACAGGGCTACCCTCCGCCCTACGCGCCTCCTCAGTATGCTCAACCTCCGCCGCCTCAACAGCAGTCTTCAACTGGCCCTGGTTGCTTAGAGGGATGGTGCGTTTTTCTTTTCTCCCTAATTTTCTCTCTTTTAGATAATAAATTATAAAATTAAAATCGAGTGAGTGAAGATGATCGTGGTGACTCCAAATTTTAGATCGGAATTGACTTGATTGACTGCGGCTGCGGGCGCACCTGATTTATGGTGCGCCCTTACCATCGATCGTTTGATTATCATTTATCAGAAGTTGCTTTGTCTTTGTCAATCTCATTTTTTCTCACTGGCACGTCAATTCAAATGGATGTCATTTTTGTTGGGTGGGTCCGTCACTTGCGCGTTCTCTAAGTAATCTATAATTATTTGTTCTAACAAAATTTAGTACAACTAATAATTATAATTTATTAAATTAAACTATTCTTTTAGTTGGTTGATGATAGGACTATTTGATTAAGCATTGAGAGATCTTTTCCTTGGTAGCATGTGAAATCAAGTTGTTTATGAAGTAGGGATTAATTAATTTATGATGAACTTTGAAATTGTTTTTGAATTATCAGTTTTTCTTGTTCGATTCACGGATTCCAATTGATTTGTTTGAATTTGTGAATTGTTGCAGTTTGGCTGCTCTCTGCTGCTGCTGCCTGTTGGACGCGTGTTTCTGAGAATATCTTGGGTTGCACAAATTGGATTTGAAGTGTAACATGGCTTTAAACATGAGAATATTGCTTTTAGCTTTTTTATTTTTCCTTGTTGGTTTACATTCCGTGCATATGAAGAATTGCTTTCAACATTATACTTCTTCGTCGTTTACGGCATTCGTGGGTTTCTGTCTTTCTTGTGTTTCCTTTTATGTTTTTGTTAATATTGACAATTGATAAAAATCTCTAATTGCGCCCGAGTTAGCATAGCAATAGTTTTTCATTTGTTGCATACGAATTGAATTTGTATTTTGGTGAGTTGGTCTCGGGTTTGAATTTTGCAAGCATAGATAAGACAACCACTGATGGATGGATAACTACATGGATTGCACTTTAATTGCGTGAGAAAACAAATTTGTAGCAGGAAATAGTTTGGCTTGACAACTTTGTTTGTGAAGACGAATGACTATATGCGCTTTAGTTTTGGCTTTTGTTTGCCAATAATGTGTTTGTCATACTATTACTACTCTTAACTCTGGCTAGTGGATTTCCTATGTACCTTGAACAGTCTATTCCACCCTTATAAATCACACATATATACACATCTACTCTGCCACCTAATATCACTGTTTCACTTTGTTTCTATTGTAATTCACATGTTCCTTCTCTCCCCCATTACAAAGGTTTTTGGAGTACTTTATTTAGAGTCTCTCATAGCTGAAACAAAGACACTTTTTTTGAAACAAAGACAAAGAACTATAATATAACAATCACTTTTGTTATTTTACTTGATGACTAATTCACTGTTAAAGTTGTGTGTAGCTTATCCCTTCCTTGAATATACTCTTACTATAATTGTTATTTACACATTTCTTATTTTTTACATTGCAGTGTTTGTGGAACACAATCACACTTTCATATCTTGTGTGTTATTCTTGATTGATCTATTTTATACAACATAGTTAGATGTGATAGGTACAACTTTTTCTTCATGACTTAGAACATGAGAGATCATGTTTAAATGCTAAACCTATTAATTCTGATGATTCGGATGTGATACAGAAAAAAGTGTTAAAACACGCAATATTAATGGTAGGTATCAATTATCATGTAATTATTAATATCATTGATATAATATTTAATGCTATAATTTTAGTATTTGTTAATATAATATTTAGCTTCTATTTGTTTCTATGTATATCCTGTCTATACACATGGAAAGAAGAATGAAAGTGTGAGGAAACAAAGAATGAAAATGTCAAAATAAAGAGAGGAAACTTAAAAAGAATAATAATAACTTTCTTAGATGAATTTTCCATTATTCCAGAAGAAAATATAACTTAAACGTAATGAGTTATGTACATAAAAAATAATAAAATATTTATGACATAATTGATTATATTGAAAAATATAATTAATGTATATTGTATAGAGAGATTGAGATGAGATGTTATATATTTAATAAATTTATACCTTCCAACTTAATCTGTAATTTAATATCTCTATTCATGAATTAAAAAAAAGCATTATATATATATATATATATTCTATACAATTTTACTAAAGTTGTCTTATACGCTCAAGAACTACATTAGACGAAGATTGAGGTAATTGTAGTGCTCTAATACTAAAATAAGTTATTTTATTTAAGGACAAAAATGAAAAAAAAAAAAAAAAAAAAAAAATAGTAACATGGTACATTGTAAAATGAGATCATCGCATCTTCTGGTCTGAGGCAAGTCGAAAATTCACTAAAACTATAAATTGGGACGGAGTCTGTATTTTAGTCATTATTAATATATAGCTCCCTCCATCCCTTTTTACAGGGCTTTTTCAAGTAATCTATATATTTTAATAAAATTATTCAAATTAATTAAATAATTTGTATTTTTTTCAAAATTAATATTCTACTTTATTGTTTATTGTATTAGGTTGAACTTTTCTCAGGTTGAACTTTTCTCACGATAGATTCCAATTCTATTTGTTTGATTTGTAGAAAATTTGTTTTTTTTTTTTCATAAATTTGGTCTATTCTTCCATGTATTTTCTTTCTTTTTTTTCTTTAATAATATTTTTTCATGCGATAATAAATAATTGGTGGTTTTGTGTTCAACCTAAATGGGATGTTATAATCCAAAATAACATCTAATATGAATTATTTATTTAAAAAAAACAATATTATAATTATTATTATCGTTATGACTACTATTATTGTTATGATTTTTATTACTACTATCATTGGTGTGATTTTTATCACTACTACTAATAATAACAATATTTTTATTACTACTATTAATATTAATAATAGTATGAACAATAATAATAACAATATTAATCATATTAATAACAAAATTATTTATATGAGTAATAATATTAATAACAGTATTAATAATAATAATATTTTTTATTAGCAATAATAATATTAAATAATGATAATAATAATAATATTAATATTAAGAATAATATTGATATTAGTAATAATATTAAAAATTTACCATTAATACTATTTGTGTGGATAATATGTAATAATATGCAGATAAGGTTAAATTTACATATAAATTTATATTTATATATAAAATTCATAATTAATATTAAATTTATATATAAATATATATTCGTATATAAAATTTGCAGTTAAATTAAAATTTTTATATGATCACAATTAATAAACTATAACTTAATAAATTAACAAACGAAAATCCTAAATTTAATTAGAGAGCAACATCTATATCAGTTTAGTCTAATAGAATCATATAACTACTTTTTGAAATAAAACATTTAAACAGCACAAAAAGAAACTGATGGAGTAAGTGAACACTGAAACGGTAGTGATAACCTGTGTTAATTTTATTATTTTATATTTTTTATCGCATTAAAATATATATAATTTTGTTGATATTATAATTTTATTATTTTATGAGTAATTAATATATATATATATATATATATATATATATATATAATTCTTGAAAAATAATTAAAAATATGTAACAATGATTTAAAGAAACTTATTTAATTATTTAAAAATATAAAGAAGTTATTTAATTATTTATTTTACCAAAAAGTAAATAATTTTTTGTTATTTAAAAGGTAAATTATTCAATTAAGATAGAGTTATTAAATGATTCTTTATCTAGTGTATAGATAGGAAAGAATAAAATATATGTGACATACAATCATATCCCTTACGAGACTATAAATTAGAAGGTATAGTCTGAACTGATACAAGACAAGAAGCTATTGTTTATAAGTTTAATTGAAGCTCAACGAAAGCTCATCACAACAAGGCACATAGATGGCTTCAGTGAAGATAGCTCTGGCAGTGCTCCTTCTTGCTTCAATAACTACCAATGGTATTTTTTCCTCAACCTCTTAAATTTTAGGAATGTAATAACTGGTACTGAATTTTTACATATTTTTTTGCAGGGCTTTGTTTTACGAAGATAGTGGGAATGAGAGCTCCAGAATGTGATAAAGTTGATGACTGCAAGTTGATTTTAGGTAATTGCAAAGGAGAAACAGGCTGTGAAAATGGTGTTTGCATGTGTTTCAAGACCAAAGCAAAGCAAGAATGTGAAGCACACACTGATTGCGACAATCGTTGTCCTCCACCGTGTCAATCTTCATATTGTGATTTTACCGATGCCATATGCAGATGCGAATGTTAGAAACCAATCGTCACATGCTTCAGATCTGATTAATCAAAACAATAAGTTGTGTCAATTCCCTGAGATATACTTTAAATTTATTATATCTTAATTAGTCTTTTATTTTATTTTTTAATTTTAACTCATAAAAAAGTTTATATATCTATACATATAGAGAGTATAAGAAACTTAAGCCTTTTAACATTTGGCGAAAATTTGAACTTTACAAGAATATGTGAATAAGTGAATGATTTAATAATTTTGGAGTTTCTAGTGCTAGTTTATAAGTTTTATTTGAAGGTTTTTTTTTTTTAACTTATAAATCATTGTAGCTATACTTTACTTAACTTATAATTTGTAGATTATTTAATTTTTTACTGTCTTTTATCTTTTAGTATATTTTTTATTATCTTTAATTTCTTTTCTTTTTATTATATACTTAAATTTTACAGAAAAAAATTAATTATTTTATTATTTAAAAATATTTTAAATACAAAGAACCAATGTGTTCGTTATATGATGATATATGAAAGTTATACATAACAAAAATTGTCAAAAAGAAACTTAATGTAAAATTAATTTAAATTGATAAATAAAAAATAATTTATTAAAATAAATTAAAATTAAAATTGATTAATACTCATTAAATAAACTGCATTAGATAAAACATTCAAATATAAAAGCATATGCAACTTTTTAAAAGTAAATAGAAACATTAGTTTTTTTAATCAAAATTGAATTATTTTAAAGAAAATCTAAAATTATAGTTACAATATTTTTAGGAAGAAAAAAATTATCTATATAATCAAATTTAGGTACATATATTTCTTTTATGACATCTGATATTTAATAATTAACTTACTAGTTACTTTATCACATTTTTAAATTAATAAGGTAGTTGTAACTTTCTAGATAGAAGTTTCTGAGATAACAATAAAATAGATCTACATACCCTCAGGATTTAATATATATAGTTTATTTTTTTTTTAATTTTAATATTATTATGTTACGATTTTTTTATTATATAATGATTATAAAACACTTGCAAGGTACTCAGTAATATAATAACCTATTTAATAATAATAATAATAATAATAGTGTTGTCAATAAAAATAAAAGTCGGTTACACATGAAAAATAGCATGTAATAAAAACAAAAAAATTAATTACATTAACTCTAATATATCAATAATATTTATAGTAGTTAAATTATATGATAATATATATATATATAGATTTCATAGATTCAATAACACGGGTAGATTTCAACCACGCCATTCTTTCCATATTTCTTTTCACACCTCCGTAGGAAAAGGTAAAAGTACTGGTGTATCCCTTTTATCTTCTCCATCTTTTTAGTTACATCCAGTTTTAATCCAAGATAAAAAGGAAAATTTATATTTTGGATTGTATAATTTAAAATATAATTTCTATTGAAAATTATTGTCGTTAATTTTAAAGGAGTAAAACAAAAATTTAGGATTCTTTTTACAAGTCCGAACCATTAATTTTAACTCATGTAACTTGATCTAACATGGTTTATGTGTTATTAATTTTAAAGGAGTAAAACAAAAATTTAGGATTCTTTTTACAAGTCCGAACCATTAATTTTAACTCATGTAACTTGATCTAACATGGTTTATGTGTTATTATGTATTTCTTACTTCTATTTATATCTTGGTATGGTTTGTAAGTTTCATATTGATACATCATATCGATTGTAGTTCTCGATCGTAGGATGGAGTACTTGTAATTACTCTGATGTTCAAGATAATATTATTTAAATATAAACAATTATATGGAGTTCTTCAAGAGTGATTTTACTTAGAAATATATTCCTATTTATATTAGTTTTTATAAATCCATACTTATATAAACTTATGTAGAAGACCAAAGTAAGTCGTAGTTATGGTTTTAAAATATGTTTGGACGACGTAATATAATTATTTAATTATGTTTAATTATTTGAGAAGTACATATGAGTTAAATTTGTCAACATTGTCAATCATGGAACAGGATTTCATTTACTCTCAATTGATCTAGATGTTCTTGGTCTTGGAAAATAAAAGACCAAAATCATAATTGTTGGAGAAAAATAAACATAACTAAGTCTATGTTTAAGAACATCATAAAGATACACAGTTATATCGATTTAATTTATATTATTGTTTTAATAGAATTGTAACAATAAAGACTGAATGAGTGATTAAACTTTTTAATATTATAATCATACAAAATAGGATGATGAAATGTGTACTGAGAATTTCTTTATCAACTTAAAAAACCCGATGCTGTAGTAAAAATGTTAAAAAGTATTCTGAATAATGAAGATGCAGACACGCATGCATGCATATATAGCAAACTTTCTGTCTCATGAATACATATATTCTTTACAAGCATCCATGGTGCAAAAGAAGGGCTAGCAATATTCTAGGTCAGTTCACATCAAGCAGCGATTTCCGTGGAAGCAACTTGGTCATTCTCCAGCTGACTGTAATTACCCTTCTCTTTGAAAAGTTGAATGTGATGGTGTTTGCAGTACAGCTTTCCCTCGTGTGTGATGAAGTTTGATGAGCTTATAGTACAACCTCCATAGGTACATTTGAAGCAGCCCTTGTGGTAGGGTGTCCCATTAATCGTTACCTTTAACATATATAAACAGTCACAGATTTTCAATAGTTAGAAGCAGTCAAATGAAAAAGTTTTATAATATTGTATTGGCTACCCGCTCAGTGGGATACACTGTCTTTTTGCAGCACACACATTTGTCTCTGGTACCCAAGAACACGTTCGCGAGGCCCTTAGAGTTCTGATAAAATTTAGATGTAAGTGAAAAAAATAAAATGTACTGAAATGAATGAAAATGGCAATTGCAAACTTTGCACGACAAAGGAAGCATACTTGGTCAAAATTTACATCAGATATTGCATATAATGAATAACATTCTGAAATGTATGCAAGAAAAGCTACAGAAAAATCACCTCATTTTCAGTGGCCGGTTTCTCTGGTTTCTGAACTTTGGGTGTTCCTGTGATATGAGAGGAAGAGGCAAACAAAAAGGGAAAAATTTTAGGCCTTGTTTATTTATTAAAAACAGTTTTCTATTTTCTAATTGTTTGTTCCTTGAACACATCTATCTGAAAGTGTTTGTCTGCTGCTGAGCACTTAAATTGTACTTGAAAAAACTGAAGAAGAAGATGGAAAATATTCCCAACCCAACTGTTTGTTTTTGTGTTTTCAAAACTTAATAGACTTTGGATGAAAATTTGATTCTTAATAGTGGAGTTGTTTTGAAAAAAGTTTTGGAAAAAAAAGTGAGAAAGGAATAAAAGATGCCCTAGCTTATATGTGTTTGTAGTTTTGAAGTGAGTTTTACCTTCGAAGCTTTTGTCCAGGCTGCCAGTTCTCTTGTAGAGTTGATCATAATGAGGTCTGCAGTATAGAACCCCCTCAAAAGAACAGTAGTTGCTCAGCTGCAAACAAAGTTGCACCACACTTGTAAAAAAATGCACGATTTGATCAAATTTCTGAGACTAGAGTTCATTAATACGTAGGGTTGGCCATGATCTCGGAATGTATTCATTTTATACACATTAGTTTGGTTATATATGTATGATGAGAAGTTACCGCATTTGAAGATTAAAAGGATCCAAAATAATGATCACTCTTAGGATCAAATTGTGTATTAACTCTAAAATAAATATAAATCACGAGTTTTGTAATAGTTTGAGAGGGTAATGAAACTAAAAAAGCAGAACTGTGTAATGCTTGCAAAATCAACATTAAAGGATAATGAAATTTGGAAATCTATATTAGTTATGCATACAAAACATATTAGGATATAATTTATATACCTTAAGGGTGTTGCGGCAATGGTGACATCTGAAGCAGGCCTTGTGATAGATACGACCATCAGCCGTTAGCTTATCAACAAGATACACAGTTTTGTCACAAGCCATGCACTTTTGTGTGGTTCCTCCAAAACTGGCCATGGCTTCTTCTGTTTGTCACCAAAGCCTGATACGAAAGAAAGAATAGAGAAAGGGAGGAAGTTGCACTTCTGCGAGGATTTCCTTTGCCCTAGTTGTCCTTATCCTCCCTCTCCTTCTTTCTGTCTTCGTAGAAAAATGGGGAAGATAGCAAGAGATAAAAAGAGAGAAATTGTGGACAGCAGCAAATTACGGATCACCTTAAAAACAACTTATATCAAACCTATATGTGATGAGTAGTTATGTGTAAATTGTGGATCAGATGCACAAAGATTTGTATAGAATGTAGTTGTAGTGATGAGTTGGCTGGCTAACCCACAATCAAAGTAATTGCATTAATTATGTCACATATTAGGAGTTTTTTTTTCTACTTTTTGAAAAAAAAAAATGTTTTGTAGTGAGTTTGTTGTAAAGTAATGGTGTATATGAAGCTTAGGACAAGTTTACTAACTTCTTCTTGAACAAGTTTATTACAGTATGTATAGAAATACTCTAAATTTAGTTGAATGCATACCTGTACATAATTTTAAATAAATTATATCCATAAGTTTATTCTTTTATACGAGATGCAGAAAATAGGATTAGCAGCAGAGTAATCCAATTGTCAAGAAATATGAGAACGTTAATTGAGCATAATGATCAGGCCTTCAGATTATCCTGCTCAAGGAAATGAGGGCACAGACAGGAATCAAAGTGAAGCCTTGTAACATCCCCTCTTTCATTTATATTTAAAAAATTATTATACAAACTAGTTTAATATATAATTCAATAAATAAATATTAATATATTAGGAAAAGAAATTTAAATAAAACAATGCGAATAGAAATATATATTTTAAAATTATTTAAATAAATAATAAAAGATGTCATAAACCTCAATCTAAGCCTTGTGGGTGTATGCAAATTACTTGATAAAAGTATTTGGTTTACGAGAAACTTAGAAAACGGATTATTAATGACAGGGCATTTGGTCTAGTGGTATGATTCTCGCTTTGGGTGCGAGAGGTCCCGAGTTCGATTCTCGGAATGCCCCAAATTTTAAATGTGTTAGTGTTAATCTTGTTCTGAAAACAACTTAAATCATATTTAATTTATCAACATGGTTCTATAATGGTTAGAATAAATATAGTTAAATCTAAATAATTGTTTTCTGTAAATGTGATATTTATTTTAAATCTATTAAAAAAGAATGTTTAGCACAGACACAGATATCTCACGATTTTTCCTGTAATTGTATAAAATCTCTTTCCTTAAATCAAGATTGGATCATAAGGGAAAGACACTATTTAAATTTTGTCACATCTTTTAATATCCACGATCTAATGAGTGTGAGAGATCTGAATAAATTGGTCATAAAAATTTTACTTTTACTAATTTAGAGATATTATTTTAAAAAAATATCACACATATTATAAAAACTAGTATGATACCGGAAGTCACTTCAACCAGGTTGGTTTATTCCCTTCTAATGCAATATTCAAAAAGTTACACATGGTAAATTACCTAATAGAGTCAAAAGACAAATTAATAGTGAAAATGAAACTTTAAATAATATGTAGACGCGTAGTATTGTAAGTAAAGCTTGGATTAAGAATTCAATATTCATAATTCTTTTTGGTTCCCTGAAGGTGGTTTGTATATTGAATTTATTTTTTTATTAATCCTTCTTTACATATAATAGGATAAATAATATATGATTTATGATGCAATATAAAATAAAAATTATATATAGTTATCTTCAGTAAATAAAGATTTTGATAAAAATGAATATTTAATAAAAATAATATAAAAAGAACGTAAGAACTTGTTTCTAAAAATATCAGAGAATAAACTTTAAAAATCAATAAAGAGTGATAATTATGTTTTAAGTTAAAAAAGTTATATATATATATATATATATATATATATTTAAATAATTTTATTTTTTATTTTTATAAAACTAAAATTCTTTAAAATCTCTCTACTTTTTTTTTTTTCTAGAATTTTGTAATGATATTTTTTATTTCAAAAGCCATGTACTAGAAGATATTAAGAGGATCATTGTCCTACACAAACATAATTTTGACCAAAGTAAGTTTTGAATTCTTTTTCCTTATGTCTGTATGCGGTTTAGAAATCTCACATGTATGATCAATTGAAAACCGAAAATAAGCCATTGCTTGGTGAGCTTTTGAGAGGTTCCAAGTTCATAATGTCCATTTGTTTTATTTTTATTGTATTTTTAAGATTTGGAAACTGGCAAGCTTGACTTGGTAAGTTAAATAATAATAGACATAAGCAGCATGTGAATGCGTTGGCATGTGGAAGTGATAATTAACAGTGAAAATGTAATATAATAATGCTTTTTAAGTCATAGGTAATCTTAAAAATGAAACCAGAGATATAAACATATTCAAATATTTAAATTTGGTCAAGAATACCAACATGGGCATTTGGTCTAGTGGTATGATTCTCGCTTAGGGTGCGAGAGGTCCCGAGTTCAATTCTCGGAATGCCCCTATGTTTTTCACATGTTTATCTGTGCCTGTGTTCTTTTGCTACTGCATGTGCAGAAAGAATAGAAAACTTGCGGTGGCTTTTCTTCCAAAACTGGAGGAGATGCCAATCACAGTCTTAACTATAAATGTTGCTTTATTAGGCTTAATAGTTGATCTATCTTTTAGCAGTTCAGCTCCAAAACACTTAGCAGTTGCTTTGATTTTCTTATGTCTCCACAAATTAGCAAGCATCAGGCTCAACGCACTGAGATTGTGGCATGTGCTTTTAACTCTAGGTTTGCCATTTTAGCTTTGTAATCTACAGTGATTTAAAAATGTTGCTTAGTCAACTGTCATTTCAAAATTGAACAACTGAATAAGGAAGGAGGTAGTTAATTGTTGTTAATGATGCCTAACATGGCACCAAAAAATGTGAAATTCTTACAAAGAAATTATGAACACAATTATATATTCAAAACCATAGTACATGAAATTGGCAAGTATCTAATTTTACACTTTTCAACACTCAGATGAAATGTTTGATTACCTACATAACAAATCATGTGCTGTTTGATTTGATGAAGCCAATCAGTAAAGGAAAACACAAAAACTAGTATGACACCATGCAGCACGTTAAGTCTGGAATGTAGCATAGAAACTTATATATATTGCAAAACTTCATTTCCTTGCTTTCAAATGTTTTATAAGCTAATCAACAACTGTATCATTGTTGGCAGAGACGTTGCAAGAAATCACAAAGGAATAAAGTTCTCTATTGCTAATGGATTTCAGATCACTGCACTTACGAAACAACAATGGAAAAGTAAAAATAATGTTTCAACTTGTGGTAAAAAAGACAATGCTACCAATCTACTGCTGTCATGTGGTGAAAGTCACATGTACAAGTTAGAGGCAAAGTTTTAACTTCAGAATCTAACCAAATCAATTGATTAATTTTCGATATAATTAGCAAACAAAGAAAATTTTAGTAACAAGTAACCCAGGTTCAGTATTGAATGTTTTCTTGAAGCTTCCACTTTTGACCGAACTTGTTAATCCTTGGATTTAAATACCAACTAGTATCAAGTATTATTTACAAATTTTAACCCTTGAAATATGAAAGCTGCCAAGCTTGACTGGTTAGTTTGTTTACTTATAAAAGAAGAAGCATCAGAGGCTGAATGTGAATGCGTTGAAAAGAATGGTGAGATACATTAAGAGTTTTGACTAAAATTTTCAGTAATAAATAAGAATCAACTTGCCTCTAGAAGTTTAATAACATTAAATGGCAAGTCATAGTTGGTCTTAAAATACAAAACCAAAGGGGCATGGGCAAATATGGTAAGCAAATATGGCCATTTGCATGCAATCTTAATATACCACACCAGATTCATAAACAATTTTAAGTGTCTCTACTATACATAAATTTAATTTGGCCCTTTTTCCTTCAATGTGGGCATTTGGTCTAGTGGTATGATTCTCGCTTTGGGTGCGAGAGGTCCCGAGTTCGATTCTCGGAATGCCCCAACTTTTTTTCATATGCCTTTTTTGTCCTCTTGTGTGTTTTGTCATTGACTTGGCACAAAAGAAAACACATTGTGAATCATAGTTTGGACAATCTATCTGTATTAGTCTTCACAGTTGAGCACCAATACAGATTGGCATTAAGCAGAGAACAGCCAGCTTCTTTGATTTCTGTATCTCTCCCATAAGTTTTTGCAAGCATCAGTCTGAGATTGTGGTATGTGATCCTGAAGTCTTGGAATGTCATTTGAGCTCTACTTTGAAGTGACGATGCTAAATCAACTATGCTATTTTAAATTGAATAAGGAAGGAGGTTGTGAATTGGAACCCAAAAGTACAAAAATCTTAACAAACAAATGTCATAGTTATCAAGCGCTTTATTTTATAGTTTACAGCACTCAGATGTAATGTGTGATTATTTCAAATCAAAACATGCCGTTTGATTTGATGTAAGTTAGTCAGAAAAGTAAAAGAAAAACTAGTCTGATATAGACAGAAGTTACTTGATTCTGCTTTGGTTCTTTTTGTAATGCTGCATATAAATAGAAGCATATTGCAAAACTGCAGTTCGTTGTTTTACAAGCCAATTAGTGACTGTATCAAGGTTAGTTGAGATTTTACAAGAGATCATGAAGCAACAATTTTGGTGATGGATTTCAGCTCCCTGAACTTGTTAAACAATATTATAAGTACAAGTAATGCTTCAACTTGTTGCAAAAAGGAGAGTGCTACCGATTTTTACTGAGGTCATGTGGTAAAAGTCAGATATACAAGTTAGAAGCAAAGTTTCAACTTCCGAATACATCCTAAAAGTTTTCGCCAATCAATTTAATAGTTTCTAAAATAACTAGCAAACTATAAAATTTGACTTATTAATTGGTGTACTTAAATACCAACAAGCATAAGGTATTACTTCTAAATTTTAGCCTTTTGAACCTCGGGAAGCTGACAAGGTTGACTTGTTTTTTGTTTAGTTAAATAACAACTATCAAAGATTCCATGTGAATGAGTAGGGATGAATGATGTGATACATCAACAGTTTTAACTAAAAGATTTTCAATACCAAGTAACAATTTGCCACTGAAAATGTAATAGAATATGGTGTTGCAAGTCACAGTTGATCTCAGAATAAAAACCAGATGGGAAAATATGAAAACTCTGTTTTGATAGCTTGACTAGAAAAGCAAGATACCTTGACTGAATACAGCGCCTATCAAGTAGGCTGAGAACAATTTGTCTAGAAGAAGTCAGAAAGTCATTTTTAGCAGGACACAAATGAACCAATCATCTCATCCAGAAAATAAAACTAATAAGCATGATTATCAAAATTAGATATAAATTTAAGTCATTTATGACATTTACTACTATGGCCACTGCCCAACATCATTCCTGTAAGGAACACCCACCACATGTACCAAACTTTTCATATATCTTTTTATCTGTACTCAGACTAACTTGATGATTAGAATGTCTTTTGAGATATCCTTCTCTTCAATGTATACCTTTGGTCTACTGGTATCATTTTGGCTGCAAGATCCCAAGTTGAATTTTCGAAACTTTTGTTTAAAATAAATCTACAAGAAAATCTAAATTCGTTAAACTTTTGCTTTTGAGAGCATCGTATCCTATCTGTAATAATACTGTCATATTAACATGCTAGCTACTCTATTAGTTTAATGAAGGATATTAATATACTACTAAATAATTGTAGTAAATATAATAGATGTATTATCAAATGAACTTAGTAAATATGTTATTATATATGAATTAACTACATAATATAATAGTAAATATATTTACTAATACACATGTACAATATATATATATTAGTCTAGTGGTTCACAGGCATGATAGAATTTGCTTTGTCTTATCAATTATACTTAATAAGAATGTATGTACTTGTTAATACTTCAAGGATGCATAAAAAGTAAATAATTTGCAATAATATAAATTGTATAATTTAAAGTAAATTAAAAATAATATTAATTACACTACTAACAGATATAATTTAGTGTGATAAATTGTATAGCACAAAATGCTTTAATTTATTTATAAGTTATACAAATCTATTTATTTAGTAATAAGCGAACACACTTTTTTTTGTCGTTATTTTTTGCTGTATTTTAAAATAAAGAACTTCTATTGAAAAAGCGATTAGGGTAGGTTAGGTCAGTTTCTCCCTCTGTTCAAGGAGAAGAAAAGTGCAAAATTAGAAAGGAGTGTTGATTAAGATGAGTCGCGCTTAGGGTGCCAGAGGTTCCAACTTCGTTCTCTCAATTGCCTTTGCGTTTTTTTGACGATTTGGAATCGACAAGCTTGACTTGGTAATTGCCGTGGTCAAATAGAACCAACAACCACCAGGTTCGATTTTTAATTTTACTCTTTTCAAATTCCGGAAGTTGACAAACTTTACCTGTTAATTCGTCTAGTTAAATAATAATAAGCATCAGAAGTTGCATGTGATTGTGATGCGGTGAATGAATGATTCTTTAATTGCTTGCCACCGAAAATCAAATACAATAATTTGTTGTAAGTCGTAGTTGATAATTAAAATATAAAACCAGAGACAATGGTACTGGTCCGGTTATAAAGAGAAGCAGGTAAAGAATCTAATTATGAGAGGTGCTCGCATTTAATACTCCATAAATGGTCGCCATGGTCTCCAAAAACAGGATATCTGTTCATAAAAGTAGAGTGTTAAATTAGTAAACTGACTTTGATACCTTGATTAGAAAAACAGGTTGCATTGACTTACAATTGCATATCCAGGTATGCAAATCTGGTCATTTCTATGCAATCTTACCATAGAACTGAAGAGAATCTGGCATGCATATACAATTTTAAATTAAACTGACATAGATCTGACTTTGCCCTAATTCTCCAATATGGGCATTTGGTCTAGTGGTATGATTCTCGCTTAGGGTGCGATAGGTCCCGAGTTCAATTCTCGGAATGCCCCCTTCTTTTATCCTTGCCTGAACTGTCTTCATGTGTTTTTGTGCTTGACTGTTCCTCTGTCTTCATGTGTTTTTGCAAATCACAATCTTAAAAATCAATTTTGTTTGTATTGTGCTCGACTGTTGATCAGTCTTTTCACAGTTAAGCTCCAAGACACTTGTTATGATTTACCTATATCTCCACGTGTTAGCAAGCATCAGTTTTGAAGCTAGATTGTGGTATCTGATCTTAATCAACTATGTTATTTCAAATTGAATAACTGAATAAGGAAGGAGGTTGTGAGTTGTTGTTGATGATGCATGACCCCCAACAATATGAAATTATTATAAACAAATGTATCAACACAATTATATCTTTAAACCCTTTGCACATGTAAGTAGCAAGTATCTTCTTTTATACCTTACAAACACTCAGTGGAATATGTGATTAACCTACATATCAAAACATGCGGTGTTGAATTTCAGACCACTGCACTTAGAAGCAATATTAGAATTGTGAAGTAAAAATAATGTTTGAACTTGTGTAAGACAATACTATCAACTTACTGATTTCATGTGTTAAAAGTCAAATTTAAGTTAGAAGCAAAGGTTTTAACTTCATAATATACCCTAAATTATTTTTAGCAAATCAATTAATTATTTTTCGATATGATTAGCAAACAACAAATTTTGCATGGTAAGGCTTTTGGTCTTGTCATCTGATTCTCACTTAGGGTGTGAGTTCCCAAGTAACCCTAGTTTATTAATCCTCATACTTACATACCTACTAGCAATTATTTCTTAATTTTAAGCTTTTGAAGTCTGGAAGCTGACAAGCTTGACTTGTTATTTTGTATACTTATAAAGCAATAGGCATCAGGGCTTGAATGTGAATGTGTTGGAAGAATGATTAATAGTTTTAGATGGAAGGTTTTCAGTAAAGAGTGACAACTTGCCACTGTAACTGTAATTACATGATATGGCAATTCATAGGAAGTCTTTAAATATATGAAACCAGAGGGGTACGCAAACTCTCTTTCATATCTTGACATGGAAAACCAGTTATATTGACTGATAATTACCCATTCGGGTAACCAAATCTTACAATTTGTATGCAATCTTACTGTAGAACTGAAGACAATGCATGAATAAATAATGATTTAGCCCCATATCTTTCAATATGGGCATTTGGTCTAGTGGTATGATTCTCGCTTTGGGTGCGAGAGGTCCCGAGTTCGATTCTCGGAATGCCCCTATTTTTTTCATATTTATCGGAGAAGATGTGAATTAATCTTAACAATCTGGCAGCATTATAGCATCCACAGTTAAGCACAAAGACTGTTTGTCATGCCATGAGACACTTGTCAGTTGATTGACATCTGTATCTCTATGTTAGTTTGCAAGTATCAATCAAAACTCTGAGATTGATATGATCTTGTGTTTCAATTTTGACTTTGCACTAAAAAAATATCAATTTTAAAAAACTTTATTAGCTCAACTTGCACAATTATTTATTCTAGTCAGTTACACATGTAGCATTACCAAGTATCTAATTTTATAATATTTAACACACAGATGCGATGTGTGATAACCTGCATATCAAATCACATGTTGTTTGATATTATGTAATGCAGTTTGAAATAGAAAGAACGACTAGTATGACCCCAAATTAAATTACTTCAATCAGCTTGAATCAGCATTCAGTCTCCAATTCAACATATAAACAGGTACATGTGGCAAAACTTCAGTTTTTTATTTAAAATGTTGTATAAGTGAATCAACAACCGTACTTATGTTTGTGGAGTTCTTTTATTATATTAAGAAGCAAGAAACTTCTTCACACCAATGGCTTTCAGGCCCCTTGTGAAATGAACAAAACCATAAAAGTACAAGTAATGTTTGAACCATTGAATAAGAGAATGCTATCATTTTAGCGATGATGTCATGCAGTAAAAGTGAGATGTAGAAGTTAGAAATAAAGTGTTAACATTAGAATCTACCTTAAATTAATTTCATCAAATTGATTGATCAGTTTTTTATAATTACCAAACAATAGGCATTATGGTTTACTTCTAAATATTATCCTTTTGTAGCTTTGGAAGTTGACAACTTTTCTTGATAGTGTGTTTGTTTAAATAATGACAGACATGATTGCCTTGGCATAGATTTGGCTTAGGCATCAGCATTTCAGTTAGGGCATTTGGTCTAGTGGTATGATTCTCGCTTTGGGTGCGAGAGGTCCCGAGTTCGATTCTCGGAATGCCCCACACTTTTTTTTTTTTTAAATTTATTCGTCCTGTATTTTATTTGTGTTTGTCCTGGACATGGAATGGCCTGTAACTACAGTATAAGCCCCCCCATTTTTCATATTTAATGTGCTGTATTATTGTCATGTGTGTTTGCCATTCTTTTTCTGAGTGTGTTCTTTACATTGACTAGGCACAAAGAGATGCACTTCATTCCACCATGTTTTAAAGAAGCAGTACTTGCAGCTCTGTTTCTTCCACCACAAGAACTGGACAAGATGTGAACTAATCTTATCAATATGGCAGAATTAGCCTTTACAGCTGAGCACCTAAACGGATTCCCAAGGTGCACACAGAAGTTACTTTGATTTTTGTATCTGTCCCATGGTTTGCAAGCATCAGTTACAACACTGATATAGTGGTATGCAATCTTATATTTGTTTCAAAAACATTTGAACTCAGCGTTGTGCAATGAAGTGCTTGCTAAATCAACTATATTATTTCAAAATCCAAATGGAAGGAGATTGTGAATTGTTGTCTTGTCGATGATGCCTAGCACCCAAATTTACCAATTTTAAAAATGTTAATGAGTACAATTGCACAATTATTTATTCTAGCGCATTTGACTTGAAGCATTATCAAATATCTTATCTTATAATATTCAACACCGAATGTGATATGTGATAACCTGCATATGAAATCACATGCCCTTTGCAGATGTTATGTAAGTCAGTCAGCAAAGGTAAAGAAAAACTAGTATGATACTGAAAGAATTTCAGTCTACATGATTCAGTCTCTAATGCAATGTACAAACAGATACATATAGAAAAATAGAATCTACAATCTGTCCATTTTGGTTTATTAGTTATTGTTTAGCAAACAACAAACTTTCCATTCCACACAATGTTTGAACAAATGTGTGTGCAAAATGATATATTCAAATCCATTGCACATGTAATTTGCAAGTATCTTATTTTTCACTTTAGAGCACTAAATCATGTGGTGTTGGATTTGGTGTAAGCCAGTCGGTAAAGGAAAAAAGAAAACTGGTATGACACCAACATAACTTACTTCCTTGAGCTTGGTACAGACCGTAATGCAACTTAGAAACTGATATATATTGCAAAACTTCCGGTCTTCGGTTTCAAAAGTTTTATAAGCTGATCAACTACTATAAAGAAGTTGGCTAACATTTTACTGGAAACATGAAGCAACAAAATTCTCTATTATTAAAATAAAGAAGAAGTAAATATAGGATTAATCTCCCTAGTTTAAAAGACATGCATAGAGTTGTTTATTTATAGGTAGAAATAGTAATAGAATAACAAAAAATATGGGCTATGCCCGTTACATTCAACTTCTATTATTAGTTTATTGCATACCAGTGTGCTTACAAACAATATTAGTATTTAGGATTAAATTGATGTTTCAAGTTGTGGTTAAAAAAGACAATTGTGCCAACTTACTGGTGTCAGGTGGTAAGAGCTAACGTACAATTTAGAAGCAAAGTTTTTAATTTCAGAATCCACCCTAAAATAATCTCACCAAATCAATTTATTATTTTTCAATACAGTTAGCAACCAACAAGATTTGCGTAAATGTCTTAAGTAAGCCAAGATCTGTATTTTAATGCCCTATGTTTTGTTGATTTTGAAGCTTTGAAGCTTGACTAAACCTGATAATCCTTTTTGTTAGAAATCTTACATTGATTAGAGATATGACCAATTTATAGTATATGCTAAAATGGTTTTAGACATTATTTCTTAATTTTTAACCTTTAATGTCAGGAAGCTGCCAAGCTTGACTTGTTAGTTTGTTAACTTATAAAACAATATGCATAAGAGGCTGAATCTGAATGAGATGATGAGATACATTAGAAGTTGTCTGGAAGTTTTTCTCTAATAAGTGAAAACTTGCCACTGAAAGTTTAATAAAATCATATGGCAAGTCTTAGGATGTCTTTAAATATAAAACCAGAGGTAACTCTCTTTGATACCTTGACTTGGAAAACAAGTTATCTTAACTGAGAATTCCCCACCCAGGTAAGCAGATCTTAGCATTTGTATGCAATGTTACTATAGAACAGCAGAAAAGGTGGCATGAATAAACAATATTAGGGGAATGTAATTATGTAATAGAAAGATTGGACTTAGACCTATTTATTTTTGAATGTGGGCATTTGGTCTAGTGGTATGATTCTCGCTTTGGGTGCGAGAGGTCCCGAGTTCGATTCTCGGAATGCCCCCTTTTTCATATGCCTTTTTTGTCCTCGCGTGTGTTTTGTCATTGACTTGGCACAAAAGAAATCACTGCATTGTGAATCATAGTTTGGACAATCTTGCTGTATTAGTCCGTCCTCACAGTTGAGGACCAAGACAGATTGTCATGAGGAATTAAGCAGAGCACAGCCAGCTTCTTTGAGTTCTGCATCTTTTCCATAAGTTTTTGCAAGCATCAGTCACAGCACTGAGATTGTGATATGTAAACCTGAAGTCTAGGTATGTCATTTGAACTCTACTTTGAAGTGACGATGCTAAATCAACTATACTATTTTAAATTGAATAAGGAAGGAGGGTGTGAATTGTTCTCCATGATTGGAACCCAAAAGTACAAAAATCTTAACAAAGAAATGTCATAGTTATGAAGGTTTTATTTTTTAGTTTACAGCATGTGATTATCTACAAATCAAATCACATGTTTGATTTGATGCAAGCTAGTCAGAAAAGTAAAAGAAAAACTAGTATGATATGGACAGAAGTTACTTGATTCTGCTTTGGTTCTTTTTGTAATGCAACATATAAATAGAAGCATATTGCAAGACTTCAGTTCCTTGTTTTACAAGCCAATCAATGACTGTATCAAGTTTAGTTGAGATTTTACAACAGATCATGAAGCAACAAAATTCTCTTTTGGTGATGGATTTCAGCTCCCTGAACTTATTAAACAATATTATAAGTACAAGTAATGCTTCAACTTGTTGCAAAAAGGAGAGTACTACCGATTTCTACTGATGTCATGTGGTAAAAGTCAGATATACAAATTATAAGCAAAATTTCAACTTCGGAATACATCCTAAAAATTTTCGCCAATCAATTTAATAGTTTCTAAAATAACTAGCAAACTATAAAATTTGCACAATAAGGCTTTTGTCTAGTGGTATGACACTGGGAATGCCCTACATTTTGATAATGCGGATGTTTACAAACTTTACTTGGCTTATTAATTGATGTACTTAACCAACAAGCATAAGGTATTACTTCTAAATTTTAGCCCTTTGAACCTTTGAAAGCTGATAAGGTTGACTTGTTTTTTTTTTAGGTAAATAACAAGTATCGAAGATTCCATGTGAATGAGTAGGGATGAATGATGTGATACATCAAGAGTTTTAGCTAAAGGATTTTGAATACCAACCAAGTGACAATTTGCCATTGAAAAATGTAATAGAATATGGTGTTGCAAGTCATAGTTTCAAGTATCAAAGTATAAGTCTAAATCTCACATTGAGTAGAAATGAAAAAGTTGACCAACATATAAGAAAAAAACTCACTAATCTAATGTAAGTCATGTATCACGTCTGACAATATAATTATAAAGAAATTAAGAAACTTTAAACAAAGTAATATGTTTAATATGTTCTCTATTGAACTTTTCTTAACCAATTTTAAATCAAAAGACTTCTTACTTAATAATTATATTTTTTTAGCAATATTAATAATTTGTTTGAGCATTCCTTAACCTTCTCATACTCTTTCATTTTGTGTAAGTTAAATTCTCTTATCAAATTTAATACTTTTATGTCTCAAATTTTCTTATTTCCTTCTTATTCTTCTTTAAAATAATCTCAAATTTTTTGGATGACTTTTAAGGTCAAATTCTGGTGAGGAACATTTAAAAAACACCAACCAATAAACATCACTTCAATTTTGCTTCTTTTATCCTTTTTTTTTCCTTTTGCGTTTTGAATTAGGTCCTGGTGGGATTTTTAAATAGTAGATCAATGATATACTCCTCTTTTACATATTTACATAAATCTAACTCCTTTAAATAAGTTTATATTCTTAGATAACTATCCTCTGATGTGTAATTTTGACTTTTGAAAATATAAGATACACGTTATATGAATGTATTATAACGTAATAAAATATCAAATATTACTAATATCCTAATCTTAATTTCCTAAATATAAATAATAAATAAAATATATTTTTTACCTTTTAGTAAAAACTATTTTAAAGAAAATTAAAATATTTCTTAAAAATTAATTTAAATGAAATATATTAACCAAATATTTTCTAACATATTGATGAAGTTTCATACAACTCAAAACTTCACTGTTATTAATAGATTTGCGCCCCTCCATACATAAAACAAACTTTTAATAAAGTAGGTCATATAATTATCTTACACAACATTGTAATTTCTAATGAAAATATTTAAACAAACGAGTTCTGATTCCTTATTAAATTTCTGGTATTGCCTCTATTGTGCCTTTCAGAATATATTTATTATAATATATTAAAAAAATTTAAACATATTTAAAAATACACAATTTTTTTTTGTCTCGTTCTTTTTTGCTGATTTAAATAAAGAACTATTCAAAAAGCGATTAGGTTAGGTCAGTTTCTCCCTGTTCAGGAGAAGAAAAGTGCAAAATTAAAATTAAAACGGAGAGTTGACTAAGACGATTCGCGCCTAGGGTACGAGAGGTTCCACGAAAGTTCCCTCAATGCCGTTTGGCGTTTTTTGACGATTTGGACGCCCACAAGGTTGACTTAACTTGGTAATTGCTGTAGGCAAATACCAACCAACAAGCACCAGGTTTGATTTCTAATTTTACTCTTTTCATCTTCCGTAAGTTGCCGAAGTTTACTTGTTAATTCGTCTAGTTAAATAATAATTAGCATCAGAGGTTGCATGTGATTGTGATGCGATGAGTGAATAATTCTTTAATTGCTTGCCACCGAAAATCTAATACAATAATTTGTTGTAAGTCGTTGTTCGTAATTAAAATATAAAACCAGAGACAATGGTACTGGTCCGGTTATAAAGAAGAGCAGGTAAAGAATCTAAATTAGGAGAGGTGCTCACACATTTAATACTTCATAAATGGTCACCCTTGTCTCCAAAAACAGGATATCTGTTCATAAAAGTAGAGTGTTAAATTAGTAAACTGACTTTGATACCTTGATTAGAAAAACAGGTTGCATTGACTTACAATTGCATATCCAGGTAAGCAAATCTGGTCATTTATATGCAATCTTACCATAGAACTGAAGAGAATCTGGCATGCATATACAATTCTAAAATTAAACAGACAAAGATTTGACTTTGCCCTAATACTCCCAATATGGGCATTTGGTCTAGTGGTATGATTCTCGCTTAGGGTGCGAGAGGTCCCGAGTTCAATTCTCGGAATGCCCCTCTTCTTTTATCTTTCCCTGAATTGTCTTCATGTGTTTTTGTCACTGAGTAGGCACAAGAGAAAGCCTGCATTCTCGGACAGGATAGAATACTTGCAGTTGCACTTATGCTAAAGAACAGGAGAAAATATGCAAATCACAATCTTAACAATCAGTTTTGTTTGTATTGTGCTTGACTGTTGATCTGTCTTTTTACAGTTAAGCTCCAAGACACCTAACATTGTTATGATTTACCTATATCTCCACGTTTTAGCAAGCATCAGTTTTGACGTTAGATTGTGGTATCTAATCTTAACTAAGTATGTGCCATTTGAACTCTATATTCTACAATGAATTAAAATATTGCTTAATCAACTATGTTATTTCAAATTGAATAACTGAATAAGGAAGGAGGTTGTGAGTTGTTGTTGATGATGATGCATGACCCCCAACAATATCAAATTATTATAAACAAATGTATCAACACAAGTATATCTTTAAACCCTTTGCACATGTAAGTAGCAAGTATCTTATTTTATGCCTTACAAACACTCAGTGGAATATGTGATTAACCTACATATCAAAACATGCGGTGTTGAATTTCAGACCACTGCACTTAGAAGCAATATTAGAATTGTGAAGTAAAAATAATGTTTGAACTTGTGTAAGAAACATATCAAAACATTCGGTGTTGAATTCTCACTTAGGGTGTGAGTTCCCAATTACATACGAACTAGCAATTATTTCTTAATTTTAAGCTTTTGAGTCTGGAAGCTGAAGAGCTTGACTTGTTATTTTGTATACTTATAAAGCAATAAGCATCAGGGGCTGAATGTGAATGTGTTGGAAGAATGATTTATAGTTTTAGCTGGAAGTTTTTCAGTAAAGAGTGACAACTTGCCAGTGTAACTATAATTAAATTATATGGCAATTCGTAGGAAGTCTTTAAATATATGAAACCAGAGGGGTATGCAAACTCTCTTTCATATCTTGACATGCAAAACAAGTTATATTGACTGGTAATTACCCATCCCGGTAACCAAATCTTACAATTTGTATGCATGAATAAATAATGATTTAGCCCCATATCTATCGATATGGGCATTTGGTCTAGTGGTATGATTCTCGCTTTGGGTGCGAGAGGTCCCGAGTTCGATTCTCGGAATGCCCCTATTTTTTTCCATTTTTATCTGTTCCTGTATTATTTTCATGTGTGTTTGTTATTTTTTTTATAAGCCCATGCATTTGTTATTGACTAGACATAAGCATGCGCTGCATTCTCTGCCAGTCAGTGAGAGAAGAATACTTCCAGCTGTGTTTCTTTCACCAAAAGACCAGGAGAAGATGTGAATTATTCTTATCAATCTGGTAGCATTATTGCATCCGCAGTTAAGCACAAAGACTGCTCGCCATGCCATGAGACACTTAGTTGATTGACATCTGTATCTCTCTGTTAGTTTGAAAGTATCAATCAAAACTCTGAGATTGGTATGTGATCTTCTGTTTCAATTTGGACTTTGCATTCTACAATGAAGAAATATTGTCAAATCAACTATATTATTTCAAATTGAATTAGGAAGGAGATCGTGAATTGTTGTCTTCTCCATGATGCCTGGCATAGCACTAAAAAATATCAATTTTAAAAAAACTTTATTAGCACAACTTGCACAATTATTTATTCTTGTCAGTTACACATGTAGCATTACTAAGTATCCAATTTTATAGTATTTAATACACAGATGCGATGTGTGATAAACTGCATATCAAATCACATGTTGTTTGATATTATGTAATGCAGTTTGAAAAAGAAACGAACAACTAGTTTGACACCAAATTAAATTACTTTAATCAGCTTGAATCAATCTCAAATTCAACACACAAACAGGTACATGTGGCAAAACTTCAGTTTTTTATTTAAAATGTTGTATAAGCGAATCAACAACCGTACTGATGTTTGTGGAGTTCTTTTGTTATATTAAGAAGCAAGGAACTTCTTCACACCAATGGATTTCAGCCCCCTTAACTTGTGAAATGAAAAAACATTAAAAGTACAAGTAATGTTTGAACTCTTGAAAAAGAGCATGCTATCATTTTAGCGATGTGATGCAGTAAAAGAGAGATGTAGAAGTTAGAAATAAAGTTTTAACATTAGAATCTACCTTAAATTAATTACATCAAATTGATTGATTAGTTTTTTATAATTACAAACAATAGGCATTATGGTTTACTGCTAAATATTATCCTTTTGTAGCTTTGGAAGTAGTAGACAACTTTTCTTGATAGTGTCTGTTTAAATAATAACAGACATGATTGCCTTGGGATGAAGAAAGTGATATGAAAACAGTTTCAGCTGGGATTTTTCTGTACCAAGTAACGGCTTGCCACCGAAAATGGGGTAGAACTGAAGTCATTGTTGACCTTTACATATAAAACTAGAGGGGTAAATTGTAAACTCTCTTTGATATCTTAGTTAGTAAAATGAGGTACCTTTACTGTTAATTCTCTATCCAGGTAACCGTGCTCATTTATAAGCAAGTTTACAATAATGCTGCTGGCAACGTGGCATGCATGAACAACTTTAATATAAAAACAGGCATATATTTGACTTGGGGATCAGCATTTCAATAAGGGCATTTGGTCTAGTGGTATGATTCTCGCTTTGGGTGCGAGAGGTCCCGAGTTCGATTCTCGGAATGCCCCACACTTTTTTAAATTTATTTGTCCTGTATTTTTTTTGTGTGTTGGTCCTGGACATGGAATGGCATGTACTGCACTCTAAGCCCCCCCCTATTTTCATATTTAATGTTCTGTATTATTCTCATGCGTGTTTGCCATTCTTTTTCTGAGTGTGTTCTTTACATTGACTAGGCACAAAGACATGCACTACATTCCACCATGTTTGCCAGAAGCAGTACTTGCAGTTCTGTTTCTTCCATGACAAGAACTGGAGAAGATGTGTATCAATCTGGCAGAATTAGCCTTTAGAGTTAGATGGATTCCCAGGGGGCACGCAGAAGTTACTTCCATTTTTGTATCTGTCCCATGGTTTGCAAGCATCAGTTACAACACTGATATAGTGGTATGCAATCTTATATTTGTTTCAAAAACATTTGAACTCTGCGTTGTGCAATGAAGTGCTTGCTAAATCAACTATATTATTTCAAAGTCTATAAGGAAGGAGATTGTGAATTGTTGTCTTGTCCATGATGCCTAGCACCCAAATATACCAATTTTAAAAGTGTGAATGAGTTCAAATTGCACAATTATTTATTCTTGTCCATTTGACATGAAGAATTATTAAATATCTTATTTTATAATATTCAACACCAGATGTGATATGTAATCACATGCCCTTTGCAGATGTTATGTAAGCCAGTATGCAAGGGTAAAGAAAAACTAGTATGATACTGAAAGAACTTCAGTCTACATGATTCAGTCTCTAATGTAATGTACAAACAGATACATATAGAAAAACATAATCTATCTTAAGATAATTTGTCCATTTTTGTTTATTAGTTATTTTATATTAGCAAATAACAAGCTTCAGGATCGATTTTTAATATTTTCAATTGCACACAATGTTTGAACAAATGTATGTGCACAATGGTGTATTCAAATCCATTGCACATGTAATTTGCAAGTATCTTATTTTTCACTTTACAGCACTAAGATGGAATATGTGATTGGCTACATATCCAATTATGAGGTGTTGGATTTGGTGTAAGCCAGTCGGTAAAGAAAAAAAAAACTGGTAAGACACCAACATAACTTACTTCCTTGACTTTGGTACAGACTGTAATGCAACTTAGAAACTGATAGATATTGCAAAACTTCAGTTCTTTGGTTGCAAAAGTTTTATGAGCTGATCAACTACTGTAACAATGTTGGCTAACATTTTACAGGAAATCATGAAGCAACAAAAGTCTATATTATTAAAATAAAGAAAAGTTAATATAGGATTACTCTCCCTTGGATAAAATACACACATAGTTGTTTATTTATAGGTAGAAATAATAATAGAATAACAGAAAATACCGGGTAAGCCCGTTACATTCAACATCTATCATTAGTTGATTTCATACCACTTACAAAAATATTAGTATTAAGGATTAAATTGATGTTACAAGTTGTGGTTAAAAAAGACAATTGTGCCAACTTACTGGTGCCAGGTGGTAAAAGCTAATGTTCAATTTAGAAGCAAAATTTTTAAATTCAGAATCTACCCTAAAATAATCTCACCAAATCAATTTATTATTTTTTCAATACAATTAGCAACCAACAAGATTTGCGTAGATGTATTAAGTAAGCCAAGTTCTGTATTTGAATGCCTTGTGTTTTGTTGATTTTGAAGCTTGACTAAACCTGATAATCCTTGTTATTGTAAATCTTACATTGACTAGAGATATTATCAATTTATAGTATATGCCAAACTAGTTTTAGACATTATTTCTTAATTTTAACCTTTAATGTCTGGAAGCTGGCATGCTTGACTTGTTAGTTTGTTAACTTATAAAACAATATGATTAAGAGGCTGAATCTGAATGAGATGATGAGATACATTAGAAGTTATGTCTGAAAGTTTTTCTCTAATAAGTGACAACTTGCCACTGAAAGTTTAATAAAATTATATGGCATGTCTTAGGATGTCTTGAAATTTAAAACCAGAGGAGAAAGGAACTCTCTTTGATGCCTTGACTTGGAAAACATATTATCTTAACTGAGAATTCCCCACCCATGTAAGCAGATCTTACCATTTGTATGCAATGTTACTATAGACTGCAGAAAATGTGGCACGAATAAATAATATTAAGGGAATATCAGAGAAAGATTGGATTTAATCCTAATTCTTATGTGTGTGGGCATTTGGTCTAGTGGTATGATTCTCGCTTTGGGTGCGAGAGGTCCCGAGTTCGATTCTCGGAATGCCCCTGGCTTTTCATATGCCTTTTTTGTCCTTGCGTGTGTTTTGTCATTGACTTGGCACAAAAGAAATCACTGCATTGTGAATCATAGCTTGGACAATCTTGCTGTATTAGTCCTCACAGTTGAGCACCAAGATGGTCATTAGGCATTAAACAGAGCACAGCCAGCTTCTCTGATTTCGGCATATTTCCCATAAGTTTTTGTAAGGATCAATCACAGCACTGAGATTGTGGTATGTGATCCTGAAGTCTAGGTATGTCATTTGAACTCTACTTTGAAGTGACGATGCTAAATCAACTATGCTATTTTGAATTGAATAAGGAAGGAGGGTGTGAATTTTTCTCCATGATTTGAAACCAAAAGTAGAAAAATCTTAACAAACAAATGCCATAGTTATGAAGCGTTTTACTTATAGTTTACAGCTCTCAGATGTAATATGTGATTAACTACAAATCGAATCACATGCTGTTTGATTTGATGTAAGCTAGTCAGAAAAGTAAAATAAAAACTAGTATGATGTAGACAGAAGATGCTTGATTCAGCTTTGGTTCTTTTTTTAATGCAACATACAAATAGAAGCATATTGCAAAACTTAGGTTCCTTGTTTTACCAGCCAATGAATGACTGTATCAAGTTTAGTTGAGATTTTACAAGAGATCATGAAGCAATAAAATTCTCTTTTGGTGATGGATTTCAGCTCCCTGAAGTTATTAAACAATATTATAAGTACAAGAATGTTTCAACTTGTTGCAAAAAGGTGAGTGCTACCGATTTTTACTGATGTCGTGTGGTAAAAGTCAGATATACAAGTTAGAAGCAAAGTTTCAACTTCAGAACATCCTAAACATTTTCGCCAATCAATTTAATAGTTTCTAAAATAACTAGCAAACTATAAAATTCGCACAATAAGGCTTTTTTGTCTAGTGGTATGACACTGGGAATGCCCTTCATTTTGATAATGCAGAATTTTACAAGCTTGACTTGACTTATTAATTGGTGTACTTAAATACCAACAAGCATAAGGTATTACTTATAAATTTTAGCCTTTTGAACCTCTGGAAGCTGACAAGGTTGACTTGTTTTTTGTTTAGTTAAATAACAAGTATCAAAGATTCCATGTGCATGAGTAGGGATGAATGATGCGATACATCAACAGTTTTAGCTAAAAGATTTTCGATAGCAAGTGACAATTTGCCACTGAAAAATGTAATAGAATATGGTGTTGCAAGTAATAGTTGGTCCAGAAATAAAAAACCAGATGGGAAAATATACAAACTCTTTTTGGTAGCTTGACTAGAAAAGCAAGATACCTTGATTGAAAAAAGCGCCTATTCAGGCAATCAATTCTGCTCATATGTATGTAACCTTAATATAGAACTGCAGGCTGCATAAACAATAAACAGAGATTTTATTTGGCCCTCTCCCGTTCAATGTATACCTTTGTCTACTGGTATCATTCTCGCTTTGGCTGCAAGAGATCCCTAGCTCAATTTTCGAAACGCCCTCTGTGTCTGTTTTGTCATTGAGTAGGCACAATGGCATGGACTCCATTCTCAATCAGAAAAGAATTGTTGCAGTGGCGTTTCTTCCTCCAAAAGAACATAAGATGTGAATTAGCTCGCTATGCTATGAGACAAGGCAGTTGCTTTGTTTTCGGTATCTCTCCACAAGTTTGCAAGCATCAGTCACAGCTCCGAGGGTGTGGTATGTGATCTTAAGACTAAGTGCGACATTTGAACTCCACATTTTACTAGGAAGCAATACAATCTATGTTATTTCAAACTGAATGAGGAAGGAGGTTGTGGATTGTCCATGATGCCTAGTACTAAGTATCAATCATCAAAACAAATGGATGAAAACATATTACGCACATTGGCTGTACTACAATTCATTGGGCAGAACTTAAGCTTCTGATCAATTAATTTGTTGAAGCCAAGATACAACTGTATCAATGTTGTGTTGGGATCTTGAGGTCTTGAAAATAGAAAAGATATGGTATATAAAAGAATTTGTTATTTGTTTTATTCATGTATTTTATATGTAGAGTAAAAATGTAAGTGTTAGGTATTCAAGTGTGAGTCTAAGTTCCACATTGAGTAGAAATGAGAAAGTTGAGCAACATATAAGAAAGAAGACCCACAAACCTAATGCCTTAAAGTTTTTGGTTGAAGATGGTGTCATTCCTTATATAGTTTGACTTAGTTCTCATTCTTGTGACTCTTATTCTTTAGTAGTGATCTTTACACTTATCTCCACTTTAAGAAGAATCAAAGGCTATAAATTTCATATGAGTGGAACAAGAAAAAAACTTGTGACTCTTATTCTTTAGCAGTGATCTTTACACTTATCTCCACTTTAAGAGGAATCAAAACGTTATAAATTTTATATGAGTGGAATAAGAAAAAAAGGAGAAAGTTTTATTTCCCTTCAATGCTTCCTTTATCTTTCTATTATTTTATACAAACACGTTTTTAACAACTCAAATTTATATTAATTTATATTATTATATTAATAATTTGTCAGTATAGCTTGAAATTCCGATTACAATTTGTATTGCCAATTACAATGTGCTCCGATTACAATTTGTTTACATAATCAAATTAATTTTCTTTTGTAATTTAAAAATTTACTCCAATTACGAATTTATTTACATTATGTTTTCTTATTTGAATACACGTTTGTTTTTCATCTAAATTTTAAATTTCAATTATATATTTTTTATTTAACTTATGTTTTTATCTCAATTTGAATTTAAATATGACTTGTGATATAGTTATGCTATATTATGTTTTTCTTAATTTGACGCGTATATTTATTTTGTTAACTTACGAACATAAAATTAAACTATTTAAATTTTGAATCTGTTTTTTTAAAGGTAAAGTAAACTCTTACTAGAGATAAATATTACAAAAGGAATTAAGCGTATACTTTAGAAGAAAAATCTTAAAGATGATACTTTTTTTTACAACAATCATACTGAAATTAAAAATATAACATAATATTAAATAGTATAATAATTTAATATTATTTAAAAAAATTAATATATTATAGTATAATTAAGTTTTAATTTGTGACATTTACGTGATTTTTACGTTTAATTTTGATATTCAAGTAATCTTTTTATATCTAATTTATTTTTGTTATAGAAAATTAAAATGAGTATAGCTAATTAAGTTACCAAACACAAAAATGAAATAAAACCTTTGTAAAGATATATTCCAAAAAGTTAAGATTGTTGAAATAATATGATAAAGTGTAATTTATGTTAAAAATTATTAAAAAAAGAGTTAGAATTTGTTTAAATATAATCATGGAAAACTATAAAAAGAATGAAAATGTATCTAACGAAAGAAATTGTTGTTAACTCATATCTTACTAAGTTTCTTTCCATATTCAAGCTAAAAATTATCAACTTAGAAATTGTAAGTAAATATAATAGTAAAATATTATAGTTTACAAATTTTTTTTATTTATAATTGTTTATAGTGTGATGATTTATAGGCACATAAAATTTGCTCTCTCTTATCAATTATACTTATTACGAATATATGTATTTAGAAAAAAGATAATTTGCATTACTGTTCATATTTAACTCTCATTTGACACTTATATTTATTAATAAAACATTTTATATTAATAAAATAATAATATATATAAGTTTGAAATGAATGTAAGAAGGGAACGACGGTGTTAAAATATCACCACCCCGTTAAAAACAAATATATAACTTATACTAACAACAGATATAATTTAGTGTAATAAACTATAGATCACAAAATGCTTTAATTTATTTATAAGATACAAATTTATTTATTTGATAATAAGTATACACACTTTTCTTTTTGTCTCATTATTGTTTGCTGATGTTTTAAAATAAAGAACATCAATCGAAAAAGCGATTAGGTTAGGTCAGTTTCTCCCTCTTTTGAGGAGAAGAAAGTGCAAAATTAGAAGGGAGTGTTGATTAAGATGATTCGCGCTTAGGATGCCAGAGGTTCTAAGTTCGTTCTCTCAACGCCCCTTTCGTTTTTTGACGATTTGGAAGCTGACGAGTCTGACTTGGTAATTGCTGTGGTCAAATACCAACCAACAACCACCAGGTTCGATTTCTAATTTTACTCTTTTCAACTTCCGGAAGTTTCCGAACTTTACCTGTTAATTCGTCTAGTTAAATAATAATAAGCATCAGAGGTTGCATGTGATTGTGATGGGATGAATGAATAATTCTTTAATTGCTTGCCACCGAAAATCTAATACAATAATTTGTTGTAAGTCGTTGTTGATAATTAAAATATAAAACCAGAGACAATGGTACTGGTCCGGTTATAAAGAAGAGCAGGTAAAGAATCTAAATCAGGAGAGGTGCTCACACATTTAATACTCCATAAATGGTCACCATTGTCTCCAAAAACAGGATATCTGTTCTGAGAAAGTTTATACATAAAACTAGAGTGTTAAATTAGTAAACTGACTTTGATACCTTGATTAGAAAAATAGGTTGCATTGACTTACAATTACATATCCATGTAAGCAAATCTGGTCATTTCTATGCAATCTTACATATAAGTGAAGAGAATCTGGCATGCATATACAGTTCTAAATTAAACAGACAAAGATTTGACTTTGCCCTAATTCTCCCAATATGGGCATTTGGTCTAGTGGTATGATTCTCGCTTAGGGTGCGAGAGGTCCCGAGTTCAATTCTCGGAATGCCCCCTTTCTTCGGACAGGATAGAATACTTGCAGTTGCATTTTTTCTAAAGAACAGGAGAAAATGCAAATCACAATCTTTTTACAGTTAAGCTCCAAGACAATTAGCATTATTATGATTTACCCATATCATTGTGTTAGTTTGGATTTTTTTCATATCAGGTACCAGTTTCCTTTGTTACGTTTTAAGGTGATTCTGTTTTCTTATATGGGTTTGGTGTGGTCCCCCATGTTTTTTGTACTCTTTTCTTTTTTCTTTTATGATATGTTTCATGTAATGACAGATGATTGGTAGATTTTTGAGGTGTCAATGTCAAAATTCATAGTGATGTTTAACATGAGTTCTATAAAATATTAAAAAAATTGAATAACTGAATAAGGAAGGAGGTTGTGAGTTGTTGATGATGGATGACCCCCAACAATATCAAGTTCTTATAAACAAATGTATCAACACAATTATATCTTTATATCCTTTGCACATGTAATTAGCAAGTATCTTATTTTATGATTTACAAACACTCAGTGGAATATGTGATTAACCTGCATATCATGACATGCGGTGTTGAATTTCAGACCACTGCACTTAGAAGCAATATTAGAATTGAGAAGTAAAAATAATGTTTGAACTTGTGTAAGAAAGACAATACTATCAGCATACTGATTTCATGTGTTAAAAGTCAAATTTATAAGTTAGAAGCAAAACTTTTAACTTCATAATATACCCTAAAATAATTTTAGCAAATCACTTAATTACTTTTCGAGATGATTAGCAAACAACAAATTTTGCATAGTAAGGCTTTTGGTCTTGTCATCTGATTCTCACTTAGGGTGTGAGTTCCCAAGTAACCCTAGTTTATTAATCCTCATACTTACATAGCAACTAGCAATTATTTCTTAATTTTAAGCTTTTGAAGTCTGGAAGCTGACAAGCTTGACTTGTTATTTTGTATACTTATAAAACAATAAGCATCAAGGGCTGAATGTGAATGTATTGGAAGAATTATTAATAGTTTTAGCTGGAATGTTCAGTAAAGAGTGACAACTTGCCACTGTAAGTGTAATTAAATTATGTGGCAATTCATGGGAAGTCTATAAATATATAGAACCAGGGGGGTAAGCAAACTCTCTCTCATATCTTGACTTGGAAAACAAGTTACCTTGACTGATAATTACCCATCTAGGTAACCAAATTTACAATTTCTATGCAATCTTACTGTAGAACTGAAGACAATGCATTAATAAACAATGATTTAGCCCCATATCTTTCAATATGGGCATTTGGTCTAGTGGTATGATTCTCGCTTTGGGTGCGAGAGGTCCCGAGTTCGATTCTCGGAATGCCCCTATTTTTTTCATATTTATCTGTGCCTGCATTATTCTCATGTGTGTGTTTGTTATTTTTTTATAGGCAAAAAGACCAGGAGAAGATGTGAATCAATCTTAACAATCTGGCTGCATTATAGCATCCAAAGTTAAGCACAAAGACTGCTTGCCTTGCCATGATGAGACACTTAGCAGTTGTTTGACATCTGTATCTCTGTTAGTTTGCACGTATCAGTCAAAACTGAGATTGGTATGTGATCTTGTGTTTCGATTTGAACTTTGCATTCTACAATGAAGTAATACTGTTAAATCAACTATATTATTTCAAATTGAATTAGGGGAAGGAGATCATGAATTGTTGTCTTGTCCATGATGCCTAGCAGGCTAGCATAGTACTAAAAAATATCAATTTTAAAAAACTGTATTAGTACAACTTGCACAAGACTTCAGTTTTTTATTTAAAATGTTGTATAAGCGAATCAACAACCAATGTGGCATTTATAATGCTACTGACAATGTGGCATGCGTGAACAACTTTAACAGAAAACTAAACATAGATTTGACTTAGGCATCAAGATTTTGATAAGGGCATTTGGTCTAGTGGTATGATTCTCGCTTCGGGTTCCGCCATGTTTGCCAGAAGCAGTACTTGCAGTTCTGTTTCTTCCACCACAAGAACCGGAGAAGATGTGAACTAATCTTATCAAAAGTTACTTTGATTTTTTTATCAGTCCCATGGTTTGCAAGCATCAGTTACAACACTGATATAGTGGTATGCAATCTTATATTTGTTTCAAAAACATTTGAACTCAGCGTTGTCTAATGAAGTGATTGCTAAATCAACTATATTATTTCAAAATTTATAAGGAAGGAGATTGTGAATTGTTGTTTTGTCCATGATGCCTAGCACCCAAATATACCAATTTTAAAAATGTGAATGAGTTCAAATTGCACAATTATTTATTCTAGTCCATTTGGCATGAAGCATTATCAAATATCTTATTTTATAATATTCAACACTCAGATGTGATATGTGATAACCTGCATATGAAATCACATGCCGTTTGTAGATTTTATGTAAGCCAGCCAGCAAAGGAAAAGAAAAACTAGTATGATACTGAAAGAACTTCAGTCTACATGATTCAGTCTCGAATGCAATGTACAAACACATACATATAGAAAAACAGAATCACCTTAAGATAATTTGTCCATTTTGGTTTATTTGTTATTGTATATTAGCAAACAACAAGCTTCAGGATTGATTTCTTAATATTTTCCATTGCACACAATGTTTGAACAAATGTATGTGCACAATGATATATTCAAATCCATTGCACATGTAATTGGCAAGTATATGATTTTCCACTTTACAGCACTAAGATGGCATATGTGATTACGTACGTATCCAATCATGTGGTGTTGGATTTGGTGTAAGCCAGTCGGTAAAGGAAAAAAAACTGGTATGACACCAACATAACTTACTTCATTGAGCTTGGTACAGACTGTAATGCAACATAGAAACTGATATATATTGCAAAACTTCAGTTCTTTGGTTTCAAAAGTTTTATAAGCTGATTATCTACTGTAACAATGTTGGCTATAACATTTTACAGGAAATCATGAAGCAACAAAATTCTCTATCATTAGTTGATTTCATACCACTATACTTACAAAAAATATTAGTATTAAGCATTAAATTGATGTTTCAAGTTGTTGTTTAAAAAGACAATTATACGAACTTACTGGTGTCAGGTGGTAAAGCTTTTAATTTCAGAATTCACCCTAAAATGATTTCACCAAATCAATTTATTATTTTTCAATACAATTAGCAAACAACAAAAATATTTGCATAGATGTCTTAAGTAACCCAAGTTCTGTATTTGAATGCCCTATGTTTTGTTGATTTTGAAGCTTTCAAGCATGACTAAACTTGATAATCCTTATTGGTGGAAATCTTACATTGATTAGAAATATGACCAATTTATAGTATATGCCACACTTGTTTTTGACATTATTTCTAAATTGTAATATTTTAATGTCTGGAAGCTGGCAAACTTGACTTGTTAGTTTGTTAGGTTATAAAACAATATGCATAAGAGGATGAATCTGAATGAGATGATGATATACATTAGAAGTTTTGTCTGGAAGCTTTTCTCTACTAAGTGACAACTTGCCACTGAAAGTTTAATAAAATTATATGGCAAGTCTTAGGATGTCTTTAAATATAAAACCAGAGGGGTAAGCAACTCTCTTTGATACCTTGATTTTATCTTAACTGAGAATTCCCCACCCAGGTAGGCAGATCTTAGTTTTTGTATGCAATGTTATTATAGAACTGCAGACAATTTGGCATGAATAAACAATATTAAGGGAATATCAAGGAAAGATTGGACTTAACCCTATTTTTTTCAGTTTGGGCATTTGGTCTTGTGGTATGATTCTCGCTTTGGGTGCAAGAGATCCCGAGTTCGATTCTCAGAATGCCCCCAATTTTTTCAGATTTATCTGTGCTTTGGTTAGCCTCGTGTGTTTTGTCATTGACTTGGCACAAAGAAAAAAGCACTGGATTCTCATTCAGATTAGAATACTTGGTTTCTTTCTTCCACCGAAAGAACAGGAGATGTGAATCACAGTTTTGACAATCTCGATATTTTGGTCTTTGCAGTTGAGAACCAAGACAGGTTGGCATGAAGCAGCAAGCACCTGCTTTGGTTTCTGTATCTCTCCCACAAGTTTTCAGGTATCAGTCCCAACACTAAGAAGGTGGTTTGTGATCTTTTGTCTATTTATGTCATTTGAACCTGCATTCTACAATATAATATTGCTAAATCAGCTACTGTTGCCTTAAATTGAACAAGGAAGGAGGTTGTGAATTGTCTCCACGGTGCCTGCCACCCAAAATTATAATAATCTTAACTAACAAATGTCATAGAGTATCTTATTTTATAATTTATAACACTCAGATTGAATATGTGATGGTCTACACATAGATTCACGTGCTGTTTGATTTTATTTAAGGTAGTCAGAGAAGCACATATAGATTCGCAAGCTGTTTGATTTTATTTATAATTTGTAACACTCAGATTGAATATGTGATGGTCTACATATAGATTCACGTGGTGTTTGATTTTATTTAAGGTAGTCAGAGAAGCACATATAGATTCACGTGCTGTTTGATTTTATAATTTATAACACTCAGATTGAATATGTGATGGTCTACATATAGATTCACGTGCTGTTTGCAAAAATTCCAGTTCTTTGTATATTACGGGATTTTACGAGATTTTACATAGTTGACGGAGATTCTAGGAGTGATCAAGAAGCAGCCAATTCTCTATTGATGGATTTCAGCTTCCTGCCCTTGTGAAACCACATTAAAAATACATGTTTCAACTTGTGGTAAAAAAAGAGTGCTACTAATTTTTAAGGGTGTCACGTGGTAAAAGTCAGATGTACGAGTTAGAAGCGGAGTTTTAACTTCTGAATCCACCCTAAACAATTTTGCCAAGTCAATTTGTTTGTTTTTATTATTACATGCAAACAACGAAATTTGTATGTGAAGGTTTTGGTCTAATGACATGATTCTCAGAATGCCTTACATTATGGTAATTTGGACAAGTGAGATCAAGTGTCCTTTTCAATCTGGGACTTGTTTTATTTATAGGAATTTTTTGGTAAGCTTAGACATTGAAAAACTTGTTAGAAGGATATAGAATACCAGATAAATGATTTTGAAATTCTGGGATTTAGTTGCAGGTTGAATACGGAAAGTTTTGGTAAAATTACTGTTTCTGTCCATCTCACTAAATTTAACGAAGATAATACCTTACAATCGATACAGTCGCCGTCTGACAGACGACTCCTTACCGAACTTGTTACCGTAATAATTTAATTCAAAAGAATAAAAATTAAGTATAATGACTTTTTAAAAAAAACATTAATTAAATTAATACTGGAAAAAATTATATTCAAATGATATTAATTTTTGCCATATTTTATTAACCCAATAATTTTTAATTTTTATTTATAGCAGATTTCTCCTGCTTAATAAGTATATTGTTAATAAAAAACAATTTTAAGAAAAATTACTATATTATTAAAGCAACATTTTTTTAACTATTATGTGCATAATTTTATTTATTTTTTTAAGAAAATAGTAAATGAAACTTAGTGATATGTAGAGAGCATATCTTTCTTTCATCTATTTTTGCCCCCGAATTGTTCTTTTAATATAAGTTTATTACCATCTTTCATCTTTTTTCAATTAAATGTTTTTGAATCAATTGTACAGTAAAAAAATAAGATTAATATTTTTTTTGAAAATTCATATTTGAATTAAGTATTGTCATAAACGAGTGAGTACTATTTAATCATGTTTTTCTTATTGTCAGTCTTTTTTAGTAATATGTAATAACCCGTTGACTTCGATATGAAAGAAGGATCTTACGTAATTAATACTGCATTTGACATTGAAATAAATTATTATTTTTTATTATATAAGATGTTATTAAATAAAAAAGAGAATTCATGACCTCGAGAAAGTGAATAGGAGCTTGGGTGTTCATATATATGATATGAAAAGCAGTCTTAACAGGGAAGGGTGAAAGCATAGTGTGAAGTTGGCCACAGCAATGGATCATCAACACCAACCGCTCAACCTTCACTTTATTCCTTACCTAGCACCGGGCCATCTCATCCCTCTCTGCAGCATAGCCACCCTCTTCGCCGCTCGTGGCCACCACGTCACCGTCATCACCACTCCCTCCTACGCCCAAATCCTCCGCAAATCCAGCCCCTCCCTCCACCTCCACGTCGTCGACTTCCCCGCCCGAGAAGCCGGCTTCCCCGACGGCGTCGAACTCATGTCCGCCGCCAAAGACCTCGAAAGCTCCCAAAAGTTCCACCACGCCACCACGCTCCTCCGCGTCCCCATGACCCGTTTCATAGAGCAGCACCCACCCGATTGCATCGTCGCCGACTTCTTCTACCCCTGGGTCCACGACCTGGCCAACAGCCTCCGCATCCCGAGACTCACCTTCAACGGCTTCTCCCTCTTCACCGTGGCAGCTATGGAGTCCGTCAGATCAAACCCGGAACTCGACTCCAACGGCGGCCCCTTCGTGATCCCCGACTTTCCCCGCCACATCAGCCTGTGCTCGAGACCACCCAAGATGGCCACCACCTTCATGGAAACGCTGCTGGAAACAGAGATGAAGAGCGACGGTCTCATCGTGAACAACTTCGCGGAACTTGACGGAGAAGAGTACATCCAGCACTACGAGAAACGCGCGGGCCACAAGGCGTGGCATCTTGGGCCAGGGTGTCTGGCAGCAAAAAGCGGCGAAGAGAGGGGCGAGAAGATCGTGGTGAGCGAGGAGGAGTGTGTGAGTTGGCTGAACTCGAAGCAGCCGAAGTCTGTGGTGTACGTATGCTTCGGTAGCATGTGTCGGTTTCCGGATAAACAGCTTTACGAGATGGCTTGCGGGTTGGAAGAGGCGGGGCATGGTTTCGTGTGGGTGGTTCCGGAGAAGAAGGGGAAGGAGAATGAGAGCGAGGAGGAGAAGGAGAAGTGGCTTCCGAAGGGGTTCGAAGAGAGGAATGCAGAGAAGGGGCTGATTATCAGGGGGTGGGCCCCGCAGCTTCTAATCCTGCGCCACCCTGCCGTCGGCGCCTTCCTCACCCACTGCGGTTGGAACTCGACGTTGGAGGCCGTTACGGCTGGAGTTCCGATGCTGACGTGGCCGGTGATAGGGGATCAGTTCTACAACGAGAGGCTGGTTACTGAGGTGCGCGGGCTCGGGGTGGAGGTGGGCGCCACCGAGTGGAGAGATGTCGGGTACGGGGAGAGGGAGAAGCTGGTCACCGGTGATTGCATCCAGAAGGCTGTGAGGAGGTTGATGGACGGCGGTGATGAAGGCCAACAAATCAGACGGCGGGTACAAGAGTTTGCGGATAAGGCTAAAGAGTCTCTTGGGGAAGGAGGGTCCTCTCACGAGAAGTTAAGTGCCCTCATTGCTCATCTCACGCACCGGAGAGACACTCGCTGATTTCAGAGTGCTCAGGACAGTAAGCTCTACGTGGTAGTCCTTGTATTTGGGTTAATTTCCCATTCTCGTGAAATTTCACGATGGGTAAATTTTCTTTTTAAGATATATGAATAAGTTGTGCTTGATGCGTAGAAGTTGGGACACCCAGATATGACTTTAGTTCGTGGAAGTTGAAGTTGCATGGACAATGTTTGTGCAAATATGACATCGTAAGAGACAAAAATGACTTTAGTAAGAAGGGACGTTGTCTAAAGTCATCTTAGGTTATCACGACTTCTATTTGGAATTTTTTTTTTTTTGTGTAATTTTAAGCTAGGAGTGACGAATAAATGGACAAAATGGTTGACTTTGAATTATGTCATGTGATCATTTTACACAATACAAAATTATCATATATTTTTTTTAGTTTTCTAATATTTAATAGAAAAAAAAATTAAGATGATCATGTGAAAAGATATGATGACACTGTTTGGACCTAGGATATTCTGTTTTAATGACTTTGTTCACATTATAACGATCAATCTTGAAAGATTTGTCTACATTATGATCATCAGACTTGGAAAGTTCGTCCATTAAGTGAAGAAGTTTATCTAGCCAAAAAAACCTGGAAGCTTTTAAAATGAGTTATTTCATATGAAGAGGGTTTTCAACCACACCGTTCCACATTGCCTAACTATCCGAAATAATTTTAAAATCTACAACAATTTTAATTAGGATTTGTAATGTTGATCATAGTCAGCTTTTAATAATTTGATCGAGTCAGTGACAAGGTTCAACATAGCTTTTTTAATAATTTGACTAAGTCGATGTATAAGTTTTATCAATCTGACCGAGTGGATGGACAAGTTTTATCAATTTAATCAAGCCAATTGACTAGATTGAACATAGTCTTTTTAATAATCTGACTGGGTCGGTGTATACGTTTTATCAATCCGACCAAGTCGATGGACAAGTTTTATCAATCCGATCAAGTCGATGGACAAGACTTGTATTCTCATAACTTAATATATGATCGAACTTTGGTCATAAGTTATCCATAGGATTGTGTGATGTTAAAAAAACAATTTAAAGTATAATTGATTATATATATATATATATATATATATATATATATATATATATATATATATATATATATATATATAATTGATTATACATATAATTATAAAGATGATGATGTAATTTTTAAGTGTATGACGTGACATTGTTACATATTTCTTTAAAAAGTCGAGAATGCTGTAATATTTTAAAAATATACATTGTCTAGCATGTAGTGAACCTAACAAAGGGAAACAAATTTCAAAATAAAGCATACGATCTTTTACATACTCCTGCACCTGCACTCGTCTCATGTACATAGTACAATCATCTCAGGTCACAATATAACAAGAAAATAAGAGTAAACTAGTGAAAATAAAATTTTGTGATATACTTAATACATGTAAAAAAATAAATCGTATTAATCATTCATAAGAATTTCTTTAAAGTCTGACATATAAAGTTTCAATACCAAGAACCTAATTCATACAGACATACATGGATCTATTTTCAATCATAAACCTTTTTAGTTCATTTCAATCATACATCATCTCACTCATACTCACTTCATTTCAATCATATTGAATGCACAAAAACTCATATGCAATCTCGGTACCTTGATTTCTTTTCAATGTCTAGTACTCTGATTTCATTTCAATCATTTGAGTTGCATATGTACTCATCATCCAGTCATATCACATATCATATCAATTCAATTGTATTGGAGCATATAAATACATATGTAACCATGATACCTTGATTTCCTTTCAATCCCCAATACATTGGTTTCATTTCAACCAAAACAGTTACATATGAACATATAATTCAATCAGTACACATCATATTAATTCAATACTGAAAAATATATATATGCATATGTAACCATGGTACCTTGATTTCCTTTCAATCTCCAATACACTAGTTTCATTTCAACTAAGATGGTTACAAATTAACATATAATTCAGTCATCACACATCATATCAGTTCAATACTGAAGCATACAGATGCACATGTAACCATGGTACCTTGATTTCCTTTCAATCCCCAATACATTGGTTTCATTTTAACCAAGATGATTACATATGAGCATACAATTCAGTTATCACACATCATATCAATTCAATAATGAAGCATATAGATGCATATGTAACCATTATACCTTGATTTCCTTTCAATCAGCAGTACACTGGTTTCATTCCAATCAAAATTCTTACATATGAACATATAATTCAGTGATGACAACAATCATATGATTTTAATCAAAAGTTCTCACATGATATTTTTTAACATCATTACTCAAATTAGGTCAATTAATCACACCAAATCAAGATAACAAGATAAACAATCAAAATTATTATTTGAAAGTGTTAATCACTGTAATCACATATTCAGGTCTTTTATTCTAGAGTTCTATTTAAAAGTAACTAATTAGTATAAAAAAAGTTACTAGCTTTCCTTATTTAAGATGATGATCTCCAAAATAGTTTCTCCAATCCAAACAGAGACATTAATCTAATTTCTAAGGATCTAAAATAATTTATCCACACAAAACCAAATTTTAGTATAATCTTATCTAAGTTGAGATAAACACTTTTTTCAACTGTCCCTACCAAGATTGATGACAATAACTGAAGAAAGATCAGAGAATAAGGAATCTTTAGAGCAAATAGAAACTTATTCTGTTTCAAATTTTGATTCGATAGAAATGATCCCTGAGTTCCTAATTATTTCAAGGTGTGATCAGATTTTGGAATAGATGAACTATGAAGGAAATATTTAAGGGAGAAGGGAGATGGGGCAATGGAAAAGGGGGGTTCGGTGTTACAGATGTTCTCTCTTGTAAATTGTTGTCCATCCATGATCGTAAATTGCACTTTAATTAAATATACGTAATCCTTGAAGATCTATAGTTTGTTACAGTTTATCCACATCACTCGTTTCATCCAAACACACTGTTAGTGTTGTGTTAGTGTTTGGGGTTTTCCCACCTTTTATTTCTCGATCTTTCCATATAATTTGCGATATCCTATCACTTTGATAATGAAATGTGTAGTTGATCTCTTGCTTTCTCCTCTTCTCTCTTCATCTACACACATGGCAATTAGATTTAAGATTCTGATACTACTTTAAATGATAACAAATATCAACAAGCATATGATATTATTTAAAAAAGAATTCATTTTGGAGCTTAGAGGTGTCGTGAGTTTGGATTTTGGAACACCATTGGATTTTGAAAGCTTGTGCATATTTTTTCCTAAAAAAGTATAATTAAGATCTTGATCATAAGCTTTTAATGGATTAATCGGATATCAAGTGTACAATAGAGTAGGGAAGGACAGGATAGGCTGGTGTGGGTGGGGGTTGAACAACAAATTTACTCAGTTAAGTCAGGATATAACACACTGAATTTAGAGAATCAAATGTTACATTCAGAGGTTTTTCAGTTGTTGTGGTTGTTTCGGAGCTTAAAGGTAGTCCCCATGGTGTTGGTGTGTGTTTTGAGGATGTTATGAGATAGGCTCCCAACTAGGGCTAATTTGGTTAGAAGGGGAGTGCAGATGGAAAATGCTTTATGCCCGTTGTGCCGAGATGAAGTAGAGAATGTCCAACATCTCTTATGTACTTGTAAGGTAACACACAGAGTGTGGGATTTGTGTGAGAGGTGGATTGGGAGTGTTACAACTAGACATGAGTCTATTCCTTTTAATTTTCTTAGCTTCCATTTGATGGGACTTATGAACTGTGTGAATAGAGTGTGGAAAGGGATGTGGGTAGTCATTGCGACAGAGATTTGGAATCATAGAAATAAAGTGGTATTCAGAGGAGGGGTAGTAGATGAGGTGAAAGTCTTTTATCTAGCTCAGTTAAAGGGTTGGTTATAGCTTAAGCATAAGATGTCAAGATCAATGTTCTCATACTCAGACTGGAATTTAGCCTCAGTAAAATGTTTGGAATCTTTGGAGTAAGTATCCCTGATCCTAGCTAAAGGGCTTGCGATATCGAGTTGGAGTGTGTATGTTTTGCAAGTACATTAAGTTGGGGTGGGAGGAGGAGACATACAAGAAGATGGAAAGATGGAGACCCGTGCATCAGTAGTTGGAGGTTGTCCAATTTTGTGTAAGCTATCAGAGCTCCTTGTACTGTTAGTTTTATAGATTGTTGCCTACTCTCTAGTGGGACTCTGGAGTGTGTAGTATTTAGGATAGAGACATTTACATATTTGTTGTTTCTGTTGGCAATTTGTTGTACTTCTTCCCCAATTTAGGAAGTTTTAGGTTCTGTTTGTGAAATATTTATGTTGTATCCGAGTAGAGATCTTAGAACAAGTATATTTTCACTGTATTTGTTTCAATTGTATAAGGATTAGACTATCCTTGAAGTAGTCAATTTATTTTATTTTATTTATTGTTAGCTGTTAAAAAAAATATAATTAACATTGAAAGATTTGAATTAACAAATTTAAAGAATTTGAGAACATCTCCACGAAATTTTTAAAACCATATAGAATTACAAAAGTTAATGAAAAATAATTAAAAAAGGACAAAACTTAGATAAAGAAAAAAATATACCAATATATTTTTTTTTAAATCCTTAAATAGGTAATTTATTTTTTTCTATACTAGCTATCCATGCATTAACATCTTTTCATTCTTTTAGGTTTAAATAACAGGTTTAAAATTATAGTATTTTGTTACAAAAGTAAAACTAAAGGTAAAGATATTGTTTATTGGTTTAATTAGAAATGCATGATAATCACAACTTTCATTAAGAAAGTTTTTAAGTATTATTATACATTAATTTTATATTGCCTTTAGTAAAGAGAGAAAGTATCATATATGATGAAAGTAAAGTTTAGCAACCAACAAAAAAAAAATTGTTCTCTCGAGGGTTTGGAAGGAATTGCCTAAACAGTGTGTGTATTTATACATTCTATTAAAAAGTGACGTCAAGTTCTTTTTTAAAAAATAACATTAAATTTGTATATATTTCAATAATCTTAATAGAGTTAATGGATTGCACAAGACTTGTTTATATAAATTTGAAGTCTTATTAACTATTAAAATTTTTCATAAGAAAGTATCTTAAAATCATCTGAAACCCAATCTAATACATCGCCTTATACTTGTCCAATAAATATTTTAAAGAAATAAAAGAATAAAAATTTCATTAGAATAAAATATTAAGTAAACTAAAATTAGTTTTGAGACTATGTTAAAAAAGTTTTCTATTCTATAAACACTTGAAAAGAAAACTTAAAAACAAGTAATAAAAAAATATGAGTATGCAACAATATGATAAATTAAAGTAAAACAAATATAGGTTACCATACGAAAGCTTTACACAAGCTTCTCAAAAATCCCCTTAATTAGCTTTTCTAGGTTATTTCTCCTTTCTGTGAAGAAAAGTGAAATGTAACGAGCGTTTGGCCCAGATGATTCGTGCTTGGGGCGCGAGAGGTTCCGACTTCATTCTCTATGCCCTTTTTGATTTTTGACGATTTGGAAGCTGACAAGCTGGATCTGGTAATCGCTGTAGTCAACAAGCATCAGGTTTGATTCTCAATTTTAGCCTTTTCAATTTCCGGAAGTTGACAAAATTGACATGTTAGTTCGTTTAGTAAAATAATTACAAACATCAGAGGTTGCATGTGATTGCCTTGGGACGAATGAATTGGTAGATCGACAGTTTTATCTGAAAATTTTCTCTGCAAATAGCGGCTTGCATCTGAAAATTTAATGCAATTATGTGTTGTAAGTCAAAGTTGATGATTAAAATATATCCGGAAATGGTACTTAAACCTTTAATGCTCCACAGTGCATTGAACACCATTGCCTTGTCTCCAAAAACAGGATATCTGTAGCGAGAAAATTAATTTACATAAACAAGAGTGATAAATTGTAAATTCACTTTAGAAAAACAGGTTACCATGACTTACAATTGCCTATCCAGGTAAGCAAATCTGGTAACTTGTATACGGTATTACCATAGAACTGAAGAGAATGCGGCATGCATATATAACTTTAATATAAAACTGACATAGATTTGGCCTTGCCCTAAGCATCCCAATATGGGCATTTGGTCTAGTGGTATGATTCTCGCTTAGGGTGCGAGAGGTCCCGAGTTCAATTCTCGGAATGCCCCCTTATTTTTATCTTTGCCTGAAATGTCTTCATTTGTTTTTGTCATTGAGTAAGCACAAAGAGAAGCACTGCATTCTCTGACAGGATAGAATACTTGCAGTTTCCTGTCTTCCAAAAGAACAGGAGAAGATGCAAATCACAGTTTTAAACTATCTGGCTGTATAAGCCTTAGTTTGAGCTCCAAGACAACTTGTCACAAGGCTGCTAGCAGTTGCTTTAACTTCCCTAACTTTCGACATATTAGCAAGCATCAGTCACAATTCTGAGATTGTGGTATGTGATGTTAAGTATGCCATATGAACTCTGTATTCTACAATGATGTAAAAAAATGGTTAATTAACTTTTTTTTTTTTTTTTTTCAAATTGAATATATGAATAAGGAAGGAGGTTGGTAATTGTTGTTCATGGTGTCTGCAGCCCAAAAGTATGAAATTCTTAAACAAATTACGAGCACATTAATTAAGTAGGATGTATGCTATTTTATAATTTACATTACTACGCTCTGATGGAATGTGTGATTACTTACATTACCAAATCTCATGCTGCTTGATTTGATGTAAAGAGTCACAAAACGAAAAGAAAAAAACTAGTAGGATACTAAGTTACTAACACAGGTTACTGCATTCAGCTTACTTCAGTAATAGAACAAACAGATTGATGCATACACAAATCTTTAGTTCTCTGATTTTAAAGGTTTTATAAGCCAATCAAGAACAATATCAAATTTAGATGACATTTTGCGAAGCAATTGTGGAGCAAGAACAAAATTCTTCATCACTAATGGATTTCAAACCCATGCAACACTGAAGTACAGTAATGCTTGAACTTGCAATAAAAAGGAGAATGCTACAAGTTTCCTGATGACTTGGTAAAAGTCAGATCGATGTACAAGATCGAAGCAAAGTAAAATCAGAATCCACCCTGAATATTTTCACCAAACCAGTTTATTAGTTTTTAATATAAATATAGTAAACTGCAAACAAACGAGTTGGCATACTAGGGATTTTGCCTTGCCATATGATTCTCACTTAGGGTATGAGAGGTCCCAACTTTATTCTTGGAATGCCCATATGTTGTTGATTTGGAAGCTTACAAGCTTGACTTGTTAATTGCTGTCTTAAAAACCAACTACCATCGGATATTTATAAATTTTAACCTTTTGAAGCTCTGGAAACTAACAAGCTTGACTCGTTAGTTTGTTTACTTAGAATATAAGCATCAGGTTGAATGTGAATGCATTGGGGTGAATGACGGGATACACTAACAGTTTTGGCTGAAACTTTGTCAGTACTATATCAAAACTTGCCACTGAAAATGTAATTTGTTGCAAGTTGTAGTTGGTCTTACTGTAGGAGGGGAGGGGGCGCGTTTATATATATAAGAAACTCTTTTTTGATACCTTGACTAGAACATGATGTTATCTTGACTAAATTGCCTATCTAGGTAAGGGATCTGTTCATTTTGTGCCACCTTACTGTAGAACTGAAGACAATGTGGCAAGCACAAACAATTTTAGCTGAAATTTAGAGATAGACTGGACTTAGCCCTCTCCTTTCCAATGTGGGCATTTGGTCTAGTGGTATGATTCTCGCTTTGGGTGCGAGAGGTCCCGAGTTCGATTCTCGAAATTCCCAAATTTTTCAGTTTGATGCAATGCATTCTCAGTCCCTACTGTTTCATAATTTATTCACATGTGAATGTGTGTCATTGACTAAGCACAAAGACACACACTGAATGCTTGCATTTGCATTTATTCCAAAGAGCAGAAGATGTGAATTGGTCTTAACAATCTGGCTGTATTAGGCCTTCACAATTAAGCACTAAGACAGCTTTGCATGAGACACCTAGAAGTTAGAAGTAGCTTTTATTTCTGTATCTCTCCACTAGTTTGCAAGCATCAGTCACAACACTGTTATTTTGCTATGTGATCTTAAGTCTCAAGTACGCCATTTGAACTCAGCATTCTACAATGAGTAATATTTCTAAACTAACTTTTTTAATTGAATTAGAAAGGAGGTTGTGAATCGTTCATGAGGCCTATCACCCAAAAATATCAATCTTACAAAAAGAAAATGTATAAGCACAAGTTTTTATTTGTGTCCTTTTACACTTGTAGCATTTACAAGTATCTTTATAATTTACAATGCTCAGATGTGATGTGTGATATTAGAAATATCAAATCACATGCTGTGTGATTTTATATTTTTATGTAATCAGTTAGAAAAGGAAATGAAAAAGTAGTTTGAAACCTAAAGAAATTATTTCAATCAATGCGGTTCAGTCTGTAATGTAACATACAAACACATACAAGTTGCAAATTTTCAGTTCTTTGATTTAAAATGTCTTATGTGACAATCAATAATTGTAACAATGTTGGTGGAGTTTTCGTAAGAGATCCTGAAACCAACTTATCCACAACTGATGGATTTCAGCACCCTTAATAAATGAAAATGAAACAATTGCCAGTAATATTTCAACTTGTGGTGAAAAAGAGAATGCTAACATTTTAGAGGTGTCATGTGGCAAAAGTCAAATGTACAGGTTAGAATCAAACTTTTAACTTCACAATCCACCTTTAAAATAATTTCACCAAATTGATTTATTAGTTTTTAATTAATTAGCAAACAACAAAATTTGCATGATAATGCATTTGATCTAGTCCTATAAGTTTGGTTCTTGCTTAGGTTGGGAGAGGCTCCAAGTTGCTAATTTGATTATGTGAATGCCTTTTTTATGATTCTGATGCTGACAATCCGTACTTGTTAATTAGAATAGTTAAATTCCATCAAGCTTTGTTTGTTATTTCTAAATTTTAGCCTTCTGAAGCTGACAAGCTTGTGTTTTTAGTCTGTTCAGTTAAAATAATAATTAGTGTCAGAGTTTGCATGTGAGGATTAATAAACTGATACATTAACAGTTTCTGTTATAAGTCTTTCAGTACCAAGAGACAACTTGCCACTGAAACAGCTGTAAAATAATATGTGGCAAGTCAAAGCTGGTCTTAAAATATAAAACCAGAGGGTTACATAAGTAATCTCCCTTTCATACCTTGACTAGAAAAATAAGTTATCTTCACTTACAATTGCTTATCCAGGTAAGCAAATTTGGTCATTTGTATGCAATCTTACTCTAGGACTGAAGAGGATGTGGCATACATAAACAGTTTTAATAAAACCTAGACATAGATTTAACTTTGTCCTCACCCTTTCAATGGTGGGCATTTGGTCTAGTGGTATGATTCTCGCTTAGGGTGCGAGAGGTCCCGAGTTCAATTCTCGGAATGCCCCCTTTTTTATCTTTGCCTGAATTGTCTTATGTGTTTTTGTCATTGAGTAGGCACAAAGAGAAGCACTGCATTCTCAGACAGGATAGAATACAGCAGTTTCCTGTCTTCCAAAAGGACAGAAGATGCAAATCACAATCTTAACTATCTGGCTGTATAAGCCTTAGGTTGAGCTCCAAGATAACTTGTCACAAGACAGTTAGCAGTTGCTTTAATTTCCCTAACTTTCCACATGTCAGCAAGCTCAGTCACAATTCTGAGATTGTGGAATGTGATCTGAAGTATGCCATATGAACTCTGTATTCTTCAATGAAGTAAAAATATTGGTTAATCAACTTTTTTCTTTTTTTTCAAATTGAATATATGAATAAGGAAGGAGGTTGGTAATTGTTGTTCATGGTGCCTGCCACCCAGAAGTATCATATTCTTAAAACAAAATACGAACACATCTAATTAATTAGAATGTATCTTATTTTATAATTTACATTACTACACTCTGTTACATTACCAAATCTCATACCGCTTGATTTGATGTAAGGAGTCACAAAACGAAAAGAAAAAAACTAGTAGGATACTAAGTTACTAACTTCAGTCAGTAATAGAACATACAGATTGATGCATACACAAATCTTTAGTTCTCTGATTTAAAAGGTTTTATAAGCCAATCAAGAACAATATCAATTTTAAATGACATTTTGCAAAGAGATCGTGGAGCAATAACAAAATTCTTCATCACTAATAGATTGCAAACCCATGCAACACTAGAAGTACAGTAATGCTTGAACTTGCAATAAAATGGAGAATGCTACAAGTTTCCTGATGAGTTGGTAAAAGTCAGATGTACATGATCGAAGCAAAATGAAATCAGAATCCACCCTAAATAATTTCACCAAATCGGTTTATTAGTTTTTAATATAAATATAGTAAACTGCAAACAAAGGAGTTGGCATACAAGGGCTTTTGCCTTGCCATATCATTCTCACTTAGGGGGTATGAGGGTCCAAACTCCATTCTTGGAATGCCCATATGTTGATTTGGAAGCTTACAAGCTTGACTTGACTTATTAATTGCTGTTTTTAAATAACAACTACCATCGGATATTTATAAATTTTAACCTTTTGAAGCTCTGGAAACTAACAAGCTTGACTTATTAGTTTGTTTACTTAGAATAGAAGCATCAGGCTGAATGTGAATGCTTTGGGGTGAATCACGGGATACATTAACAGTTTTGGCTGGAATTTTGTCAGTACTAAATGAAAACTTGCCACTGAAAATGTAATAAAATAATTTGTTGCAAATTGTAGTTGATCTTAAAATATACAACTGGGGGGGTATATAAGAAAACTCTTTTTGATACCTTGACTACAACATGATGTTATCTTGACTAAATTGCCTATCTAGGTAAGGGATCTGGTAATTTTATGCCACCTTATTGTAGAACTGAAGACAATGTGGCATGCACAAACAATTTTAACCTAAAACTTAGAGATAGATTGGACATAGCCCTCTCCTTTCCAATGAGGGCATTTGGTCTAGTGGTATGATTCTCGCTTTGGGTGCGAGAGGTCCCGAGTTCGATTCTCGGAATGCCCCTGTTTTTTTCATACTTATCTGTGCCTGTATAATTCTCACGTGTGTTTGTTATTTTTTTATAAGCACATGCATTTGTTATTGATTAGGCATAAAGCATGCACTGCATTCTCAGCCTGTCAGTGAGAGAAGAATACTTGCAGTGTGTTTCTTTCACCAAAAGACCAGGAGAAGATGTGAATCAATCTTAACAATCTGGCTGCATTGTAGCATCCACAGTATGTGATCTTGTGTTTCAAATTGAACTTTGCATTCTACAATGAAGTAATATTGTTAAATCAACTATATCATTTCAAATTGAATTAGGAAGGAGATCGTGAATTGTTGTCTTGTCCATGATGCCTATCATAGCACTAAAAATATCAATTTTAGAAAACTGCATTAGCACAACTTGCACAATTATTTATTCTTGTCAGTCAGTTACAGATATAGCATTACCAAGTATCTTATTTTATAATATTTAACACAGATGCGATGTGTTATAACCTGTATATCAAAGCACATGTTGTTTGATATATGTAATCCAGTTTGAAAAAGAAAAGAACAACTAGTATGACACCAAATTAAATTACTTCAATCAGCTTGAGTCAGTCTCCAATTCAACATACAAAGAGGTACACGAGGCAAAACTTCAGTTTTTTTATTTAAAATGTTGTATAAGTGAATCAACAACCGTACCCATGTTTGTGGAGTTCTTTTATTATATTAAGAAGCAAGAAACTTCTCCACACCAATGGATTTGAGCCCCCTTAACTTGTGAAATTAAAGAAACATTAAAAGTACAAGTATTGTTTTCAACTCTTGAAAGTTAGAATGCTATCATTTTAGCGATGTCATGCAGTAAAAGTGGGATGTAGAAGTTATAAACAAAGTTTTAACCTTAGAATCTACCTTAAATTAATTTCATAAAATTGATTGATTACCTTTTTATGATTACCAAACAATAGGAATTAGGGTATATTTCTGAATTTGATTCTTTTGAAGCTTTGGAAGTTGACAAGCTTTTCTGGATAGTTTGTTTGTTTAGATAATAACAAACATGATTGCCTTGGGATGAATAAAGTGATACGAAAAAAAGTTTCAGCTGGGATTTTTCTGTGCCAAGCTACAGCCTACCATCGAAAATGGGATAGAATAATGTGTCTGAAGTCATTGTTGACCTTTACATATAAAACTAGTGGGGTGAATTTGTAAACTCTCTTTGATATCTTAGTTAGAAAAATGATTTACCTTTACTGTTAATTCTCTATGTATCTGGTCATTTATAAGCAATGTTACAATAATGCTACTGACAATGTGGCATGCATGAACAACTTTAACTGAAAACTAGACATAGATTTGACTTAGGCATCAACATTTTATTAAGGGCATTTGGTCTAGTGGTATGATTCTCGCTTTGGGTGCGAGAGGTCCCGAGTTCGATTCTCGGAATGCCCCAATTTTTTTTCCAATTCATTTGTCCTGTATTGTATTTGGTGTTTGTCCTGGACTTGGAATGACGAGTACTGCACTCTATGCCCCCCTTTTTTTTTCATATTTAATGTGTTGTAGTATTCTCATGTGTGCTTGCCGTTCTTTTTCTGAGTGTGTTCTTTCATTGACTTGGCACAAAGACATGCACTACTTTCCGCCCTGTTTGCCAGAGGCAGTAATTTGAATTCTTTCCTCCACCACAAGAATCGGAGATGTGAACTAATCTGGTCAATCTGGCAGAGTTAGCCTTTACAGTTGAGCACCTAGACAGATTCCCAAGAGGCACGCAAAAGTTTCTTTGATTTTTGTATCTGTCCCATGGTTTGCAAGCATCAGTTACAACACCAGAGGGGTGAGCAACTCTCTTTGATACCTTGACTTGGAAAACAAGTTATCTTAACTGAGAAACATTTCTATGCAATGTTACTATAGAACTGCAGACAATATGGCATGAATAAACAGTATTAAGGGATATCAGAGAAAGATTGGACTTAGCCTATTTTTATGAATGTGGGCATTTGGTCTAGTGGTATGATTCTCAGCTTTGGGTGCGAGAGGTTCCGACTTTGATTCTCGGAATGCACCCAATTTTTCAGATTTATCTGTGCTTTTATTGTCCTTTTGCGTGTTTTGTCATTGACTTGGCGCAAAGAAAAGCACTAGATTCTCATTCAGATTAGAATACTTGGTTTACTTTCTTCCACCAAAAGAACAGGAGATGTGAATCACATTCTTGACAATCTGGTTGTATTGGTCTTTGCCGTTGGGAACCAAGACAGGTAGGAATGAAGCACCAAGCAGCTGCTTTGGTTTCTGTATCTCTCCCACAAGTTTTCAAGCATCAGTCCCAACACCTAGATGGTTGTTTGTGTTGTGTCTATATATCATTTGAACCTACATTCTACAATGAAGTAATATGGCTAAATCAACTTTTGTTATCTTAAACTGAATAAGGAAGGAGGTTGTGAATTGTTTCCATGGTGCCTGCCACCCAAAATTATAATAATCTTAACAAACAAATGTCATAGTTGTTTTTACTAATCAAATCCATTAGGAATTATCAAGTATCTTATTTCATAATTGTGGTATTTTAATGAAGTTTTGAGGTCTCGCCCAGGAATTTTTATAGAGCATTTTATTTAGTCTGATATAAAGTTTTGCTTTCAATAATGGAGGTTTTTAAATCAAAGTGTCTCTTGTTTAGAATCAAATTTGCACGTGAGTCCATGTCAGTAAAAATAGAATAGAATATGCACTAGCAACCTTAACATAAGATTTTACTTAAATAATAGCCACTGTCTAGTTTAATCAAATTGGTTCCTCGACATGACATAAGTATTTTCTAATTGGGAAAGAAACTTAATTCTAATTGGGAAAGAAACTTAATTTTGCAGCCATAACGCACAACCAAACAGTTCCATCATAGCAACAATCCCCAACATATGAAGTATCTCAATCTCTAACCTCATCTCGCACACCTGATCTTAAGAGAAAAAAAAAATATGCTGCAGTCACTGAGTCAAAATCACAATTCCAAGTTCCAACTCATGTTAGCATCAACACGCAATACCTACCCAATACTCAGTATTCAACAAGGGTTTAGTACTCATTAGAGAAACCACACTTCCAAGTTCCAACTCATGTTAGCATCACAACACACGACCTACCAAACACTCAGTATTTAACAAGTGTATTATACGTCAGTTTAAATGGCTTCAAAATTGGATGCGTTGAGGATGAGGGCATCAACATCTAGTGTTGTTAAGATGCATTTTTTCATCCCCATTGTACCCAAATTCAACTGTTATTATCCACTTTTCAAGTCACAAACAATCAATCATGTAGAGTAGAGTATTGTGATTTTATCATTCAACAGACCATATTATCTAAATCTTGGAATACACGTATTGAGTTAGGTCTATCATTATCAACTATCAGTCATTCACAAAAAATTCAGAATGCAGAGGATTTGACCAATTTATGTGTATCATACAAACAAGGGCGTAAGAATCTATGCATATATGTAGAATAAGAAGAATTATATTAACTTAAAAGTTTGACAAAGAATGAAAGAAGAAACAAATATCTACAATTTTCTGCGAGCTCAAATAACTGAATCTCATTCAATTTCTTCATCAAAATATACTGAAGCATCCTCTTTCCATATCAGGTTACTATAACCAAAGATTCTGGCAAAACATGAAATCAATTGGTCCTGTACTATTTCTCCCTCAGGAAGGACAACATCTGTCTCCCTTCTCAAAGATGTTACTTCTTTATCTGCAATTCCACAAGGAACAATGTGCCTAAAGTAGCTTAAATCAGGATCAATGTTAAATGCCATCCCATGAGAAGTGATTCCACTTGATATCCGAACGCCAATAGCACCTATCTTCCTTTCTCCAACCCATACCCCAGTCTCACCACTTTGTCCAGGACAAGCTTTCACACCATACATTGCAGCCAGTTCAATCATGGTTGACTCGATTTTCTCCACAAAACTCCTGGCACCAAGCCCAATATCACGAAGTGATATGATAGGATACAAAATGGCTTGGTTGGGACCATGAAAGGTAATGTCTCCTCCCCTCTGTGTGTAGTGAAGTTCAGCTCCAATTTTTTCCAACTCTGACAGGGGGATTAACAAATTGTGAACAGTTTGCCTTTTGCCAACAGTGTATGTAGGGGGGTGTTGCAAAGACAGAAGAGTATCACATCTCCTATGAAGCTTTCTATCCAAGGCCAGTTTTTCCTGCAGTTTCAATGCATCAAAATAGTTGACAACTCCTAGTTTCCAGACCTCAAGGCTTCGCAAACCCCTCATTCCCTATACTTGTGCCAAGAAAGAGAGGAAGACAGTGAAAAGCAAGAAAGAGAGTAAGCATTATCACAAACAGGGGATAGGTAACATTAACTTCATTGAAATTTTAGGCTGAAGTCATCAAAGGTGCAAAGAAATGCCTATATTGGTGCCCAAAAGTCGATTATTATTCATTCAACAAGCACCATCACAGGAGAAAGAAAAGTGAAGAAGAAGAATTAATAAATAAAATAAAATTACCAAAATGGTTGAGGAATTAGAACGACAAATATTGCTGTGATATCTCAAATATCGTAATTTGATTTCTGCAACGGTTTGCTCAAATTAAAATTACTGGCAAAGGTTACAGATATTTTCAAAAGATTCAAATTTGAGGTAGTTCTGTCTCAAACTGCCATGCTCTGATCTTTATCGCTCGCAATCAACTAACCTCAAAATCCTTTGGGTGAGGGAGGTTCTTGTTGGGCCAACAAGAACTGTATGATTGGTATCTTCTTCTCAAATCTTATGCAAAAGGTGGTCGAATAAAAAAATTCAAGGTAAAATATGTTTTTTCATACCATTACTGTCGATTTTTTTCATTTTTAGTATAATAAATAACAAAAAGATTATCTGTCTTCATACAACAACTAAATTTTTATTTGGATTTTAATTACTTATATTATTAAACTCTCACGTACATATTATCATGCAGAAAATATATGTGACCTGTTAATTTATTGTGTATGTTTTATACAACACTAACCTGTTAATTTGGTGACTTGTTCAATCTTGCAACATGACTCCGAAAAATGTCAAGAAGATCTTTGGAAATTATTTAAAGAAAAAGCAGTTACCTCTAGAAATCAAATACAGAATGCAGCTGATAATAATAATAATAATAAGAGAGATGAAGTTGAAATCTCTACTAGTAATGTTAAGGGGAGAAAGATTAGCGGTAAAATAGAAATCTACTTGCTGCAACAGACAAAAAAAAAGGAAAAACTAAGACAATTAAATATCAAAAAGACATTTGACAAATTTGTGCATCAATATATTGCTTGTTTTTGGTATAAAGTACACTTGTCATTTATAAGTGTTAAATGTTAGTATATTTTGATCCTATTTTTGCCTTATATTTGGGCACTTATGGTTCTTTTTTATTGTCTTTTTAGTAGTTTTTAGTTCAAACTCAATTACTACTTTTTTTTATTGTGATTTTAGGTTGGATTGTTCTTTGTTTATTTTTGTAGGAAAAGGAGAAGATTTTGTCAGCTCAAGTGAAGCATATGCTTGCTCAAGCAGCCTAAGCGAGGAAATCTTATTGAAGCAAGCCTTAGAAGTGCTTAAGCGAGAGAGATGTGGTTTTTACTCTCCAACTTATTAAAAATTGGGGCTACGTGGATACTATGTTATTGCCACGGCAGACACTCTAAGAGCATGATGCAAAGAAAAAACTCAACTCCAAATGGTATAAATATAGGGTTAGACAACAGACAACCTTGTATCTTAGAGGTAGTACCCCCTATAATCTTAGGCAGACACATTTATCAGAATATTTGTGTACTCTGAGCTCTTTTCTTTTCTTTAGTCTGTGTGTGAAGCCATGAGCAGTTAAATACCTTGTTGTTACATGTTGATGTGGCCACCTGACTCATGTAATTTATCTTCTCATTTCCAACATTAGTTGGTTATTCAATTAATTTTTTTTCCTTGTTCTTAATGTTTGTTTGGCCAAATCAACCAAATCACAATTTCATACTTTTAATTGCAGTTGGAAAACCCTTTTGTAAATTAGGGTCTAGGTAAGAATTGCGGTACAACCTACTATTGGGAACATGGGTAGGAACTACCAAGCCAGTTATAAGTCCTTAATCTTGTTGGTGGCTTCACAAATCTCAAGGAATCGGCTTGATCTTCCTCAAGTGACCTAGGTGCTTTCTCACCAAGAATTTGAGTTAGAGACAATTTGTGGATTGTTGAATTAAATGTGTAATTGAACTTGTTGTCCCGGAGAAGAGGGTACATGGAAAGGGATAGTGAAATCGATCTCTGACAACACTTCTATCATTTTGCACTTATTAATCTTTTTATCGTTCTTAAATTTGAGTTATTTGATTAGTCTTTGCAGTTTTATTCCAAAGATTCACATTTGGCTATTTACTCTTTTATTATTCAAAACGATGCTCTTATTTTGCTCTCTTATTCAAAACCGTGTAACTAATTTTCTTTTGATTAAATAATTATTTAACAAGTTTCTATGGATTCTATACTTGGACTTCTATCAATTTACTACTTGCAACAAATTGCTATGCTTCCAACTTATCACAACAAAATGATGCTACACAGCAGCAATTATCTTTCAGCACAAAAAAGTTCTATATATCAGAATTGACATGCGCCATCCTCTCGCTGTGTCACACTTGGCTTACATGCAAACGAGTCAAACTTTAGCCTCTTTTTTTCTTCGATAGGATATTCTCCCAAATCTTTTTATACATGCCCCTGTTCTTCTTGTAATACTTTATTGGATTCGTGGACTTGTTTTGTGCCAATCTATGTTTGTTATTTTTTGTAGGGAACTTGGTGTAATAAGATAGCAATAGTTTACACCTATCACATTTTAGATACTATATATTTTGGTATTTGATAGTTTCATGTGAAAAATATACATGCAGTCTTCACTTTCTCTACCAAATCCATTTAACTAAACCATGATTCAAGGCATCCTTCTTCTTTAGAAGCTTTCAAATTATATTATTAAATGATGCCTAGTTGATGGATGATTCGATAATGGTAAGTTCCATAGACAGTATAAAAGGTTCTATCAGTATAAAACAGACTATTATGACAATGGATATGTTCAGCACCAAAGGTTGAGAACCCCAAACCCAAAACATATTATGAAGTTGACAAACCCACCCAAGCAAACCAGATTATTGCAAAACAGAAAAAAAAAAAAATAACGAACTGCATCTACTTCCCACATAATTGGTCTCCAAGGAGTTGTTTTATGTAAACCAGGCTCCAAGTATTCCCCAATATTGATATAATCCATACCAAAAAGGTAAAGAAA